>Ga0247741_1000613_pt1 | contig 19952 bp, 19 predicted proteins | sample UWRJL213509R2_FD_180945 | JGI IMG/M metagenome (GOLD analysis project Ga0247741, IMG submission 180945) | Plant litter microbial communities from Arlington Agricultural Research Station in Wisconsin, United States - UWRJ-L213-509R-2 | ecosystem: Environmental > Terrestrial > Plant litter >... | reverse complement strand
TTGGATCTTCAATCGTCATTGGCGTCCAGAACAAGAACGCCGTCCTTTTCACCAACTTCATGAACAACTATTCCCTCCTTGCAACTGGAGTATGTTTACATGCGCAATTCCTTCTTTGGAAAATTCTTACCTTCGTTTAGATGTGGGAAGCAGGAAGCGCTGCCTGCGATATTTTAATCGCCCTATGCATGGTGTATTATGTGAGCCATCGGTCGCGCTTGTCACAGTCGCGCATAGCTAATCGGAAGTGCCAGCTCTTTCTCCCAGCCACCGAGAAAAAACAAGCTCCCATTACGCGATTAATTCGGCTCACAGTCGAGACCGGCGCACTAACGGGTACGCCAGACCTCCATTTAAATGACGTCCGATGCTGACGGTTGTTGATTAGCGGTGGTCGCGATCCTCACCCTCATTCTCACTTTCCTGCCTGGCCGACCAGCCTACTATCAAGCCTCCGTCAGCGTACTGGACAAAATTTACGCAAACTCAATGATGGTCGTTTTCAATAGCCGAATAAAGATTGGAGTTACAAGCGCTACTTCTGTAACTACTCATGAAGTTGAGATTCCGACTTTGGGCGGCGGGACAAGTACAGGAACCACAAGGTCAGGCAGAGGGGTTGATACGCATGGGGGATTGGGGTCCCAGGGGATCCTCGAACAGGTCGCCGAGGAGAATTCGCTGTCGGTGCGTGTGGATTTACCACAGACAATCTATATTATTTCTAACGGATATGCGGCATCTCTAGGGAGAGGAGCATGAGGAGAAGAGGCACATCAGCGATATAGTGACTGACGAGCATACTTCGAAACAACCTCCCCTATGAGAAGCTTTGGACTTCAATAACATATACAGTATCTATAATGCAATGTTAACTATAGGGACGCCAGCGTCGAGATGTACTACACACTATCAGCATTTTATATAAAATCGACAAAGGCAGCCAATATACCAATCTCATCCGCTCAAAAACTCTAAGAAATCCAGCACCAGATCGAATTGCCTCTAAGGTTATACGACAATGAATTACACAGCAGTTAGTTCACTGGGCTGCGTTAAGTTCTGCATCATTGCAGTCCAAGCCCAAGTGCACCACGGGATCGAAAGACCCTTCGAAGCGGCCAGCCAAACATACAATGCTTAAATGCAGCCTTGAGCGCTCGGTTGTTGTTGCAATTTGGAGCTCTTATCAGCAGATTGAATTGAAGACGTATATAGAGGTTCTGTCAAAGCCACGTACCTCTCAGCCAGGTCTGTCTACGCAGCGGAGTTTTCTTTTATCCTCTTGATACTCCTCAAAGCTGTGTATCCGCTAATGTGGTACAACCACAGACGAGAGACTAAGTTCGCGATTAACCGATGTTGATGAGATTTTGCATTCAATGCGCATGATGATGATGGAATGAGTGTGTGAGATAACGAGTGTGTGTAGTGTAAAAACAATGTGCATAATCATAAAGGTTCGTGAAGGAAGGAATGGAATGACGGGGAGGTGTCCAATGAGATGATATGCTGGGGAGGAAATGCTATGCAAAATGCGAGGAGAGGAAGAGAAAGCAATAACAAGTAGCATAAAGGATGTAGGATGAAAGTGAGGAGATTCAGGGATCGGATAAATGGATCGAGACACATTCGGCCAGTGATGATGGTCTGCGCGGTCCTCCCTGTCTCCTGGGATACCCGGATACACGCCTCGCACGACACCAATGTCGCATCAGGAGCGACGACACCATGTGCTGGTATGAGAGGATGGGACTGATGCCAGCTACATACTGACGTGGAGGTTCGGGGGATGAGGTGCCGCAGGAGTCTTGAGACACACCACACACACCAGGTGGTGAGATGGCATGATCAGCACCAATGGTAAGTAGAAAATACTCCAAGTGTTGCGCCAATAGAGTATCTTGTCTAACCATCTGGGATTCGCTCATTGCGTCGGAAGGACCTGGATAGAAGTTTAGCCAGTGTCGAACGTTCAAATGTCACAAACAAGTTTACGAACCTTCCATACCAGGCATATCGCGTCCTTCCAGAGATCTAACGGCCAAACCATAGGTCAACGTCTTGTACAAAGCGATCTGGAAACTAGTCTCTTTGACGTTGGCTTTCCGACGCCGGGTGGCGCTGGAGAGTGGTATGACGTTCGATGGAGATATGATCTTGCGCGACACAGTAGCACATGAATGTGAAGAGCTATGGTCTGCGGTGGGTGTTGTGACAGATGGAAAGGGGTACACGAAAGGCTCGTTTTCTTTTGACGAAGAGCCAGATCGATGCGATGACGCCGAGTCAATGAAAGTCGACGATGATGCCTTCTTCTGTGGTGAAGACGCGCTACGAGAAGGCGAGGATCCCAGCCTATGAGAACGCGGTCGCGTTGCTGGTGTCGATGACAACGCAGTGGTTCTGGTTCGCTTACGGGGTGGCGTTTGCTCGGTGGGAGAAGGTGGCTCTCGTGTTGATGAGCTCTTCAAAGGTGTGCAGTCCACAGACACCTTCAAGGAGGGTCGAAGTAGCGAATGCTTTCGTGGAGCTGTGGGGAACGGGACAGCATTCGTCTTCACTCCAAAAGGGCTGGGGTCAACCTGCATTGCGTTCGGATCTTCGGCCACAGGGTTTGCGACGGTGGTGCAAGCCGAGACGTTGGCCAGGGACAGCTTGCATGTAGGGTGCGCTCGTTGAGCAGACAAGTCCACTGACAACATTGCTGGAAAGGTGGAATGATAACGCATCTCAGACGTGTGGTGTGTGAGTATAAAGACGACCAGCGTTGAAATCTTTGAAGTCCTTCAAATAAGTTCAGGCGCCAGGAAATCTGGCTCTCGCACCGCAACGTGTAAGACAAGGAGAGAAAGACAAAGCAACCATTTTAGCGGTGAATCACACTGATAGCCCTGCTCATCACAATCTCCACAAACAACGACGGTCCGGCTAATTCAATTTCAAACGCGACAGGTCGCGTCCTGGTCACGTGTACCGCGTTTAGGGGTAAATTGTTCATGCAGATATCCAGCTTCTGCACCGGAAAGCTCCTAGATATTTCAGTGGCAATTATTCAGTGCAACAGACCGGAGCACGACACCGTCTCCATAGGATATTCCCTTTGTATTCAGTCTTGCATTTTAACATCGCACCACATCTAGAAATCACAAAGTCCCTCTTTCTCTTGTATTTTTCAAGGAGAAAGGAAATAGTTTCAAATTGCCTACAATATCCAATGAATCCTCGGGTACATTGATTGATCCCGGTACTCATGACGTACCCGACATTCTCTTCTCATCATATTTCGGATTCGAGAAAACTGCGTCCTCTGCACCGATCCATTGATACGTATGCAAAGGTCCACTTCTAACAGTACCTCCTGGAGGCAAGGGACATTTGACCCAGCCCGCTTCATTAGATGAGCTTGCATCGGCAAGATGGTAGATGAGCCATTCAATTTTGACGAAGAGCGTGGACAGCATGCTCGGCCGTGTGGGTACCCCGAAGAAGAACAGAATGGGAATGTATCCAAATTGATCATGGCATGAAAGAAATATGGCAAGGCGAGGCGCTTGGATTTCGTGGACCTATATCAAATGTATAAGAGAAGCGAATATTTACTAACGCAAGATCAACTCACAAGTCGAGAGCGACTAGCGATGTCGCTGCTTCTTCCATGATGCGATGAAATCCTTCGGCGTCTGTCTCATCCGACACTCCAAATGATAGCGTCTGCAGCTCTGAGAAGCACAACTTTGAAGGGGACACATCAAGATGTTACGGCTGGAGTGTGTGGCCTTGTGAAGTCGAGAGGACGTGGATAGGGTTAGTGGGACCCTGGTTCTAGAGGTTTATTCAAGATGCTCGAAAATGAAACGTCTCAGTTGAGTACTAGATGCTTGATATGAGGGTACATAGAAAGGCGGTGAAAAGCTACAGTAAGAACGCCAACTTCAGAGTCAAGACAGTTGGGTACTCGTGAATACTTCAAACCAGATTGTCTCGATTATTCCCTGTGGAACATGTAGAGATGACGAAGGAAATACAAAGCGCACTGGCAGAGCTCAGATGTGAACATCTGAAGCTTGAAATGTCCCACGCTGTCTCAAGCGAGCCATTCTTCAAGTGAGTCGTCTACACACATTCCAGTTATCAATATGATAATTCCACAGGAAATCGTCGACCTGTTTATTGACGATCTGGCGCAAAGGATTAACGAACCCGACTCGTTTCAGGCCCTATTATCATGCTCTTACACTTCCAGAGCGGTAAATCATCGTTGCCGAGAGCACATCTTCTCTTCAATTTCGACATCCACCAGCAAACACCATGTTTACCCAGCCCCTCCACGTTCAAAAATATCCCTCCTGGAGGATCTCTTAGAATACGATAATAAAATAGGCGCCTACATCCAGCATCTTCATATCGACCTAGGATTTAGCGGCTCGACCGTGCCCGAACTTGAGGCCCATTTGCCGCGGGTGCTCGAACTGATTCGCACGTCGGAGGGATCGCTGAAGTCATTGGAGATATCAACGCGGTCAATGCCTATGAAGTTTTACGAATTACCTCCCGACGTGCAAGGGGCTCTATTCAGATGTCTGGAGCACTCAACTGTGTCGACTCTGAAGCTGGCGTTCATCGTGGCGGTTCCCATCCAGATCTTTATGCACCCCAACATCAAGCATCTACTCATTCGTGAGGTGACATTTGGGTACTCGTTTCAGGGCGCGCAGCCAAACTCACGTCCCGAGCTCAACCCCACGAGACTACATACACTCCAGGCTGACCGGTTCATCATCAAACTTGCATCGCTTCTCACTCTAGCAGAAAATGCTGACTCAGAGAAGATGAAGCTGATCTTTTCGATGTTGCGGGTGTTATCGGTACGAGTAACGGGTAGAATGGACGTCATGGGGTTTCGGGTCATCCTGCAAGCGGCGGCGACATCTCTGGTCACTCTGGATCTGTAAGTTGATCATGCTCCTAGAAAAGTCCCCATAGCTCATTCAGACGAGATAGGTCTACCAGTTCCGATCGGCTCGCCCTACCAATGGCGTTTCAAGATGGCATCGATTTGGACACACTCCCCCTGTTGCGTGAGATGGCTTTTAGTTTGCAGGTCCTTCCAGTCACCCAGTACGAAGCGAGTTCTGTCCTTCTTCAGTGCCCAAGTCGGCTATGTGTGCTGACCACACTCGGAATCAAACTCGAATGGCATGTCCACAGCCTCGCCGATGCAGAGTTACCCGATGAAACAGGCTGGGAAAGTCTGGGTCAGTTCATGGAGAGTCCAAATGTCCCATGCCTAAAGAACGTACTGTTGGAGGTGGACCTTGTTGTACGAGCCGAAGGATTAGATTCAAATGTGGTGCAAGATCTAGCGAAAGCCACCGTGCAGAAAATTGCTCTGAATTGGAATCAAATCAGAACCTTGTCGCTGAGGACAGAGGTTTGCACACATGAGTATTCGGAAGAACCGAGACTTGGATACCCGAGCGCTTGGATATTGTAGCGAGAAAGTAAATGTACTGGAATAAAATAGAGATATTCACACTGCAAAGACTGAGACATCAATATATAAGCTCTGCACTCAATACGAGGGAGTATGATTATGAACGCGGCTGCGAATCTTGCTAAAGGTAGGTTGAGAGTTCAAGTTTCCATTTGGAGACGGCCGACCATCATCATTCTTGTGCAGAACATGAAAGGGCAGAGATAAGACTCGGTAACGATAAATATACTTACGGGCAAAATTTTGATGAAGATAGACTCGTGGAGCGTCCAGGTCCAGGGTTTCAAAAACCTAGTGGGCCGTGTGTGATTCAACGCCATGTATGATCACTCCCTTCTGCAATAACGACAAACGTAATTTGTCAGCGTAAAGTCAACCTTGCAGAATAATGATAAGGAACGAACCTTCCTCGGGCAGTTGACACTGACCCTATTACATCCCCATACCTTGAGCTCCTCGAGACGAGGACAACCGCCTTTCATAACACCCCTCAAATCCTCGCCTTCAAACCATTTCTTGATGACGAAGTCGTCAACCGAACGACACCAACCAACATCCAGCCTTTTCAGCTGACTACCAAAACGTCCAACGGACTTCAACTCTTCTTCTCCTACATCCTTCCAGGCATTGATGTTCAGAATCTCGAGGCGCGTGCCAGAATGTTTCATGATATTCTTGAGGGCTGCACCGCTAAGAGTTTCGTTCCTCGACATATCAAGAGACAGTAGAGGAGGGTTGCCCTTCCATTCTTCGAAGAACTTGCCTACCCCCTCGTCTGTAAGCTCGGGAAGATGAGCAAGCGTCAAGGCTTCCAGCTGGGTGGCATGGGGTAGGAGACCCTTTTCGAGAAACACGTCGGACAGGAGACTATGCTTCGACAGGAACAGGTGATTTAGCGTCTTGCCAACCGTGCGCATCAATGTGATCATGGCTGATTCGCTGCAAGACTCGCTTGGGTCTGAAAGGTCGAGGTATCGAAGGCCCCCTTTCAGCTTCTTGATCTCAGCAAGGAACGCGTCTTCCATATGACCGACCTCCTTCAGGCGCAAAACCTTGATCCCAGGGCAATGCTTGACGAGAGCCTTGACACAGGCAACATCAAAACGAGGACTTTGAGTGATCAAGAAGCCCTCAAGCTTGGGGTGGTGTTTGAAGAAGTCTTGCCATGCTTCTGAACGCACTAAAAAGGGGCCAAGAAGCTCCAGACGCTCTAAAGAGGGAAGCGAACTGGTGAATACTTTGAATGACACATCATCAAGATGACCACAAAAGTCGAGGCGTAAGTTTACAAGGTTGGCATTGTGATATGCGAGGGTCTCAAGAGCTGGTGATTTCAAATCTGATAAAAAAAGACAGATGAGCTGGATATTACGGAATTGTTGGTTAAACATACTCGTCGCATCGAACAAAGTCAGAGTAGTGTTCGTGGAATTATAGAAAAGATGAGCGTTTTCGGGAGTCCTACAGAAAGTGAGAAGACTTCAGACACTGAAAAACATTTACGCACAATCCTCGATTCTTTGATAAAGCCTTTGAAATCGCCTCCATGTTCATTGTTCCGATATCCCCCAGCGCCTCGACGTCGTTAATATGCTCAGTGATAAGCTGTCAATTACATTCAGCATTGGATCAGAAGAGGGCTACTGACGTCGTACCTGAATGCACATGGAAACCAGGGTGGGGAAAGGACGCTGCTGGATAGACGTCACATTGCGTTTTTCTGCAGGTTTCCGTTTCTTCGGTACTGCTGCCTTTTTGAAAGGGTCATTACCGCCCGCTTTCGCGCACTGGTGACAAAGATATCCGTCTCCGGCATTGGAAGCCATAGTATATTTTGTCTACGGAAAGGTGAGCTTTGGTAGGGGGTATGAAATAAAGACTTACCACCGTGAACTGCTTCTTACAGACAGCACAGTTTTCGAAACTTCCTATCGGTGGCTTGGGGGTATTGTTGCTCCATAAAGATTTTGAAAGAGCAGTATAGTTATCGTCGTCCTCATAGTCCTCGTCATCGCTGTGTTTCTTTCCTCGCTTCTTCTTCTCCTTCGCCTTCAGCTTGGCCTCTGTGGCCTTCGTAAGCTTTCGCTTTTTGGAAGGGGCAGTGTTTTCTGCTTCTTCTTCAACTACTTCCATCGCATCCTCGCCTGCGGGGTCATCAAGATCATCGGAGGCGTACCCAGAAGTCTGCAGGTTATGAGCACCCAACCGCCAAATAAAGGGACAGAAACGTACCCTTCGCGTTCTTCTTGGTCTACTGGAGGTGGTTGGGGTTGCCTGTGCAGCTGGGGCTGTACTAGAACCAGCTACTGCCTGATTTTGCGTCTGATTCTGGCTTCCTGCGTTTCTTCGCCTGATCAGGTCTGAGGTGATTCCTTCGGACTATGCAAGTCAGCGCATGCCTCAAACACGATATACATAGCTTCTTACCTTTAGGAAGTCCGTCAATGCAGACGTGGGGCCACGGACATTATTTCTACTCATTGGTGTTTTCGGTAGAAGGAGAACAAAGGAAACAAATTGAGATGAGTCCAACGACGGCTCCGTGAAAAAAGTCACGTGGGGGCGTGCCACGTTAATTAAGGAACGCGTCGCGTCGTGTTGTCGGCAAAGACCGACTCGTCTCGTCTTTGAGTGCCACTCATTGCCAGTGCAATTCCAACTTTGACTACGACCACCATGTCGGGTGTGCACAACCATCCAACTCTTTATTTTCCAGATGGAAATCTTGCCATATGCTGCAGGGCTACCGATGGAACGCCCACTTACTTTCGCATACACCAACGTTACCCATCTTCCTATTCATCGGTCATTAGCGACATGATCTCAGTGCCGAGGCCAACGGGTCAAGAGGATACCTACGACGGTGCTCCATTGGTTGAGTTCCCAAGGGATCCAACGGACATGTCAAAGTTTCTCTCTTTTTTCTACGAGCCTTTGTGCGTAATCTTTGAACTGCCACATCTTATCATCGTCGCTCACCCAGTCTCCGCAAATTAGTAATAGCCACCTCTCAGACGAAGATCCAGATGTCGCTTTCAAACTCTTTGGAGTCTTAGAGCTCGCGGACATGCTGATGGTCGATCCATTAAAGGAGAAAATTATAGCAAGAATTAAACGAGATTGGCCAACTTCTTTGAAGGCATGGGACGAGAGGAACTCGTTCTATGCCATCCGGAACAACGACAAAACTGAGGACTATCGCTATCCGGAGCCATGTTCAGTCATCCGGCTTGCTCGACGCTTCGATCTGGACATTCCACGACACATCCTCTTTTTCGACCTTTCGAACCGTGACCCGCTGATAGACTTTGGAGTACCATTTGAAGGGTTGGACTATGTATACGGCCTCGGAGCTCGGTGGGACCTTATCTCACCAGAATACAGGAAGATTGCAGCGGTTGGGAATCGCAAAATGGTCAATTGGTTCGAAAACCGAGAAACCCAGATGTCGCGATGCCTGTCTGCGACCTTCTTGTGGCCGTGCTACGACTTTCAGACGAGAATGACACACCAAATCCACGTCAAATTTATCTCTGGGTGTGACCCACTGGCGGCTTTGCAAGACGCCGTTGGTCAACAAGGCGAGTTTTACGGGCCTGAAAAGGAATACCGGGATGCAGATATGTGCGACGGATGTGCCGTTCAATGGGACCACGGGATGAGGGCCCTCAGGTTTGAAATGTTCCATGATTTATCGATTCTATTCTCTCATGAGGGTTGACCCCAGAAACAAACAATCATAGGCGTAGTAGAAATACGTAGTGAGGATATGGTATAATACTAAGTGAAGGCCCTTATTAGAGGTGATAGGCTCGGAAATCTTGAATATAGTCTTGATGTTCCATGAACTACTAATAGCTGGCACCGCCAAAACTTTAACAAATTGCGTTCCGGGCTCAATCGTAGCTACGAATGCCCCAGAATGGTACCTCTGGGCAGTTTATGCCACTACCATGTCCTTTCCTCTTATAAAGTGAATTGTACGTGATGTCGAGCGAAAAGCTTCCTTCGAACAACTCGAGCTCTACTCCAGAAGCGGTAATCTTCTTCCATAGCGGCCTAATCTTGAAGTTCCCGGAGGTGCGACTGACTCCGCAAGTGTTGAGCGTAAAACGGCCCACAATGCCCGGCCCATCCCAAGCGTTCTTGGGGCGACTATATTGGGCATCGAGCTGGATGGAGGGGGCCTTTTTGAGGCTGTCGACTTCGATGTCGAAAGGGAGGCCTTCCATAGGATCAGAGAATATCCTGGACGTGAAGGTGCCCGCCTTGCCGACCTCATAGTCAGCCGGTATGTTGACTTTTGCCGTTCGGTCGTTCTTAAGCTGGTATTTCTTCATTTCCAGGTAGAGCTCTTCGGGATAGACTTCCTTCCCTTTCTTAGGACAGTAGACATCGTGAAGAAAGGGGAGTTTCATAGAATATAGATCGAATTTTCCAGTTAAATCAGGGTCAAGGACCTTGGGTGTATCAACCTGAGGATGTTATGAGACCGATTACAATGGAAGTCATGCCTACTTGACTCACTTCAGCAGACTTCGAACTAACCTCGGCTTGAGTGCCTGAGGTATCAGACTCTACGGTTGAAGTCTGGACTTCCGAAGAGTCTGAATGTTGATCAGATGGGCTTTCTGACAATGCGTACTGGCCTTGAACTTTACCTCCGTTAGAGGAATCGACCTTTCGACGCTTTCGAGGTCCCGAGTCTTCTCCATTGGTGTTTGAGACTAGCGTAGTATCTTCAGAGGCCGGAGTAAAGGGTTCCTTGAGCTTTTTAGCTCGGCTCTTGGCGCTCTTTGTTGTAGAACGTTTGGAGGCTGCACGCTTCTTCTGGGTAAAATAATGGGTATCAACAACTGCACGTCACACATAGAAGATGCGGGTGTTTACAGGGGGCATCTTCAAAGAGAGTGTCTGATTCGAGGGGATTCAAAGCGAAGAGAGAATGGAGTGGATTGGGGTGATTTTCAACTTCCTGAAATACCCGACCTTTTATACGTACAAAATTGGCGCTTTGACCTTCGAATTAAGCTTATAAGGGGAAACCACGTGTATTGCCGCCCTTTGTTCTCTAGGCATCACGAAGCAATGCGAGACAGACAGGCACAGACCCATTCTTATCTAAGGCATTCAGAATATCATATACTGTACTAAATCAATCAATTCGTTAAACACGTGACTTTTTCGAATTTCCGATAAATCTCAGAAAATCAGAAAAAAATTGAAACGTTCAAATCCGGGGTCAGAAAAAATCGGGTGTGACGCGTGACTAACGAATTGATTGATTTAGTACAGTACGCTTTACACTAAGTGAGAGAACTGAAAAAGTTGCTCCATTTGGAATTTACTTCCAGAATAGGAACAATCCTGAATCCATAAGATCGGAGACCGTGTCTTCCAGTGCTTGACAAAAAGAAGGGATACAACAATAGTCCAAATACACAAAAAATCCAATAACGAACTACTATACTTTATGGTATCTCTGAATTATGACGAGACAATATGACGAGGTCGGACAATTTTATCTTCGTCATCTCGGACCTCTTCAAACATGGAGGAGCTATCTGACGACGAGGATGAAACCTCGGAATCGAGTGAAGGTGTTGGTTCATTGTCGTCGAGTCCTTTGTCAGGTATCTGAACTACATCGTCAGAGAGAGGGTCGGGGATGGTCGAAAGTAGACAACTTGCCAGTATCCGAGCGATATAGGCCAAGAGTGAGGCTGATGCAGCCAAAATAAAGACAGATTTCAGACTTGCCGCATAAGAGTCTCGAGCCAGCCGCTGGACATCAGGAGGAAGGTTTCCCACGAGACGTACTGACTGGCGAATTTTCTTGATGATCTACGACAAGAGTAATAGGTCGGTTTGATTGCTTCGTGCGAGGGGAGATCATACCTCCTCTGAGCCATTCGGAAGACGGTTGTGCAATTCTGTATCTAGCCTTGATTGGAAAACTGCTGACGCCGAGGCGAGACCGCCGACTTGACCTACGGCGTTGATTTGTGAGCCAGTGATGACGAGTGAAGAAAAACGGAGTACCTAATCCGCGCAATAATTGTGCGAAACCAGTGCCGATTGGCATTTGGGATTCGGGCAGATGCGACACCAATGCGACTGGAAGGCGATGGAATGAGAGTCAAATATGATAAAAAGCTGAGGTTCTTACTGAACATGGTTTGGAGAACGACTGCATTTCCGAAACCGAGAGGCATCTGGTGAGTTAAGTAGTAGGTTAGTGACTTATGAGAAAAAGTGAAAGATCCCCTACAATGGTGAGCCAAAGATGAGCTGGGCTTGAAGTTTCTTTCATCTGTGTCATGAGAATTGCAGCGCAAAAGGGTAGAATGCCGAACACCATGTTCATCGTCTTGTATCGTCCGTATCGCTTCATCATCCACCTGTCGGAAATCATTGAGAAGTCGGACGTCTCGGCTAGCATACCACGTACCCAGCAAAGAAAGAACCACTGGAAATACAGACGCTATTTGGAAGCAAGTGAAGGCCTGATAAGTACCGTCAGATCACCAAAAGTATTCCCACATATCACTACTCACCAGCAGTCGAAGCAGACGAGAGCATCACGGTCTGGAACCACGTTGGGAAGTAGTAGGTCACAGAGAGGTTACAGACTGCAACCAGAGCATTGCTGAGCCCAACCAAGACTGGTACCTTCTGCGTCAACAGATACGGAGGCAACACTGGTTCGACAGCAATATAGACTTCGACGAAGACGAAAAGCAAGGCGAAAACTATGAATGACGCAAAAGATAGCCACACACAAGTCTCTGACCACTGTGTGATTGATTTTAGATCAGCAGTTTTGGATTGTGCCAAGGACATACCTCGAGCCCCTCGTTGTATCGCGTACTCAGGAAAAAAAGGACAGAACCAACCTAGATGGCCGCTCATCAGGTGGTGCAACACATTGGAAATGTGAATTACCCACAGCTCCGAGGAGACAGAGACTTCCGCCATAATCGATGCGTTTTAATATGTCCCTGGTGCTTCGGTCAGAGCCCTAGTTGATGGCAACAATTAATCTGTGCGAGATATACGAGGTGGAATGGTGACCCACCGGCGTCACATAAGTCAAATTATAGGCGACTAAGGCAAACGAGACAGCGAAGAGTGGGATTTGGATCAAGAAGGCCCATCTCCAACCAAGCCTATCGAAGGATTGAATGTATGATCAATTAAGAGATGATATCTAGGACTCACCAGTCGGTGATCAATCCACCAATAGGCCCACCGAGGCCCATACCAAGCTGTGCAGAAATCAACGTTTTAGACTTGACTCTGAGAGGCTCATTGTGATCTTACCCCATAGAATATACCTCCTATACTTTGAATGAAACCCCGAGACTGATAAAACGCGTGAATCCTCTATTGAGTGGATCAAGGTAGTGACTCTTACCCTCATAGTGTACATATCACTCGTGATGATCCTATCAGAAAGAATGAGTTTTAAAGCGAAGTTGTTTGGTCAGAATGCCTTACGCAGACGTTGTAAAAATTCCACCCCCACCCATCCCGGATATCTAAGAGCGGCGGCGTTGACATTCTTCGCCGAATAGTGAACTGAAAGAGACACGCACGAAACGAGAGACAATAAGCATTTGCATACTATTCGAGAGGCCGCATGCTAGGATGCCAAGCGACGCAAAAAGAACAGCAGATTGGCACGCGCCATTCCGACCCATAACATTGCTTAGGCGTCCATACAGTGGCGTAAAGGTGCAGGTGGCCAAGAGGTACCTATCGATAAGGGTAATTGAGAAATTAAGTCAGATGTATTGCTCTCTTCGACAACTCACGCGGTGCCAACCCAGCTTGCTTCGTTAGACCGTTTGAATTCTGAGGAGATTTCAGGGAGCACTAGTGAGTTGCTCGACATATTTAGCTATCATTTATCATAATCAAATACAAGACTCACTCGTTGGAACCAGTGTCACTAGTGTAGACGGAGCTGGTGAGACCCTAGATCGATGGAAGTAGAGCTATATACTCACGATTTAGGGCCTGAACAAAAGTTCATTGTCGGACCTATTGGGCAAGGATAGAGAGGCAACATACCGATAGAAATTGAGCTAACCATATCCCAGCCAATATACCATGCCTTGCACCAGCAGAGATCTCGAGCGGTCCAGGACCTTGAGTCAATGATTGCGTTGGAGATTCGAACCCAAGTCCGTATTTAACACAGGTAGGCTTTGCGTTAGGCGAAACGCCAGGGCGATGAAGCAGAGGATCTCTTTCTGAGCATATGTCTGCCATGTTGCCAGGTGACTAGCTTTTCGCCTTAAATTTTGACAGTAGAGTGGATGGGACGCGAGGTGATGTCGAAAGATAAATCTCATCCAGCTTCCTATTTATATGAAATTCGAGGGCCTGAGATGCTTTACACAAGAAGACAGTACCTCTATAGCTCCTGTGCCAAGCGTTCCGAGTAGCGATAAGCTTTTGATGCCTAGGAGTATGAAGGACGTCGATAATGAAGAAGCGTCAGGCTCCAAGGAAACGCAGTGCGACCAGCTTCATCGCTTGCGTACGGTTCCGTCCACCTCAGAGACGAGCGAAGCAGTAATGTCGAGGTGAATGAAGGATAGAATCACAATTTCAATGTGTTTGAATAGCAGCTTCAACAGAAGCGGTCGAATCGCGTCTGACTTCGATGATTGTCGATTTCTCTTGGCCACGAGGTTGAAGGCTGGGGGGGATTCTTTTAGAGAGCTAGTTACGAGGACACCACCCGCTTGTCACGTACGACACCACTGCGCCAAGCAGGAAGACACGTCTGTTCATGGCTCAAAAAGCAATCTCTGCACCAGAAGCAGAACATTCGGTCTGATGATCGTGATCTTGACGTCTTGGACTGGTTTGGGGCTTCCAGCAACTCCGAGGGGATAATAGAAGGTCCACGTCCCAGGAAAATGGGGGATATAGTCATTAAATTACTAGTATAATTTGGAGTTCCAGCCAGTGGTAGAAGAAATTATTCAGAATCATGGAGGAGAAAGGCGAAGCGTGACAGGGCACGAAAGAATCAAACACGTGACCATACCGCGTGATGTGACATGTGACTGTAGACAGACGCGACTTCGTTGGTGCTTAACATTTCAACCTCGATGACCACTACACGACACACAACATGACCGCTGGGTAATGTACTATATACCAACTTTATATTGTTCTAACTCTGATCTACAGACGCAATGATTTCACCAAGAAAGACGTACACTACCTCGTTCAGTATATTGCGAAATACAACCCAGCCTCGAACGGAAGGCTAGGAAATAAGTTGTACCAGGCATTGACGGAGAATGTGAGTGCCAAGATACAGTCGTTTGAAATTGAAATTCTGAAGGTGTATTTAGGCGCAGAACAAGTGGTCATGGTCTCAGCGACATCCATGGCAATCGTGGCGAAATTATTACAAGAATAATCAAATCATAATTGACCGTAAAGTGAAGGAAATACTGCGGGAACAAGCTCAGATCGCAGAAAACGAAGCAAAGAAGATCCAAAACAAGGGGATACAAAAGGGTACGTCAATTCAATTGCCCATACACGAATAAACTAAGTAACCGTTTTCTGAAGTGCAAGCCAAGGCGGGAACATCGTTCAAGAGGAAACCGGCTCAGATCAAGCAGGAGCCGGTACCTATACCCGCACAACCAGTGGCGAGTGCCACCGTAGACGCCAAACGTAAAGAGGAAGAAGAAGAGGAAGAGGTCAGCGATAGCCAAGCGGACGAGGAGGAATCCCGCCCTGCTGGTCCTGTGGGTGACGATGACTATATGTACGAGCTATTTGGGTCCTATGTCGAGGACGACGAAGAGGAACAACCAAAAGAGTACGTTCCCCATACATTACACTCATTCATGTTTGACCCAAAACTAGATCGCAATCATCTCTTCCCAGCTCTCCTGAATATGACAAAATCTATCCAAATCTACGTGACGCCCCAAATCCTGCGGTGCCCGAGAAGGAACTACATGTCCCAGGTGCATTCGATACGCGACTTCCCGCGCCGACACTCCACAGCAAGCCTATACAAAGCTCGCCTATCGTTCCATCGTCTGAGCCTCGCAGGGTATTGAGACGTAAAGTCCCCCAAGACAAGGACGATATCTTTGCTACGCCTCCACCATCCTCGCCTCCCCAGGAACGCGTCGTTCAAACGAAAGGCAAGCCGCCTGTTTTACGAGAAGGTGTATTCCGAAACACCTTCAAAGTCACTAAATACGACCTATCGGACGAAGACGACGACGAGGAGGATGCGAAACCGTGGTTTTCACAAATCCGGGGAAAGAAGCGATCGAGACAGGAACAAGAACCCGAAGTGGAGGCTGAGGCGGAAGCAACAGCGGTGCCCCCACCCAAGGCGACAGAACCTCCGCCTCCGCCTACACCACGACCAGTTGCACCAAAGCCGAAAGGCAAAGGTCTACCTCCACCTCCTCGTGCACGACCTCCTCTGCAAGTCAAACAGGTGAATGCTGTCGCGTCCTCGTCCAAGGTGCAGCTCCCAGCACCGGCTGACGAAGACCATCAAGTGCAAAAGAGGCGGAAAGTCGAGCATTCGCCAACAGCTAAGGCTGTAGTTGCCCCCGTCCTCAGTAAAGATTCATTTACCGTCGTCGGTCGCTCCTCAGCCCATTCGCCTCCTGCGAATCCTTCCGACAGCGATATCTTCACCTCGAAGGGCAAAGCCCCAGAGGCTATTCCCAAAATCGACCTTCGTACAGGTCTGCGGCAGCGGCTCAGCGGGCGCAATCATGGTTCCACAAGCTCGCGAACTTCAACTGCATCACGCTCACATACCCGCCAACTTTCCCCCCGAAACCTCCGGCGGCGCAGTTCAAACATGAGCTCTCATTCCACACTCAGCGACAAAGATGCCAAGATTTTAAGCATCATCAGGCAGGATCTGCGTAATCTCGGGAGCCGATATGGGTTCTCGTTGGAATTTGTTGAGAAAAAGTTGGAGGAGACGGGCTCGATTGAGAGGACAAAGGATGTTTTGGAGGCCCTTCATTCTGCCGTGGGTGCGATGGAGAAGGCGCTCCACGACAGCAAACCGCACCTCTTTGTCGCACCTCTTTCTGGGAAGAGGAAAGGACTGAATCGTGATACAGAAGCTAGCTCAGATTCGGAGGTACCAGAGGGTATCATCCCTCGACATCACGAAGCAACTGCTTTAGCTCCCAAGGTGAAGCCGAAACCACGACAATCTGGTCCGTCTGCAAAACGCGCTCGACCGAGTCTCAACTACAAGCCATTGCCACCTGATGATATGGAGCCTCTCTCAGATTACTCTCCTCCTAACAAGACGCGTGCGGGGCAGTATGCGAGACTTGTTAAAGAGGGGCGAGAAGACGAGGCCCTCAAGCGCGAGACTCGTTATACGCAAGAGCTTTCGAGGAGTAAAGGCCTGCTGGGATCATCGCCGATGGCACAACAGTCACCCACCCCACAGCAAAGGGAGGTCTCTATGGATGTGGATCGCATGAACTCTCCAGAGGACGAGGACGAGCTTGAAGACAAGGACGATGTCATGTATGTCGACAAGGAAGACGTTCACCAAGCTGACGACGAGTCTGAAGACGACCAGGAGCACCAACAAGAAGCTCAACTGCCCGAGTTTGAGGTAGACCACGAGATGGACCATCATACAAGCCAGGATCACGATACGTCGGTCAACAAGCATATCTCAGCTGGTCAGACCACAATGGACGAAGACGAGCACCCCAACATCCAGGCTCTATCCAAGGAGTTCCGAACATTGGTGACAGAAGTGACAGCCGCCAACTTGGACAAGTTGATGCAGTTCGAGCAAAGCAACTCTTCTCATTTGATGAGGCGTTGGACGGCGAGTTTGGTCGAAGAGAGACTAGACGTTGTACGCCGAGCCCAGGAGCGGCGCCGGGCCAAGGAAAAGGCAGCCGCTGAACAGGAGGTGGAGAGCCATATGGAGGAGTATTGATTGGAGGTCTGATTTTCAATACCGCTGGAGCAATTTCGTTGGCCTATTCGCAGTTTTTTATGGTTAATTATTCGACTTACACATATTTTTCCTACCATTACTCGTCTACTGTTTTCAAAGTCGGAACTTTCTACACTAAAAATAATCAAATCCAGGGGTCTACGACAAGATTTAAAGCCAGAACTCCGAGCAGATTCCAATATAAGCTGGATTTGTTATTAAATTACAAGTATCGCTGGTGAAATATATGATAGATGTGATAGTCAAGCAAGTCTACCGTGTCGATAACACTGCGCAAGTGAATGTTCAAACGTCCTCACACTTCGTAGAAGGTCTTTCAACACTCGCGTTTTGTAGGTTCAGACTGCTATTTCGGCCATCGACGCTGCATCTCGCTGAGCGGGGATAACGCCTGGTTGCAAACGATATTTCTGAAATATGATCTGGCGTGCTGTTCCCTGTTGCGGGGCCTCGAGCATGGAATTCATGTATCGACGACTCCTTATCGTCATCAATAGATCCGAGGGCCATTCGGCTATTGAGCAACACGAGCACGGAGTTGGCGTAGACCTTGCCTATGATTCCCATAGGTAGTTGAAAGTACATTTGATTGCCTGGCATCATGGCCAGACCAAAGGTGATCACCGCAATCAAAGCTAAAGAAGAATAAGATACACATAATCACTCCGTTGTAGAAACCAGAACAGCTCACCAGTCACCGTGCCAGTTTCGACTGTCAAACGGATGAGCCTTTCCACCAGGAGCCTTGTCCGTCTTATCGCAGTGTCGTATCGTGAAAGCTGAAACGACGATGAAGCTACGGTGTGAATTCGTAGCGCTCTCAGCTGTGAAGCTCGTCACTACTCACATAGTACGTCATGCAGACGGCGATGATTATGTCGCATAGCACAGCACCAACATTCCAAAACTAGGGGAACAGCTATTAGAGCCTCGGAATGCATCAAGAATGAAGACATACACCAGTAGCCAATCCAAATTCCAGAAGCAGCTCGCGATTAGGCTTGTTCAAGAGTGAGTAAAATTTGAGGTTCCGCGCCTGTGATGCTACACTGATACTCCCACCAAGCTGACAGATGGATAACTGGCCTCGGCAATGAGAAATGGAGAGCAAAAAGGTTTTGTACGACGGGACTCACGACCACAATAATGGGTGGAATGTTGGTTGAGCGAGCGATGATGTTGATGCGGAAGGCGTAATAGCACTGCGCCACCAGTGTTGCTAGAGGGAAAAGTCTAGGTCAGCATCCTCGGCTGTGCTTGGGATGATTTAATGACGACGCACCTAGTGCTGTCAATGGAGGAATAGTCCATAGTACCCCAATACTATCAAAAACATAGGGATCCATGAAACTCTTGGTGAACATCCCATATAATTCGACAACAACCAGCACCGTCTGCGCGAACTCCAGCAGATACAGAAAGTAGACCAGAGTTTTTGTATAGAGGGGATCCCTAGGAAAGGCCAAGTGATAGAGGACTGGCTCGGTTGGAGATTAGAGGGCGTGCGTTCTGAAGTAACTTTGAAGAAGAGACGCACGGACTTGAATAGAGAGCATCCCAAGTAATCCCCCATTGAGAAGCAGTGACAGGAGCTGTAAGTAAAGTTAAAATCTTGTCTCTATCAAAAAAGAGCTGAGAAAATACCGGAGGTCCTGATCTAGAGAAAGAAAGACAAGCTGGTTGTCAACCATATGTCTGAGGGAACGAGCAGAGCTGAGACCTACACTTGATTGATTGTCGCAGGGGGAGTGAAGAGCCCCGTCTTCACGTAGGATCTAGAGGCCATTGCGATGTCCATCTAATGCACCACGGGCGTCAAGAGGATAGAAATGGAGGTCAGAGTCAAGAGTGGTCTCAGATATAGGGAGGACCGTCCATATTCCCGGGAAGGACGATCGACCAACGATAGACTTGAGCAAATCGGGAATCCTTGATCGAATTCAGTTAGAGGAGCTGGGGCAATAGAAAATAGCCGCATTCATTGAGATTCTGGAGATATGCCAAACCGTCAACCATTTCAGAACGTAATCCCCTGAGTCGCGAACCATGCGCATGAGTGTAATAAGTTTTATTAGGAATACAATTATGTCGAACGACTACTTACACTTAACTAATGGATCCAGTAGACGTAGTTCGAGGTTTGCTCAGTTTGGAAAGGACTATGCTGTTTTCCTCTCCGTGACTAGGTGGATCTTCAAAGGTTGAATCCAGGTATAATATGTTCGAATCGGTAACCTCGGTATTTCGCTTGAATTCCATGGGCCCTAATTCTCCTGTGTTTTCGGACGAAGTCAATGACATTCTACTATTGAGCAGGACCATCAAGGAATTGGCGTAGACTTTGCCGATGATACCCATTGGTACTTGATAATACATTGGATTGCCTGGAATCATGGCCAGCCCAAAGCAGATAATTCCGATCAAAGCTAAAAAGTAAAAGCGGAA
>Ga0247741_1000611_pt1 | contig 19965 bp, 14 predicted proteins | sample UWRJL213509R2_FD_180945 | JGI IMG/M metagenome (GOLD analysis project Ga0247741, IMG submission 180945) | Plant litter microbial communities from Arlington Agricultural Research Station in Wisconsin, United States - UWRJ-L213-509R-2 | ecosystem: Environmental > Terrestrial > Plant litter >... | reverse complement strand
TACTAATAAAAGTGTCATTACCGACCTTCCCAATAAACTTCCTGTCGCGACGAAATATTTACATGATATTTCGCGTGATTATATTTATATCACTCATAGGACTGATTTATCACTCAGTGTGTTAGATGCAAAAACTGGAAAATTAGTTAAGTCTATCAAGTTTGATCAAATGCCTGAAAGCATGTACCTCGCAAGTGATAACAGCAAGCTTTACGTCACGCTAGTGACACAAGACCACAACTACTATTGGTTCGATAATCAATTAGGTTATGTTGTGACTATAGATCTTAATACATTTGAAAAGAAATCCACGCTCACCTTAACTATAGATCCTTACGATTTAGTCGTAACGTCTAAGGGTAAGCTTATTGTCTCTGGCGGTTCAGGACAGTGGACGAATATTAGTGCTTATGATTTATCGACGGGCTCGCTACTCGGTAGTGCAATGGTTCGTCAAATGTCTTCAATTGCCTTATCAAAAAATGAAAACACCGTTTATGCAATGGACACTGACGGATCGAGTTCGCTTCAGCGTTACGATATTACCGGTGTATCTATAACCGCGGGAAATTACGGTTATTCGGATTACACTATCCGTTATGAGGGAAAGTTGTGGGTAACACCAGATGGTAAATACCTCATTACTAAAGGTGGTGATGTTCTTCTGGCTGATGATTTTAGTCTAGTGTCGCATTTGCTCAGCTTTTCAGTTTCTGTACGAGATATTACTTTTGATGCTGCGTCACAAACTGCGTTTTTATCGCTAACCGATAACACAGTGCAAATTATTAATTTAAATTCATTGGAAAGCATTAATACTTTCAGTTCATTTGGTCAGTTGCAAACTGCGATTGTTATTGGTGATTACGTTTACTCGTTAGTAACCCAGTCTGGCGTTACTAGTATCGTCAAGCAAGACAATCCCTGTAGTAAATGTGCCTCAAACAAATCACCAAAAGCCGCCTTTACCTTAACGCCTCCAACCGGTGATACAACAAAAACCTTCGTATTTGATGCGGCCTCAAGCTCAGATCCCGATGGTGATAGCTTATCTTATCGCTGGGATATTGATGGTGATGGCATTTGGGATACTAGCTTTTCCAGTAATTCAAAATATGAAAAACGCTTTAACGTTCCAGGTACTAAATACATCCGCGTGCAAGTAAAAGATGCTGGCGGCTCAGTGAGCACTCAAACGCAATCTTTGGATGTGGCGCAAGGTATTGATACAGGAACTACGGTTGTCGACAGTATTGCGAACCTTTTAAATTTTTCCATCACTGATCTTGTGACCGATAAAATCAACTCAAAAATATATATTTCCGATAAAAATGCGAAGAGAGTATATGTAGTTGATTATGTAACGGGCGTGACTGAAAAATATTTTAGCTTTGATGATATGCCTGAAAATTTATCGCTTTCTCCTGACGGCACCAAGTTATTTGTGTCTGTTTTGAGCAAAAATCATGGCGCCTACTATTGGGGCGAAGATATGGTAAGTTATGTGGCCGTTATCGACACCAAGACACAAACTTCTGTTAAAACTTTTGCAGTCAAAAAAGATATTTATAATATCGCAGCCATCAGTAACGATAGAATTATTATTTCAGGTAATTCAAACCAACAGTCTACCGACATTCAAACCTATGATGCGAATACCGGACTTGCACTTGGCATTAGTGTCGCTGCTTACCCGAATGGGAAGATTGCTGTTAATTCAACGGGCAATACTATATTTTTTGTAGACTCTTACATTAAAAAGTATGACGTCAATGGTGCAACCCCCGTGCTTAGTAATCAAAATGATTATTCCATAAATTATCGTGTTGGTAACCGCGTGTGGCCCACGCCTGACGGGAAGTATTTAATTACACAAGGTGGTGATATTGTCACTGTGTCGGATTTAAAACTTTTTATTGCAAAAACACCGTCGTATGTAACTATCAATAATGTTGCTTTCGATAGCTCAAACCAAATTGCAACACTGACATTGTCTGATGGAAGTGTGGATGTAATTAATCTTATTTCTTTAGAGTCGATTAAAAAAATCACTGCCTTGGGATATGTTTCCAACATAAGTTTTGCGGGCAGCAGTCTTTATATGGTTAGCACCCTGGCGGGAGCTTCAAGCGTCGTAAAACTTGACCATCCATGTCTGGATTGTGCCTCCAATAAGCCGCCGGTAGCGGCATTTACCTATTCACCTTTAAGTAGCGGTAACACTGCTTCGATTTATCAATTTAACGCAACCACTAGTAGTGACCCTGAAAATAATAGTCTTAGCTATCGTTGGGACCTCGACGGTGATGGCGTATGGGATGCTGATTTCACTTCCACAGGGACCGCTTCTCGTAAATATATTATTGCGGGGACAAAAAATATTCGCCTGCAAGTGAAAGACTCCAAAGGGCTGACCACAATTTTATCGGGAGGTTTTGTTGTTGCTCAGGGCACCGATACCGGCGTGACAGTTAGCGATAGTGTTGCCAATCAATTTAGCTTCAAGGTAACTGACAGTCTTGTAGATACCGTGCGCGGTAAACTTTACGTTAGTGATAAAACCGCCAAGCGCCTATATGTTGTAGACGTGTTAACAGGCCTGACCGACAAGTATTTTGAGTTTGAATATTTGCCTGAAAATATGGCGATTTCGGTTGATGGGACCAAACTGTATCTTGCCTTGCTTCTTAAGGAACATAGTTATTACTCGTGGGATCAACAACTTCAGGCAGGTTACGTCGCCGTAATTGATCTTGCGTCAGCGGCGCATGTAAATACTTTAGCTATTGATATAGATCCCTATGATTTAGCTGTTACCTCTGACAACCACCTTGTGGTGTCTGCAGCCTCCTCACAATCAACAACCTTTCATGTTTATGATGCGAGTACCGGGCAACCGATTACTGATTTTGCTTCAATCAATAACAATTTAAATTTTGCATTGGATACAACGACCAATTTTGCTTACTTTACCAATTACGGCTCTCTCAGTAAGATCGATATAGCTGGTTCAACTCATGCTCAATCATCTTCGTCAAATAGTGAATTGGCTGTTGGTAAGTTATGGCTCACGCCTGATCGAAAATATATTATTACTCAGGGTGGCGGCATTTTTAACACGAACGATCTAAGTCTGGTGAAACGTTTAACCGCATCGGCAACTGCTATCGAATTAGTTAGTTTCGATGCCCAGGCACAGCTTGCATTTTTAAGTTTGTCATCAGGTTATCTGCAAACTATTAATTTAGTTTCGCAAGAATCGGTAACACAAACCAAATTAACTGGCACACCTGGCATAAGCGCTATCTTTAACTCATCGCTTTATATTCTGAATATCGCTTCTAATAGCGTTGCGTTAATTAAACAGGATCATCCGTGTCCAAGCTGCTTAACCAACATAGCACCCACTGCTAAGTTTGCGTTTATAGCATCGACTGGTAATACCACAGACACCTATCACTTTAATGCGTCAACCAGCACCGACCCCGAGGCTTCTACACTCTCTTATCGTTGGGATTTGGATGGCGATAATGTTTGGGATACGGAGTGGGCCAGCAGCGCACTTAAAGAGTACAAATTTATATTGCCTGGCAACAAGCTCGTGCGCGTTCAGGTAAAAGACGCCCAAGGCGCAGTTAATAGCTATTCACAAGCGTTTAGCGTTGCTCAAGGTACCGATACTGGAATAGTAGTTGCCGGTAGCACGGCGTTTAGCTTAAATCTCACGGCAACTGATGTAATTAAAGATGCGGGTAATGCAAAGCTGTACGTATCTGACGCGGCAGCAAAGCGTGTTTACATTATTGATTTGGCAACGGGCTTCACTGAAAAGTATTTCGAATTCCAATATGCTCCTGAGCGAATGACGCTTTCCGCCGATGGTAAATTTATTTACCTTAGCTTACCTCTCGCGGCGCATTCCCCTTATACATGGAGTGATAATAAAAGCGGTTACATTGCTGTTATTGATACAGCGCAGCAAAGCTATGTGCGAACTTTTTCAATTGAGATAGATCCTTACGACGTAGCTATGACGAAAGATAATCGTTTAGCTGTAACCACAGGCTACGGTCAAACAACGACGATAAATCTATACAACGCAACAACGGGTGAGCTAATCGGCAATTCTTATGTTTATTCAGCTCCTTTGTTAGCAGCAAATCCGGTAAATAGTTTGGTGTTCGCACTCGACTCAATTCAATATCTACATAAGTACGAAACCCAAGGTAGCAATTTACAGGATCTTGGTACGGCGCCTTATTACAGCAATAGTAGAATTTATGGCGATATATGGGTAACTCCAGATGGCAAATATATTATCACTGGCGGCGGCGATATTTTACTTACTTCAAATATGACATTTGTGCGTGGCTTAACGGCGACTAATGTCAGTATTAAAGCCTTAACATTTGATGAAGCCAATAATTTACTAGTAATAGTGAATTCTAATTTAGAATTGGTGAGTTATGATTTAACAACTTTGGTGCAAAAGTCTGTTATTAAAACTGGTGTTGCCGAACCCAAAGCTATTTATGTGTTTAGTGGATCTGTTTATCTCATCAAAGATTCAAATGTCAATAAAACAATCGATAAGATTTTAATTCCTTAAGAGCTAATTAATTTATTCTACCGCGTTTTTAAAAAGCCCAGCAGTTAACTGCTGGGCTTTTTGTTGTAAGCGCACGCTAGGGTCGAAGTGTGAGTAAGAGTTGTTGCGTGATTTACGGACGCATTAATGATGGACGGCTACGAGAGTTGTAACATAGTTAAAACATCATACTGAATAAGTTCCTGCAACAGTTAAGCGCTTTAAATATATAGAAAAGAACAGTTGCAAGTTTCTAAGTGTTGCAGGACGTTGATTGCCCCGCTGGCGTCAAGGGTATAGTTGGTTGCATTTAGGGATTAATTTTATTTTTTAAAATAAGTCATATTTTTTTGAGGGTTTGCCACTTAATATAAGTTGCCGACCTCCATAACCACTCAACTGGACCATAATTGAACCGCCGTAGCCAATATTTACAAAATACAATTTGTAAGCCAAATATTAAGCAGCAAAGTACGATATTAATTGCAGGTGATGTTTTTAAAAATAAGCCTAAACCAAAATGGAAGAATATAAGCACACCAAATAACGTTTGGGTTAAATATGAGGTTAGGGCCATCTTTCCCACATAAGAGAGCGGTGCTAAACGGTTGTGCCATTTTGGTTTCAACATTAATAACGTGACGCTTGCGATATAAAAAATAGTTAGGCCACTATTAAACGCGTCGACCAAATAACCTGTAAACCAACGCAACCAGTTTGAATTTTTCATGTCGATTGAGAGGACGTTTACAGTGATACCAAAAATAGCTCCAACTACTATTAAGAAGATTAAAAATATTCCGATTTTTTTCCATAAATTCTTAAAGAATTCTTTGGATTTTTCCACATTGTCAAACCACTTTAATCGCCCTGCGAACATGCCTAGTAAAAAGAATCCAAACGTAATAAATAGACGGCCCGAGCTAAGTTGGAAGTCCAGCTTTTCTTTGCTTGCATAAACATTGTGTAACATCACATCGTGAAGTGATGCTTCGTTCATAACGATAAAATAAGCCGCGCCATCCTTCACAAAATTGTTTGGGATAAATTCAATAGTTCCTTGAGTGACAATAGAAATAGCTTCGATGATTTTTGTGGGGATATTTAATATTAATAACATGCCCAAGATAAAAATTGTTTTATTGCTGAGGTTACGAGCGAATAGCAAAATAAAACCGAGTGGAACGTAAATTGTTAGAATATCTGCTTGCCAGAATGCATGATGAATCAATCCAATTATGCCGAGAATAAATAAACGCCAACCAAAACGTAAAACTACATTGTCGTGTTTGGCGGCGAGACCCTGTATTTGAATGTAGAAACTCAACCCAAATAAAAATGAAAATAGCGAAAAAAATTTCGCGTTAAAAAATAACATATGAAGGCCTATGGCAATTCCGCTGGGAATAGTGAGATAGGCCTTGTAAACATTCTCTGGTAGTGGCCCAGCGGAATACCAAAAAATCATATGTGCGTAGAGTATGCCGAACAGTGCTAGCCCGCGTAATACATCAATTGTAAGAATGCGTGGCTGCGTTGCATGCGGTGGCGCAATAGGTATGTTGTGTAGAGTGCTTACACTGCTCATAATATTTCCTTAATCATGTGTATATTTTTATGTTTTCTGCGTGCGCTATGAACGCTTATTGTTAGGACGTTTTTTTAGCGAGTTTAGATTCAGCGTTACTTATTTTATTTGGTTCCTGTTGGCTGCATAGTCTACCTACCAAGCATGCCTCGATTTAACTCGCTAATTATTGCCTGCGCACAATTTGCCCACGTGGTAAGATGCGCGCCGTTTTACATTTATTCTGTCGCGCCATATGCGGCATGCTCGCTTTGAAAATGAAAGAATGACATCAAAAGGTAACTCATGAAAAAGACGTTTAAGCTCCATGTTGAAGGTAAAAACAGCGACCGCTTACTGGATGCCATCAAGCACGATGTGCGTAAATACGTTAAGCGTGAAAAGCGCAAAACCTTGCCTCAAGGTGCGAATTATTGGGCGTTTGATTGCAAATTTGGTGTGAGTGCCGAAACTGCTGAAACCTTGCATTTGGGTGAGATTACCAAGCAAATGGATGCGATTTCAAAAGCAGGCGGCGATAGTTTTTATGTAGAGATTTTGGCGCGCGCGGCAGTTCGCACTCCGCGTGAACGTGATGATTCGGTAGACGACTATGATGAAGATCTGGATGACTAGTCGTTGAGTATCTATTAGTCGCACATAAAAGCTCACACATAAAAAAGCCGCCAATGTTCACTCTGGCGGCTTTTTACGTTAACCGGCTCGATTTTTAATAAATAGCGTCGATCTTAAATAGCTCGCTGTTATTTCGGTGTACTTGGCTTGGTTGAGCCTGGCTTTTTGGGGTAAATCTTTTTCGTGGGAGCGTTTACAGTTTTACTCGCACCGCGTCGAACTTTTGCGGGCGAATCAGCGCGGCTCATGGGTTTTTTAGGAGCTGGTGCAGCGCGAACTTTGCGTTGATTGATCGGTGGCGATTCGGTTACATCAAAACCTTTCACGCGCACGCGTTTGATTTTGCTGCCGACTAAATCTTCAATCAAAGTGAGTTTGTATTCTTCTGCGGGCGATACTAAGGAAATTGCAGTGCCTTTAGCTCCGGCACGACCTGTACGGCCAATTCGGTGAACATAATCTTCTGTGAAGAATGGCAGATTTAAATTCACCACGAAGTCCAAGCCTTGAATATCCAGGCCACGTGCGGCAACTTCAGTAGCTACCAAAACCTGTAATTTTCCATCTTTAAAATCTTGCAGAGCGCGGCGGCGCGAGCCTTGGGTTTTTTCGCTGTGAATAACCGCAGCATCTACATTATCCTCTTTCAGCGCAGCGATAAGCTTGTCAGCTTCCTCACGCGTACTGCTAAAAGCCATTACCTGATACCAATTTTGCGAGCGCAAAAGGTGGACGAATAGCTCGTATTTACGCGCGTCATCAACCGGGTAAACCACGTGCTCGATAGTTTCGGCAACTGCATTGCGCTTTGAGACTGCCACGATAGTTGGCTTGTTCATCGCTTGTTTGGCTAGATTGGTAACCAACGGGGAGCTGGTGGCAGAGAAAAATAGAGTTTGATGTTTGCGGACGATGCTGGTGAGAAGTTTATGAATATCGTTCACAAAACCCATATCCAACATGCGGTCGGCTTCATCCAGAACCGCGAATTCAACCTTAGCCAAATTAATATTGCCAAGTTCAACGTGTTCAAGCAATCGGCCCGGGGTTGCAACCAGAATATCCACGCCTGAACGCAGTTTACTTGCCTGACTCGTCACTTTTACGCCGCCATACACGGTCGCTACTTTGAAATTTAGAAACTGCGAAAGCTGTTGAATGCTCTCCGCCACTTGTTGTACCAGCTCGCGGGTAGGTGCAAGTACAAGCATGCGGGCGTTGAAAGGTTCTGGTGTTTTGGGCTTATCGACCATTTGTTGCAGTAGCGGTAGGGCGTAGGCAGCAGTTTTGCCTGTTCCTGTTTGTGCGGTGGCAAGCATGTCGCTACCGCGACGCGCCACTGGAATTGCCTGTTGCTGGATCGGCGTCATCTGTTGGTAGCCGATGACTTTAATGGCATGTAATAGTTCGGGTGCGAGGCCCAGAGAAGCAAAATTCATAGCTGTATCGATTGGTTTAACGACAAAAAGGACGCGCAGTATACCAGCTTGCGGTCGGACTAATTTGTTTCATCATTAGTTAGGCTATTTAAGCTGCGATAGTCATGCGTTGCGATGATAAAGTGTAGCGTTTATAAGCTTCCTCACAACCGGATGCCACTACTATCGCTATACAATTAGCTACCAATGTTATTCAGATTTTAGCTGTGATCGCTGATATCTATACGCCTGTTTTACTATTAATGGCGTTATTTTCAATTGTTCAAGTCAGAGGTCGCGCGTTAAAACTCCAAATGGCGAGACTTATTTACGCAATTTTGGTTGTCTATTTATGGATGTTTATCGACATCTACACAGGTTTATGGCGGCTTTTTGCACTTGATTATTCGACACATTCTGCAATCGCCTTCGCACTCGCTGTTGTACTTGGTCGCAACAAGTCAGCGCTTTTTAAAGCCAGTATCGCGCTCAGCTTACTTCTCTACGGCGCTCTCATGTACTCACTCAACTACCATAGTTGGCTAGATATGGCGTCGACTGTTGCAGTGATGGGCTTGAGTTTACTGCCGTTGCGCTCTTCTCGTCTTACACGCTCGAATACGAATTCTTAATCACATCTAGAACCAAAAATCGCTTATTACGCCATTTCTCGCACAAAATATTATTATGTAAATATAGTAAGCATTGCTTATTATATATGTAACACATAGTAGGGTTAGCGTATGAGTGAACAATCTATAGATCTTAATCAATTAATTCCCGAGCGTTCCAGCTTGGGTTTTCTGATTTCTGACATTAAGCGTTTAACGGGAAAATTGTTCGCTGATTATCTGAACGATTACCCCTTAACTCTCGCGCAGGCACGAACACTTTTGGGGGTTGCGCGTTATCAAGGGATTCGTCAGGTGGATCTCGCAAATTTTTTGGATATTCAGCCCATAACTCTCGCGCGCATGATCGATCAGCTTGCTGAGATTGGCTATGTAGAGCGGCGTGCAGATCCAAAAGATCGCAGAGCTTTTCAGCTTTTTTTATTACCGGCTGCTGAACCGACGATTGAATTTTTCGCGAACAAATCCCGAGAATTCCAACAGCAAGCTTTAGCGGGTTTGAGCGAAGTACAAATCACAGCGCTTTTTGCGGGGTTGAACCAAGTGCGTGAAAACCTTGACCTTATGTTATCCACTACCGCATCAATTACGGAGTCTTTATGAGTACCGAACAACATCCAGTTGTGGATGCAAAAGAAACATCGAAAAAACGTTTAGTGTTATTGGTAATGTTGCCGTTAGTCGTTGCGGTGATCGGCTTAATTTTTTACATGAAAGGCGGACGGTATGTCTCCACCGAAAATGCCTATGTAAAAGCTGATGTAATTGCCGTTAGCAGTCAAGTGGCTGGTGCAGTTGTAGACCGAGCTGTACAAGAAAATCAGTTGGTAAAAGCAGGGCAGTTATTATTTAGCATTGACGACGAACCTTACAAAATTGCAGTGGCGAAAGCGGAAGCAAAAGTAGCGGAAGTGCGCACTAATTTGTCGTCATTGAAGGCGACTTACCGTGAGCGTCAATCTGATTTGCAAGTTGCACAATCCAATTCCGAATTTGCAAAGCAAGAGCAAAAGCGCCAGGCCAATTTAGCGACCAAACATTTGGTCGCCGAAGCATCTTATGATCAAGTCACGCACACCAGCAAAGTTGCAGCGCAACAAATTGTAGGTGTCCAACAAGATTTAAAACGTATCGAAGAAACCTTGGCGGGTGCCGTTGATTCATCTATTGAACAACATCCTACTTATTTGGCAGCAGTTGCCGAATTGAAACAAGCGCAATTAAATTTGGATCACACAAAAATCTATGCAACCAAAAATGGCATCGTTACTCGTCCGCCAGAATTGGGTGAGTACATTAACGTGGGCACTATTACGATGAAATTAGTAGCTACGGATCATTTGTGGATTGAAGCTAATTTTGTTGAAACAGATTTAACCAATGTTCGCGCCGGGCAAAAAGTAGACATCACTATAGATACTTATCCCGACGTTAAATGGGAGGGCGAAGTTCAAAGCCTTAGCCCGGCGACGGGAGCAGAATTCTCGGTAATTCCTGCACAAAACGCTACCGGTAACTGGGTGAAGATTGCACAGCGCGTGCCTATTAATATCGCGATTAAACCAAATAATGCAGCGCCGCTTTTGCAAGCAGGTTTGAGTACACAAATTGAAATCGATACCGGCCATAAACGTAAACTTTTGGGCTTTTCAATTTAGTTGTCATCACTTTTATATTTGCTTGTTTTATTTTTGCGAAATTAACTCATGGTAACTTCAGAAAAATCATCGCTTGGCAATAAAGGTTTCATTACTTTGTCGGTGATGCTTGCCACTATTATGCAAGCCTTGGATACGACTATTGCGAACGTGGCCTTGCCCCACATGCAAGGCACTATGTCTGCAACGCAAGATCAAATTTCGTGGGTGCTTACCTCTTATATTGTGGCGTCCGCAATTTTTTTACCTATGACTGGTTTTCTCTCTGAGCGTTTTGGCCGCAAGAAATTATTTTTGTGGTCAGTTGTTGGTTTTACGATTACATCCATGTTATGCGGCGCCGCGCAAAATTTACCGCAAATTGTTTTATTCCGTTTATTGCAAGGTGTTTTCGGTGCCGCATTGGTACCGCTTTCACAAGCGATTTTGTTGGATACTTATCCAAAAGAAAAACATTCTTCCGCGATGGCGATGTGGGGCGTTGGTGTAATGCTCGGCCCTATACTTGGCCCAAGTTTAGGTGGTTGGCTAACAGAGTATTACAGTTGGCGCTGGGTTTTTTATATCAATTTACCTTTTGGTATTTTAGCGTTTTTAGGTATTTTGGCATTCGTAAAGGAAACGCCGATTAATAAGGCGCGTCGGTTTGACATGTTGGGCTTTTCGTTTTTGAGTTTGGGCATCGGTGCGTTACAAATGATGCTCGACCGCGGTGAAGTTTTGGATTGGTTTCATAGCAATGAAATAGTCATTGAATTAATTTTGGTGCTGCTTGGATTCTATTGGTTCATCACGCATATTTTTACGCATAAAAGTCCGTTTATTGAGCCCGCGTTATTTAAAGATCGCAATTTTTCCATGGGCTTAATATTTATGTTTATTGTCGGCATTATTTTGCTGGCGACTATGGCGTTGCTGCCACCGTTTTTGCAAAATTTATTAAATTATCCGGTTATAGATGTTGGCTTAGTAATGGCACCACGCGGAATCGGCGTAATGATAGCAATGATGATTGTGGGTAAGCTCGCCGGCAAAATTGATCCGCGTAAGCAAGTTGTTTTTGGTTTGTTGCTCACCGCTCTTTCACTGTGGGAAATGACGCTATTTGATTTAAATATCAGCGAATGCGACATCATTCGTACTAGCGTGATTCAAGGTTTTGGTCTGGGCTTCGTATTCATTCCCTTGTCGACAATTACCTTTTCCACCTTGGATCAACGTTATCGTAACGAAGGAACGGCCCTATTTAGTTTGACGCGAAATATCGGCAGCAGTATCGGCATTTCGATAGTGATCAGTCAGCTTCAACAAAACGTACAAAAAAATCATGCTGCGTTTGCTGACTACGTAACTGACCTGAGCTTGCCACTCAAGGAGGCCATGCAAAACGGCATGTGGAATATTCACACGACGCAGGGCTTGGTATCGCTAAATGCTGAAGTTACCCGGCAAGCGTCTACCTTGGCCTATCTTCAAGACTTCCGGTTGATGATGTGGATCAGTCTATCTGCCTTACCCTTGATTGTGTTTCTAAAGGCACCGGCTGTACAGGCGAAAAAAGCCTAAAAAATGGCTTTTTAAATCGTGTGAGGGCGCGAGAATCCAAGTTAATTATGGTATTCTGCGCGCCCTTTTCCAATACATATCCAGTGGTTATCTAGAGATTCTTATGGCAGTAAAACCCGTCTACCGCGTTATCTTCCTAAACCAAAGTCAAGTCTATGAGTTGTTCGCCAGCGCCATTTATCAAAGTGAGATGTATGGCTTTATTGAAGTAGAAGAATTTGTATTTGGTGAACGTAGCCAGGTGTTGATTGATCCCGCAGAAGAAAAACTTAAGCAAGAATTTGCTGGCGTAAAACGCTCTTACATTCCGATGCATGCCATTGTGAGAATCGACGAAGTTGAAAAAGAAGGCCCCGCTAAAATCAGCGAAGTAAAAGGCGGCAGCGACAAAATAGCTCAATTCCCTTTTGGTGGTTTTATCCCTAATCCAAATTTGGGCGAATAAATATCAGTGTAATAAGAAGCGGCCCAGGCCGCTTTTTTTATAGTTGAGTTAAAGACGCAGGTTTTTAACTAAACGGTTAAACTTTTTGAAAGCATTAGGATTATAAAATTTACAGGATTACAAAAGTTACAGGACTATAAAAATAATATGCCTAAATCTCTCATCCTCGCCATTGATCAAGGCGGTCAAAGTTCGCGTGTCGCCGTTTACACGCAAGCGGGCGAACAGCTGCATTGTTTTTCTGCGGCATGCAGCACTTCGCAAATGTTTGTTAATGGTGTTGAGCATATCGAGCAAAATCCGCAAGATATTTTGAATGGTATAACAGACTGTTTGGAAAAAATTAGTCTGGCTTTAGGTGATGATGTAAAGCACATTGTGGCTGCAGGTTTTGCAGGGCAGGGCTCTTCGCTTTTATGCTGGAATAACCAAACGGGTGAAGCCCTATCACCGGTACTAAGTTGGCAAGATACGCGCGGCGAAAACTATTCAAAGGATATTTCTTTAACCCACGAGCAAGCTCAATTAGTGACGGGATTGCGCGTATCGCCACATTACGGCGCTAGTAAAATAAAATGGTGTTTAGAAAATAATAACAACGTCATCGCTGCCTACAAAAATAATTCGCTTAGTATTGGGCCTATAGTGAGTTATGTTTTTTGGCATCTAACCGGTAAAAATCTTGTAGATCCTGGTCATGCGCAGCGTACGTTATTATGGAACTTAAAAGAAAATAATTGGGACTCGTTTTTGCTGAATTTATTTTTTATTCCGCAAGAAGTATTGCCGGAATGTAAATTTCACAATAGTTATTTTGGTGATGTTGAGATTGGTAGGCATCGAGTTCCATTTAAAGCGAGTGCGCGAGACCAAGGTGCTTCATTATTTGCTCGCGGAATTCCTGATAAAAATACCTGTTACATTAATATAGGCACAGGCGCATTTATTCAGCGAGTTAGTGAGAATTTACAAGCGCCGGAAGGTTTATTAGTAAGCCCTTTGTGGTTGCCAGAAAAAATCCAAACAGCTTTTTTAAAAGCTGAAGCAACAATGGAAGTATCGTCTTCTCCTTGTTATTTGGATGATTTTTTTGCCGTAGAAAATAAAGAAATGACTTTTTCTCAAAATCTATATGCATGGGAAGCAACGGTTAATGGAGCCGCGTCAGCGATTGGCTTTTTACAGCAGCAAACGGCGTTAAAAATAACACCCGTTGAAATAGAAAGTGCGTTGCAACTTAATCCAATAAAAAGTTGTTATTTTCTGAATGCAATTGGTGGGCTGAGCGCGCCTTATTGGCGAACTGATTTGCAATCACAATTTAGCGAAAATCTTTCAGCGCCAGAAAAAATCCTGACCTGGCTTGAGTCGGTTGTATTTCAAATTGTTGTGAATGTGACTTTAATGAACAAGCTTGGGGCTGCTGAGAAAATATATATTAGCGGTGGTTTAAGTAATTCAAATGTAATTTGTCAAAAAATTGCGGATCTCACTCAAATTGCAGTTCATCGTAGTGATAACGCTGATGCAACATTACAAGGTATTGCTTGCATGGCCGCAGGAATTTCTACTGAATGGCAGTTTGTAGGTGAAGAACAAATCTTTAAACCCGAATCGAACGCCAAGTTAAATAAGCGATTTTTAGTATGGCAGGATGCCATGAAAAAATGGCTTGGTTGAACGTTAAAAATAAAATTTATTTATATTAAGGAAAGTGCTAGAAAAATGTTAAATAGTTTTTTATCCCAAATTACTAAACTCTTGTGTTTAGCTGTTTTGATTTTTAATAGCTGTGTTGCGGAAGCACAAATAAATTCTGAATCAACGCTAGCGCCTATCCGTTTTCTTATTACTTTCGATGACGGCCCGAGTGGTGCAATAAGAAATAATCCAACAGAAAAAGTTCTCGCTGCTTTAGCTCACAACTCAATTCAGTCTGATATTAAAGTTATTTTTTTCAACCAAACGCGTGCAGCACGCGGCGGAGGAACTAAAGCTGGTCATCCGTTATTAAAGCGTGAATATGACGAAGGCCATCTATTAGCATTTCATACATCTACGGTGCACCATGCCAATCATCGTTTTTTACCGCCGGATGAGTTCGAGTTGTCATTACAAAATGGCGTAGCCGATTTAACAGAAGCTGCTGGTGTAGCACCACAATTGGTGCGACCACCATTTTGGAATTTCGATGCTCGCACCCTTGAGGCCTATCATCGCCATGGACTGCAAATGTTACTTACTGATTTGAGTGCAAATGACGGTGTAATTTGGGGTGTAAATTGGAGTTGGCATAAGCACTCTAACTTATTGAAACAACTAACTGCCACGCGCCAAAATTGGATGGATGGAACTATGCCGGTTGTAAATGGAGTCACTCCAATTGTGGTTACCTTTCATGACGTAAATAGCTACACCGCCAGAAATGTCGAGGTTTATTTGAATATTCTGCTGCAGGTGGCACGCGAACTTCACATGCCAGTGTCAGAAAAGCCTTTTTACGATGATCGTGAAGAACTGAAAAATGCAGCCTTGGCGCGAACAATAAGCGATGCAAACAGCAAGTTTCATTTGCCTGGATTTTGGGATTGGTTATGGAAGTAAACCGAAATTTTTAATTTCGGCGGTGCAGAGAATCTTGATCCCAAGCTGCTTAGAACATAAATTACAAAAATTAATACTTAGATTAGATATTTGATTTATACAGAACTCGGTTAAACTTCGTTATCTTTCGGTTGGACGTTATTAATGAAATATGATTTGGTGGTTGTAGGCGCTGGTATACAGGGGGCGGGAGTGGCGCAAGCCGCTGCCGCCGCTGGCTACAGCGTATTGGTGTTGGAACAGTCTTTTCCCGCTGCCGGAACCTCAAGCAAATCCTCTAAATTAATTCATGGCGGTCTACGTTATCTCGAAACCTCACAATTCGGTTTAGTACGTGAGAGCCTCCATGAGCGCGCCTTATTGCTTAAGCTAGCGCCGGATTTGGTAAAACTAAAACCGTTGCACATTCCCGTTTACGAAGATTCCAAACGTAATTCCCTCACGATTCGCAGCGGACTTAGTCTCTATTCATTGCTGTCCGGGTTGGATTCAAATGCGAGATTCAAAAGCCTGCCGTCATCTCAATGGGACAGCCTTGAAGGCTTGAGACAAGATGGATTGAAATCCGTTTTTCGTTACTACGAAGCCCAAACCGACGATGCCGCGCTCACCAGAGCAGTGCTGCATTCCGCTATGGAGTTGGGTGCTGAATGTGAAATGCCGGGTCATTTCGTATCTGCGCACGTTAACTCCCACAGTTGTATCGTTGAGTTTGAGAGTGAATTTGGGTTTAAGACTGCCAGCTGTCGCGTGTTAGTAAATTGTGCTGGCCCTTGGGCGAGCGACATTATTTCGCGTATAGAGCCAGATATGTATCTACCCAAAGTGGATTTGGTACAAGGCAGTCATTTGGTGTTGCCGCCTTTGCTCAATAATTATTTTTATCTTGAGGCTCCGCAAGATAAGCGTGCTGTTTTTGTCTTGCCATGGCAAGGGAAGTTGCTCGTAGGTACGACAGAAAAAATCCATTACGGTACGCCGGAGCAAGCTCAATGTTCATCCGAGGAGCGCGATTATTTGCTCGAAGTCTTGTCGCATTACTTTCCCACGCTTGAAGTAGATGCCAATCAAGTCGGCAGTTTTGCGGGATTACGGGTTTTGCCGCGAAGCGAAAAATCGGCTTTTTCTCGCACTCGCGAGGTATTGTTTGAAGTGGATAACGAAGCTCGCCCGCGAGTGATTTCGGTCATGGGCGGCAAACTCACGACTTATCGAACCACCGCGCTTATGGCACTTGAGAAAGTAAAACTCTCATTACCCGTTAAAGAGCGAATTGCGGACACCAGCAGAATTCCCTTATCGCCAGTGGATTGGCTTTAACCCTTCTTTTTTAATTCGCCTCATCGCAATAAAAACATTGGTAGTCACCCCATCTCCCGTTAAAATGCGCGCAAGATCGTTGCCGATAATCCTTTCTGGGTTGTCATCCTGTCCACCCTCAGCTTTAAGGACTCACTTGTGAACTTTACTGGCGCTCACATTCTTTCGATTAACCAATTTGACCGTGCGGATATTCAACGTGTTTTTGAAGTGGCAGATGCCATGGAGCCTTATGCATTGCGCCACAAGGTGACGCGGGTGCTTGAAGGCGCGATTCTTGGCAATATGTTTTTCGAACCGAGCACACGTACGCGAGTAAGCTTTGGCGCAGCCTTTAATTTGCTGGGCGGCAATGTTCGTGAAACGACCGGTTTTGAAAGTTCATCCATCACAAAAGGTGAGTCGCTTTATGACACTGCTCGCGTTCTCTCTGGCTATAGCGATGTAATTTGCATGCGTCACCCGGCGGGTGGTTCAGTCGCGGAATTTGCCGAAGGCAGCCGCGTTCCCGTCATCAATGGTGGTGATGGTCCTAATGAACATCCCACGCAAGCGCTGTTGGACCTGTATACCATTCGCAAAGAATTGCACTCAAAAAATCGCACGATTGATGGAATGCGTATTGCCATGATCGGTGATTTAAAACATGGCCGTACTGTGCATTCACTGAGCAAACTTTTGTGTGTGTTTAATAATATTCATCTCACTCTCGTATCGCCCAATGAGTTGGCGATGCCTGAATATATTATTGAAGATCTGCGCAGAGCCGGCCACAAAGTTACCGTGACGGATGACCTCACGCAAAGTATTTCCCATATTGATATTGCTTACTCAACACGTATCCAGGAAGAGCGCTTCAACAACAAACAAGAAGCGGATTTATATCGCGGTCGTTACCGATTAAACCAACGGCTCTACACACAACACTGCGAACCTAATACTGTCATTATGCATCCACTGCCGCGCGATTCTCGCGCTGATGCCAATGAGTTGGATAACGATTTAAACTCAAATCCCAATCTCGCCATTTTTCGCCAAACTGACAACGGTGTTTTAGTGCGTATGGCATTATTTGCGCTCGTGCTCAACGTTGCAGATCAGGTTGATAACTACGCTCGCGAAGTCAATTGGCATAGTTCTTTGCGCGGTTAATCCAGCTCGGGATATTTGATGTTTAAAATAATAATCTATGCGCTCGGCACCGGGGGCGACATCGACCCCATGGTTGGAGTCGGAATAGAATTACAGCGACGTGGATATGAAATTGCATTTTTATCGAACGATTATTTTAAACCGAGAATTTTACCTGCTGGTTTTGAATTTGTTTCGGTAGGCACTATTGAGCAATATCATAAGGGCAATACTCCTGAGGCTTGGGAGCGCACGAATCGCACCGATAATTTTGAGCACTACCACGCCCCTGCATTTGAACCAGCGTTCGAGTATGTAAAAAATTTAGCGGGCCAGAATATAGTAGTGCTGTCCTTGGGTGAAGAAAATGGAGCAAGAGTAGCGGCAGAAAAATTCAATATTCCTGTTATCGAATTTATTCTATCCCCCAATATTATTTTTTCAGCATTTAGTCCTCCCGCACCCACAAGCTGGGTTATTCCCTCCTATATTCCTCCATTTGTTATGCGTTTTTTATTGCGGCGAAATCGTAAAGTAAAATTTAATCGATTTTGCCGCTCACCTCATAGTGCCCAGTACAGGGCTGCACGTGAGCGTGCGCAGTGTCCGTTAAAATTCCGAAGCAAATCCACGCCGCTATTACAGATAGGTTTTTTTCCAGAGTGGTTTGGAATGCGCGCGAAGGACTGGCCAAAAAATCTAAAACTGGTGGGTTTTCCTTTGCTGAATCATGCTAGTAGTACTAGTCGAAGTGAATTAGATACATTTATCGAACAGCACGGGGCACCGATTATTTTTACCTCTGGCACAGGCGTGAAAGATGTTGAAGACTTGTTTAAGGAAGGGCGAAAAATCTGCGAGAAATTGCAAGTGCCGGGATTATTTGTAGGCGGCAACAGCGGTGTTGAATTCTTGCAGGGTTCTAACTTGTGTACGCATATGGGCTATGTAGATTTTGAATATGCTTTACCAAAAGCCCTGGCGATTATCCATCACGGTGGAATAGGCACGACTGCACAAGCGATTAAAGCAGGCATTCCGCAATTGATTCGTCCACTTAAGTATGACCAACCAGATAACGCTGATCGTATTTATAAATTAGGTTTAGGCACTTACGTAATGCCAGAGAAATTTAAAGCGGAGCAGGTTGCTCCAATGATTGGCAATATGTTGCAGAAAGCTAAAACTTCTAAAGCCTTAGCGTATTACGCTGCGGATGTTTGTAAGAGTGCCGCGATTGTTGATGCTTGTGATTTGATCAATCAGATTGGTAAGCGCTAGAAAAGAATAAATGTATCTGATTGGGATAGTATTTACTTAAGAGTCTTCAGGTTTGATTAAGTGGATTGCATGCACTCCTGAATAAGCTAGTGCATGTGAATCTGTAATAGTGTACTTAACCGTGGAAAGTTACTTCAGGGTCAAGGTAAAAGGCGGCATTTGTGTCGTTGACTTTATACATTCCCAATAAATGGAACACCCAAGAGCCCACCCAGGAGTCTGTTACAGTAATAGGCTTATCAAAGTCATCAGTAAAGTCTAGGTCTGTCTCTTTCTGTGACGTATCAATGTTAAATTGTGTCAGTAAGCAACTATCCATTGTTATATCAGGGTTGGCTTGTTGGTAGGTAAAAGTAAGGGTATCACCTACGTCAATTTGTGCGGGCATTTTATCTTGTGGTAAGGGCGGCTCAATAGCTGGATCACCTGTAACCTGAAAATTCACTTGAGTGACTTTAGTTGCATCAATGCTCTTGGGAAATAAAAGAGTAAATAGGTATTTGGTCATATTGAATCCTTAGTAAGTGACAGTAAAACTTTATTAAGTGATTTAAAACTTGCCGCTTGCGCGGCGCAACTCCAAAAAGTCTGGCTCTGCTTGGATTAGTTTTAATGGGAAACCAAGTTCGATTGCTTTGGTGAGTGTTTTAATAGCTGTATCCCGCTCACCTAACAATTCATAAGCTAAGCCCGCCCGAAAATGAGCATAGGCATTGTTTGGCGCAAGTGCAATTACACGTAGTAACAAAGGTTCTGCGCGCGCGCTGTCACCGAGTCTCGCTGAGTACAAAGCCATGCGCGACATCAGCGTTACATCGTTTTTTTTGTGCTCTAAGAGTGGTGTTAATAATTCGACCGCTTTGCGGTAGGCTTTTTGTGCTTCTGCTCTGCGCCCTGGAATCCAAAGCAAGGCGTCTGCTAAATTTGCCCAAGCGAGGTGACTATTTGGGTTGCCTTTATTAGGTGATACCGCAGCTTCAAACGAAGCAGCAGCCCCGACATAATCGCCTTTATTGAACAAAGCGTTGCCAAGGTTTCCATGCAACATTTCACTGGAACGTATTTGCAGCCCTTGTTGCAAAACTTGCATTGCCTCATCTGAGCGATTTTGCCGTTCTA
>Ga0247741_1000610_pt1 | contig 19974 bp, 17 predicted proteins | sample UWRJL213509R2_FD_180945 | JGI IMG/M metagenome (GOLD analysis project Ga0247741, IMG submission 180945) | Plant litter microbial communities from Arlington Agricultural Research Station in Wisconsin, United States - UWRJ-L213-509R-2 | ecosystem: Environmental > Terrestrial > Plant litter >... | reverse complement strand
AGATACGCGAAACTCGGTCTCGTTTTCCAGCAGGGTAAACTCAACTGCTTTTTGCGGCAGTTGCGGCACCGCATACGAGAATTCTTCCAGAAAAACGCTGTGTGGCGCTAAACGCACACGGACGATCTCATTCGTAACTATTACAACCTCTACTTTGGCATCGCCATCGGTAAAAAATATTTTATTGCCAAGTTGTTCTGCATGATTGGGTATGCCCAGGTATTTTTTCACGATGGGTTTTATGCCATCGGCCGGGTTATTTAAGTGGTGAAACTCTTCATCCTCAACTAACATTTCCTCCACCTGCAGCAATTTTGCTGTTATCAGTTCCGGGTTGGGGTCAGGTATATTTTCTGCCATATTCAAATTCAAATTCAAAATATGCTTACCGGACAAAGCGGGATAAACATAAATTATTACATCAGCTAATTTATTGGTAACAGCTAATAAACGATTATTTCCTGAATTTTCAAGCCATAATTACGCCAAAAAACTCCTGTTTCCTTATTTTGGGGCAGAATTACAAATTTAGCAATAAACCGCTACTGCCATTAACAACAACAGGTATACCGGCATATATATCATCAGTATTAAATGTACCGCCACTTATCAAATCTGTAAAATTATGCGGCCCGCTAAGGCCAATCTGTGCAAGTAATTCTACGGGTATTTTAATATGGATGGCCCGCTCGGCACGGTTAAAGTTGGCTATTACTAATACTTTTTGGTTAAGGGTATAGCGCAGATAAATGTACAGCAGGGTATCAAACCCGGGCTGATGCTCGTTAGCTATCATCAGTTCATAAAAACTGCCCTGGCTTAAAGCCTCATTATCTTTTACAATACTTAATAATTTACTGTAAAAGCCGCGAAGCTCTTTTTGTGCCGGTGTAAGGTTTGCCCCATCAAAAGCACCATTATTCATCCACTGCTGATGTGTGGGCACACCCCAATAATCAAATATAGTAGTACGGCCGTCATCGCCGCTAAAACCCATTTCACCCTCTGCGGGCTCGCCTACCTCCTGCCCCGAATAGATCATGACCGGGCCGGTAGCCAATGTGGCGCTAACAATCATGCCCGGGATGGCCAGTGCCGCATCGCCCGCAAAAAAGCGGCTGGCAATACGCTGTTCATCGTGGTTCTCCATAAAACGCAGCATATGTTCGTCTATACCTCTGCAATGGTTGTTCCATACGGCGTTTATTTCCCAGGTGGATGCTACGGGCTCGTTACAGGTTAGCCTGCGGATGGCATCATAAAGGCCCACTTTATCATACAGGTAATCGAACCCGCCGTTGTGGATATAATTGTAATACTGATCCTTATCGTAGGCTTCGCCGATGAATATCATATCGGGGAAAGCGGCTTTTATTTTAGGGATGAGCCATGCCCAAAATTCAACCGGCACCATCTCTATCATATCGCAACGGAAACCATCTACCCCCATTTGCGCCCAGTAGGTTAAAATATGATGCATTTTATGCCAAAGCGGTGGCACATGGTCAAAATACGATTTTTTACCATCCAGGTAATAAACACCATAGTTGAGCTTAATGGTCTCGAACCAATCGTTTATGGTTGGTGCAGGGTTAAACACATCATTGCCTGTTGCCTTTGCCGGGAACTCGTCAAACTTGCCATCTTTTAACGGCGAGGTAAATCCGTCGCCACCCGGGTTATAACCGCCCGGCACAACAAACGGCTGCCCGGGGATATAGTAAAAATCGTTATCGGGCGAAAAGTTCATGGTGTTATCATCGTCCTCACCAAAATCGCGCACGCCGTCGGGTTTTACATCTGATGCATAGGTACGCGCCACATGGTTGGGTACAAAATCGATGATCACCTTCATCCCATTTTGATGCGTACGGCCAACCAGCTCTTTAAACTCCGAAATGCGGAACTCTACATCAACCGCCAGGTCTGTAGCGATATCATAATAGTCTTTTATAGCATAAGGCGAGCCTGCGCGGCCTTTTACCACATCCGGGTCGTCTACTTTAATACCGTATGCGGAGTGATCCGTCATGGTGGCGTGTTCTATTACCCCCGTGTACCAAACATGGGTAAAACCCATTGCATTGATCCCGGCAAGGGCTTTATCGGTGATATCATTCAGCTTACCTGTGCCGTTCTCTTCCACCGAGCCGTAGAACTTGTTGGTGGTATTTTTGTTGCCGAATAATCGCGGTAGTAATTGGTATATAGTTAGTTTATGATTAGGCATTTAATTGATTTAAATATTTGTGATTCTGAACGTAATGAAGAATCTATTAGCAAACTATGCCTAAACGATTTGCGTATCAGCGATTAGATACTTCGTTCCGCAGCATGACAAGCTCTATTATTATTCAGGCAAATCTAAGGACAGATTATTGTTAATGCTTACCTCTGATCCGTTTACTTTAACTATTACAGGTTTTTTAGCGTCTGTTTTGATGTGTATTTTACCCTTGCTTATTTTAACACTGAATAAAATACCCCTAAAGCCGATCTGAAATGAAAGCGCTTTCCACTCAGCAGGTAATAAAGGGTTAAAAGATAACACACCATCCTTTACCCGCATGCCTCCAAAACCTTCTACTACCGCCATCCACGTGCCGGCCATCGAGGTGATATGGCAACCATCATCCGTATCGTTATTATAATCGTCTATATCCAATCGTGAGGTGCGCAGGTAAAACTGGTAGGCACGCTCAATATCGCCCAGCTTAGCGGCTAATATGGCGTGTACGCAGGGCGAGAGCGACGACTCATGCACCGTACGCGGTTCGTAAAAGTCATAATTTCTGCGGATGGTATCGATATCGTAATTATCCTCAAAAAAATATAGCCCCTGCAATACATCGGCTTGCTTGATGAAAACAGAGCGTAATATCCTGTCCCAGCTCCACTTTTGCACCAATGGGCGCTCGGTGGCGGGCAGGTCTTTCACTAATATCTGTTCTTTATCCAGGTAGCCGTCCTGCTGCAAAAATATCTGCAGCTTATCATCATGAGGGAAATACATTTTGCCGATAATATCAGCGAACTTCTCACATTCCTGTTCTTCGCGGAAAGTTATTTTAGCAACCAGATCATTGTATTTGGCTTGGTTGGCCTGTTTTACTTTGCCAATAGTTTGAATAGTATATTTTAAACACCAAACGGCAATGGTACTGGTGTACCAGTTATTGTTTACGTTATTCTCGTACTCGTTTGGCCCGGTAACGCCCAGCATTACATACTGCTGCCGCTCGGCCGACCAAGTGATCCGCTGCGCCCAAAAGCGGGAAATGGCGATCAGCACTTCCAATCCATAATCGGTTAGGTATGCTTCATCACCGGTATAGCGCACGTAGTTAAAAATAGCAAAGGCAATAGCGCCGTTACGGTGGATCTCTTCGAAGGTTATCTCCCATTCGTTATGGCATTCGGTGCCATCCATGGTAACCATCGGGTATAGCGCTGCGCCATCTTTAAAGCCAAGCAGTTTGGCATTATCAATAGCTTTACCCAGTTGTTTATAGCGATACAACAGCAGGTTACGGGCAACTTTTAGGTCGGCTGTGGCCAGGTAAAACGGCACACAATAAGCTTCGGTATCCCAATAGGTAGAGCCGCCATACTTTTCGCCGGTAAACCCTTTAGGCCCAATGTTCAGGCGGTCGTCCTCGCCGGTATAAGTTTGGTTTAACTGGAATATATTGAAACGGATGCCCTGCTGTGCAGCGGCGTCACCTTCTATAATAATATCATTATGCTTCCACTTTTCGGCCCAGGCAACGGCCTGCTCGGCAAGCATGGTATCAAAACCTTTGGCAGCGATAACCGTCAACACATCTGTAGATAAATTTGCCAATTCAGCGGCCGGGTGATTCTGAGAAGACAGGTTTGCGGCATACTTTGTTAGTGTAATACTTTGCCCTTGCCTGGCTTGCAGCTTTACTTCCGCAGCTATATATTTTTCTTTTTGGATAGGGGTTGATTGAATAATAACCGGCCGGCCATCCTGCTCAATCGTAAACTTCATGGCGGTAGCAACTTCAAAGCCTGTTTTTTTGGTGCGCAGCTGCACATAACCTTTATCGTTATCTATCGCTTTGCTTACCTCATCCCAAAACTTCTCATCGTAGTTTGAATCTTTGTTTACGATATCGCCATCTATAAACGGGGTTAAAGTAATTTCACCCTCAAAATTTAAAGGGGTAAGCGTATACTTTATAGCGCCGCATTCATCATCCACGATGCTGCAAAAACGGATACTTTCTACCGCAACTTCTTTGCCCGAAGCCGTCTTAACTCTAAAATTCCTTTGCAGATAGCCATCCTTCATATTCAGCTCGCGGCGGAATGAAAGCACCTCGCATTTAGCCAGATCCAACTGTTCATCGCCTATCCAAACGTCAATACCAATCCAGTTGGCCGCATTTAAAACCTTGGCAAAGTATTCGGGGTAACCGTTTTTCCACCACCCTACGCGGGTTTTATCGGGATAGTAAACACCGGCTACGTAATTGCCTTGCAGGGTATCGCCGCTGTAGGCTTCCTCAAAGTTGGCGCGCTGCCCCATACGGCCATTGCCCAAACTAAAAACGCTTTCGGCAACTTTATTATAATGCGGATCGAAACCCTCTTCGATAATCTTCCACTCGTCAACCTTAAAATATTCTTTCATTGCTATAATGGGTACAGTATTGGCCTGTAATAGTTTTGGCTAAAATAAGAGAAACAATCAGGATATTTAATTTGATGTGTAAAGTTTACACGGGCATGCAGCTGCCACTTGCATCTTCGGCGCTTTCGTTTTACCTTGCATTATCTATCGTATGAAAAACAAGATCTTAATCATCGGGGCCGGGGCCGCCGGCTTAATGGCCGCGCGCACCCTTAGCAAAGCCGGCAAACAGGTTACTGTATTAGAAGCCCGCAACCGCATGGGTGGCCGCATCCATACCTTAAGCGATGAATCTTTTTTTAAAGATACCGAGCTTGGTGCCGAATTTGTACACGGCGACCTGCCCGTTACGCTTAATCTTTTAAAAGAAGCAGGTATAGGTTACCGTAGTGCCAATGCCGAAATGTGGCGCTATGAAAAGGGTGAGTTTAAGGAAAACAGCATGGTGATAGAGGATTGGGACCTGCTTATCAAAAAATTAAATGAGCTAAAAGACGATACCAATGTATGGGATTTTATAGAGAAAGAATTCCCCGGAGATAAGTATGCGGAGCTGCGGAACTCGGTATGGGGCTATGTATCCGGTTACGACACTGCCGACCCCCGCAAGGCTGCCGCTTTTGCCCTGCGTAACGAATGGCAGCACGAGGAGATGGATGCCCAGCACCGGGTTGACGGCGGCTATTGCAGCATGATCAGTTACCTGGCTAATGAGTGCAAGACCAGCAGCGGCGAGATTTTCCTGAACGCGGTGGTAAAAGAGATTGGGTGGGAAAAAGGATATGTAAAAGTTACTACAACTGATGGCGCCATTTACGAAGCCGGGCAATTATTGATAGCCACACCATTAGGCGTATTACAGGCGGCAAAAGGCGAAACAGGCGCTATTAGCTTTACACCCGAAATACCCAAACACGCACAGGCCATACAGCAAATGGGCTTTGGCGCCGTTATAAAGCTGCTATTTGAATTTGATACCGCTTTTTGGCTGGATAAGCAAAGCCATGCAATAGCGGGCATAAACGTAGATAAAATGGGCTATCTGCTTAGCGATGAGGAGATCCCTACCTGGTGGACACAGGCGCCCGACCACTCTACCGTACTTACGGGCTGGATAGGCGGGCCGGCAGCGGCTGATAAAACCACCACGCCCGATACCGAAATATTAGAGCAGGGCCTGCAATCGTTAGCGCATATTTTCAAAACAGACTTTGAAGAACTGAAAGGCACCCTTATGGCCTACCGTATTATGAACTGGACGGCCGACCCTTTCACCCGCGGCTCATACGCTTATGATACCGTTGAGACACCTAAAGCACGCCAGGTATTGAACACGCCCATTGAGGATACTATATATTTTGCGGGCGAATACCTGTATGACGGCACTGCCATGGGCACCGTTGAGGCGGCGTTAACCAGCGGACTGAAAGTGGCAAAAAAGATGCTTAAACATTAAGCTCATTTCGTTTTGTTCCATTTAGAAATGGAACAAGCGGAACAAACGGAAAAATACTGATAATGAGGTAATTAACGCTGACAGAATCTTGTCAGTAGCTCAACAAATACTTTACGAGTATCGCCTTAAGCACTCACAATCAACAATTTATAAAAACGAGGTTTTGTTCCACCTTTTTGAGAAATGGAACGAAATTGGTACCGGCAAACAAAGGATTTTTTTCGCCTTTTTTCGACTTTGGTTCGGCCTTTTTAGGATAAGGAATGTCAATCTCAGGCAGGACTAATACCCGATCACTTCGCACTAAAAAGCTGATTTATAGCTTATTGACAATTTAAGACTTGTTCTATTTTGTTCAGAATGGAACAACAAAAATTGAGAGCGCGGCCGCCGGCTTTCAGCTCGTGGCAGGCAGGTGTATTTTGAATAGGGTATAAAAAGGGTTACTAAAAGGCTAAAAACAACTTGCGGCTAACAAAAAAAGCTGGCTAACTTCCCTAATATTTAAACCTATCACATTTATGCAACCAATTGTAGAATTAATCCCAGCATCAAATGCCCCTGCCCCACCTGCAGGCACAAGGCCAGGTTGGGCATCGGGCCCCGATACGTTTAATCAGCGTGAGCAAATCCCGGTGTTGATATGGGGAGGTTACCAATATTGGACATTTGAATATCTGGATAATCGCTTTGCTTTCACTATCGTAGCGTGCGATCATGGCGGCAACATCGTAAAACAATGGGAAAAACAAGGCACGCGTTACATATGGGACGTTACTTTACAACGTGCTGAAAAAACCTTAACTTTTTGGGGCCAGGCGAATGAAAAGCTGGATGTTAAACTGGATGAATTATGCATAACCGATATGCAATATTACAGCCTTTACCCACCCCCTGCTGTAAATATGACCCCGGTTGCTCAGGCACCGGCTATACCTGCGGGCTTATACAGCACCTGGCAGCTCGAATCGAACACCAGTGCCCTGCAATCGGGAATCCCGGTGCTGGGCTGGGGAGATTACACTTACCGGGTTTACGAACACCCGGATAACCGCCTTGCTTTTGCTCTTATCGCTTTTAATAAAGCCGGTAAAATTGTAACAGACTGGGAAATAAAGGGCGTACGTTATATCAATGATATCACTGTTGACCTGGCAAACAAACGTGTTAACTTTACAGGCCAGGGGCCAAAAACAATAACACTTACCTGGGATGATCTGAAAGTTGGAGAGCCTGATCCGAATGCTGCCGGCTTTGATAAATTTGCGAACATGGAAGTAAAGGAAATGCCAGTATCGGCCGCCCCAACCTTACCTGCCGAACTAATAAGCGGATGGACAACAGGGCCTAATTCATATACCGAAAGTAAGCAATGTTTAGTCCTGCTTTTTCATGGTTATACTTATTGGGCTTTCGATTACAAGCATAACGAAAAAAGCATAGGCATTGTAGCTTATGACAGTAACGGCAACCTCGTTAAACATTGGAAAAAACCTGGCACACGTTATTTGTGGTCAATAACTTTAGACCCAAGGCGAAAAACGGTTACCTTTTGGGGGCAGGCTAACCAAACAGTAGTAATGAGCTGGGATGAACTGAAGGTGAACTGATTGAGGGAATGCATCGCAGGGTTCTTTTAAAGAATACCCTGCAATGCACAAAATACAATTATGCTTACTTTAAAAAGCCATCCAGATAGCCTGATATTATTTTCGTCTGCATCATTAGACTAACATGCCCCTGCGAAGGAACAACGGCCAGTTGCGATTTTGGCATTGGCCCCATATCGGCAGCTACGCCACCACCCAGTAATTGGTAGGTTTTTGCCAGCTCAACTTTATCAAGGCCATCATTGTCGCCAGATATAATGAGTACAGGCGAAGTAATTTTCGCTATATTATTATCGCCCATATCAAATGGCGTTGCCATAAAAACAAGCATCTGGTCTATAAACTTAGTCCATTTTGTTTTGTCGGGTGCTACCGCATCATACGCCGCTTTCATAGGGCTATTCGCAAACATTTCGGGCTTCATATTTTTAAACGCATTAGCTATTAGGGGCACCCAGCCACTACTTTTATAAGTTGAAGAAATGATAACCAATTTTTTTACCCGTTTAGGGTGTTGTATAGTTAACTGGTAAGCCACAGAGCCACCCATGCTGTAGCCTGCAACATCGGCACTGTCAACCTTTAAATAATTCATTACGCCATCCACATCATTTGCCAGTGTAGCCATATCTAATTTCCTGTCCGAATACGGTGTGTGCCCATGCCCCTGCAATTCAACAGCAATTACTTTTCTTGTTTTTGATAATTCGGGGATCAGTTGCCCCCAGTTCTCCTCAATGGTCATAAAAGCACCATGCAGTAAAACCAGGGGTTTGCCTTCGCCATATACCTCGTAATAAACTTTTAGGCCATTAACAGGTGCGTAGCCACTGGCGGCGGGTTTTAGTTGCTGGCCGTTTGACCGGGATGCTACAAACATTATTACAATGAGTAGTATTGATTTAAGAAGATTGTGTGTTTTAGGTGAATTTTTCATATCGTTATTTGATTGTTATTGACAATACAAACATCGAAGATATTTCAAAACCTTATGCTGTGCAAAAGCGACGAAATGAGGGTGGATAGCGACAAATAACTACTACTATAAAAGGCCACGTGCTAATGGGAATGCATTTCGCCCTTGCTGGTGTTGTCACCAACAAGCCACCATGCATACTTGTTACCTGCCTAAAGGTTGTTGGTGACAACACCAACAACGGCAACCTTACGGTGTTTGCCCGGCCAATAGATACAGCACCGCCATACGTATAGCCACGCCATTCTCCACCTGGTCAAGAATGATAGATTGCTTGCTGTCGGCTACGTCGCTGGTTATTTCAACGCCGCGGTTTATGGGGCCGGGGTGCATTACCGTGATCTCTTTGTCCAGCGAGTCAAGGATCTGTTTATTCAGCCCAAACATCATGGTATATTCGCGCAGGGAGGGGAAGTATTTGATATCCTGGCGCTCCAACTGGATGCGCAGCATATTGGCTACATCGCACCAGTTTAAGGCTTTTACCAGGTTATGCTCCACCTTTACCCCAAGCGAGCCAATGTATTTAGGGATAAGCGTTGTTGGCCCGCAAACCATTACCTCGGCCCCTAATTGTTTAAGGCAAAGGATGTTTGACAGCGCCACGCGCGAGTGCAGGATATCCCCTACTATCACCACTTTTTTACCTGCTACATCGCCATATCGCTCGCGGATAGAAAAAGCGTCCAGCAGGGCCTGTGTAGGGTGCTCATGTGCACCGTCGCCGGCGTTCACTATCTGGGCCTTTACGTGTTTACTCAGAAAAATGCCCGCCCCTGCATAAGGGTGGCGCATTACAACCAGGTCAACCTTCATGGCCAGTATATTATTTACAGTATCTATCAGGGTTTCGCCTTTGCTTACGGATGATGATGATGCAGCAAAGTTTACCACATCTGCAGAAAGGCGCCTTTCGGCCAGTTCAAATGAAAGGCGTGTACGGGTAGAGTTCTCAAAAAAGATATTGGCAATGGTTACATCGCGCAGCGATGGCACCTTTTTTATCGGCCTGTTCAGCACCGTTTTAAAATTATCGGCGGTTTCAAATATCAGTTCGATATCTGAGCGGTTCAAATCTTTAATTCCTAATAGGTGACGTGTGCTTAATGCCATGCTTTATTTCGAATTTCGAATGTTCAATTTCGAATTTATTTTATTGCTTATTTCTTACTTAGCCTCTTCTAACACATTCGAAATCCGAAATCCGAAATTCGAAATTTTTAATTATTTTGCTTCCGATACCAGTACAATCTGGTCTTCGCCATCGGTTTCCTTCCAGCTTACTACTACTTTTTGCGATGCGATAGAATCAACCTCTATCCCTACATAGTCTGCCGATACCGGGATATGGCGTGAATAGCGGCGGTCTACCAGTGCCAGCAGTTCCACTTTCTCCGGCCTTCCAAATGCCTGCATGGCATCCATAGCGGCGCGGATGGTGCGGCCTGTCCACAGTACATCGTCCATCATGATCACCTTTTTACCTTCAATAATAAAATCTATTTTGGTTTGGTTTGGCACCAGCGGCGAGCCCTGGCGGCGAAAATCGTCGCGATAAAAGGTGATGTCAAGGTCGCCCTGCTCTATTTTGCTTTCCGGCAGTATCTTTCTTAATTCTTCGGCTACGCGTTTAGCCAGGTAAATGCCGCGTGGCTGTATGCCAATTAAAACAGAGCCTGAAAAATCGTTATGATTTTCAATTAATTGACGACATAAACGCTGAATTGTAATTTGAAATTTTTGACCGTCGAGCAGCGTTAAGTTTTGCATCGTAAGGGTGGATTTGGGCAAAGGTAATTTTTTTTGGTGATTTGTAGAAGAATGAATAGCAGTTATTGCAAATTATGGTTTAGCGCGGTTATCCAAAATCTAAGTATGCCGTTGGGATTTCTTTTGTTAACCATACATTATCACTTGTTTTATAAAACACATGGCCTGCATTATGCAATAGCTGTGCGTTAACTTTTATAACAACTGCTTTACCGTGCCTGCTGCCTACCTGTAAGGCAACATCCTTTTCGGAAGATAAATGCACAAACTGCCTGCTCATGGTTTTCAAACCCCGGGCTGTTATACTTTCTAAAAATTTAAACGCTGTGCCGTGGTAAAGCACGGCGGGTGGTGTAGTAATTTTATCTTCAATAACCACATTTATAGAATGGCCATGTGTGGCACGGATTTTATTTTCTGCGGCGTTAATCTCCCAGCGTACCTTGTCAAATGAGGTGCTTATTTTAATAAGGTCATCAGGTATTAAAACAAGCCCCCTTGCTTTTAATGCATTTAGTAAACTATCTATATCGGCCCAGCCAAAATCGTCCAATACCAATCCGCCGTCCTCGGGGTGATGGCGTAGCCAATAACTTATTTGCTTACTTATCCTTTTCTCGTCTGTGATCATTAAGCCTAAGGTAAAAAATATCCATAAAAAAAGCCCTTCCGATTATTCGGAAGGGCTCTGTATGTAAACTTTAAAAGATTAAACTTCTTCTGTTTCTTCAGCAGCAGGAGCTTCAGCTTCTGGTTCAGCTTTTTTAGCAGCAGGGGCAGCTGGCTTTTTAGCCGCTTTGCTTTCTGCACCTTCCATCTGCTCTTTTAACTGAGCAAGAACGCTAAGGTCGCCTAAAGTTGATTTCTCTACTGATTCTTTCACTTTCTTAACCGCGTTGTTAGCAGATTTTGCTTCTTTTTTGCGGTTTTCGAACTCCTGAACGCGAGCGTCAGCACGAGCTTCTTCCCATATACGTGAGTGTGAAATTACAATACGTTTGTTCTCTTTGTTAAACTCGATAATTTTAAATTCGGCAGTTTCTTCAGCTTTAACTGATTTACCGTCTTCTCTTACCAGGTGTTTGGTTGGGCAGAAGCCTTCAACACCGTAAGGTAAAGCTACGATAGCACCTTTATCAGTTACTTTTAACACAGTACCTTCATGTATTGAATCAATAGTGAAGATGGTTTCAAAAGTATCCCAAGGGTTTTCTTCAAGCTGTTTGTGGCCTAAGCTTAATTTACGGTTCTCGATATCAAGCTCTAAAACTACTACGTCTAATTTTTCGCCAACCTTAGTAAATTCGTTAGGGTGGTTTACTTTTTTAGACCATGATAGGTCAGAGATGTGGATCAGGCCGTCAATACCGTCTTCCAGTTCAACAAACACACCAAAGTTGGTCATGTTTTTAACTGCAGCAAGGTGCTGAGTACCAATGGCGTATTTCTCGCCTGCGTTTTGCCATGGGTCAGGAGTCAATTGTTTGATACCTAAACTCATTTTGCGCTCGTCGCGGTCTAAGGTTAATACCTGAGCTTCAACTTCGTCACCAACTTTAAGGAATTCCTGAGGGTTACGCAGGTTTTGAGACCATGACATTTCTGACACGTGGATCAAACCTTCAACACCCGGGATAATCTCTAAGAACGCACCGTAATCAGCAACAGTTACAATTTTACCTTTTACTTTAGAGCCGATCTGGATGTTTTCATCCAATGACTGCCAAGGGTGTGGGGTAAGTTGTTTTAAGCCTAAAGCGATACGTTTTTTCTCGTCATCAAAATCCAGAACAACAACGTTGATCTTCTGATCCAATGCAAGAACTTCTCTTGGATGCTCGATACGGCCCCAAGAAATATCTGTAATGTGCAGTAAACCGTCAACACCACCAAGGTCAATAAATACACCAAAGTCGGTAATGTTTTTAACGGTACCTTCCAATACCTGGCCTTTTTCAAGTTTGGCCACAATTTCGGTTTTTTGGTTTTCCAAATCGTCTTCGATAAGCACTTTGTGCGATACCACAACGTTTTTAAACTCGTGGTTTATCTTAACAACTTTAAATTCCATTGTTTTACCAACGTACACATCGTAATCACGGATTGGTTTGATATCGATCTGTGAACCTGGTAAGAAGGCTTCAACGCCCATAATATCTACAATTAAACCACCTTTAGTACGGCTTTTTACAAAGCCTGTGATGATCTCATCGTTATCCAGAGCCGAATTAATGCGCTCCCATGATTTTTGAGTTTTTGCACGTTTACGAGATAATACTAACTGACCGTTAGCATCTTCCTGTGATTCTACAAATACTTCAACTGTATCACCAACTTTAAGGTCTGGTGTATCACGGAACTCAGAAACAGATACTAAACCGTCAGATTTAAACCCGATGTTTAATACCACATCTTTGTTATTGATGTTTACAACTGTACCGGTGATGATTTCGCCTTTAGTGATAGAGCTGAATGTTCCATCATAAAGCTTTTCTAATTTCTCACGGTCGCTATCGCTGTAGTTACCAAATTTCTTGTCATCAGCATCCCAGTCAAAATCCTGATCAGGTGTTGCTGCAATTTGTGACTTGATGTCTTCAATTGATATTGAATCAGCTTCTGATTCAATTGTTTCTTTCTCAGCAGTTGCCGTAACTGTATCCAGTTCAGCTTGCTTCGCTTTTAATTCTTTTTCTGCTTCTTGTTTTTTTGCCATTAATAAATTTTACTCCTTTTTCCCAACACTTAATTGGGACTGCAAAGGTACGGATATAATTTTTATAGATAAAAATATTTTTAGTGTTAATTATTGAGTTTTAAGCACTTTTTAATTATTTATCACTTTTTAATAACGCAAACCTCATCTTAATTTTACATGCAAGGCAGTAAGTTTGCATTTTCACAATTCAAATTTCCCTGATATTTAAAATATGCCCACTTATTTACAAAAAGCATGGACCGATTCAATTGATGATGTAAGTATAAATGACGTGCGGATAGCGATTGCCGAAACCCAGCAAATGGACGAAGAGCACGCGGCCTTTTGGGTGGGCACCGAGGAAGAAGAATACATTTTAGAAACCGACAAAAATTTGGATATGATAGTCGTAGCAAACGGCGAGGCCACAAAATACCGCGCTGCCGATTGGAAAGAGGTAGAGTATCTTTATCAATTACTGTTAGATGAAGAATATGCTATTTTAATAAACCACGTTAAAAAGGTATAACCCGCCGGATATTTATCTATTATTCATCTTCTCTCCTATCTCTTGATAAATGCTCATAAAATCAGCCATCAGCCCAACACGATAATTAAGCAGGATGCCCGTCATTTCGGCTTCCTGCTGCGGGGTAAAGGGGTTGCGCCAAACGCGCATACATATCCGCTTTAGGGCATAGGTTATCTGCTCTATATTAATATAGGTGTTTAAATATCGGCTGCGCTTAAATTCGGCATGGAACCTGAAGAACACATCAGGGTTCTTCATACCGGCAAAATCTAAAAACTCGCGGATAACATCGTCTTCGCAGCTATCCAGGTGATTGTAAAACTCGCTAACGTTTATCTCATTGGTGGTAATGAGCAGGTTATCCAGGATCAGCTCAATGGCAATATGCCCCAAAAAGAAGGGCTTAACCGGCGACTCGGTAATTACAGGGGCCAGCAAGTTTTTGAGGTTATGCGAGTGCGTCAGGAAAAAGTCGGCAGAGTGGAAGTATTTGTCAACCAGTAAGTGCTTATTCCAGCCTGCAATGATCGAATTTACGCGGGGATCGGCATGTACCAGGTGCTCGGGGTGCAAAACAATGGTTTTATCTGCATTTTTTAAAAGATCGGGCAGTACCGTACCTAATGTAAAATAACAATTGGTGGTATCCCGGTCGAAATAATAATGCGAAAGAAAATTCATAAAAGGCGTTGAAACGTCTGTTTGGAACAAAATACAAAAATCGGGCTAAAGTTTAAAGCGGGCTTTCAGATATTATAATATGATGACGGTTTAATAACGCTGTTTTAACAGTTACGTACCAAATAAATGTGCAGACGTGTAAATATGAAGATGGGCAGATGTGCAATTTATCAGTTGCCACATGCCTGTTAATTTGCATATTTGCACATTCGCACATTTGCACATTTATTTTATATGAATTTTGTTGAAGAATTACGCTGGAGAGGCATGCTGCATGATATTATGCCCGGCACCGAAGAACTGTTGAACAAAGGTATGGCTTCGGGCTATATTGGTTTTGACCCTACTGCCGATTCATTGCACGTAGGCCACTTAACCCAGATCATGACACTGATACATTTTCAGCGAGCGGGCCACAAACCTTATGCTTTGGTTGGCGGGGCTACCGGCATGGTGGGCGATCCATCGGGCAAATCGGCCGAGCGTAATTTACTGAGCGAGGATGTATTGAACCATAACCTTAAATCGGTACAGGCCCAGCTCGAAAAATTCCTTGATTTTAACAGCGGTGCCAACAGTGCCCAAATGGTAAATAATTACGACTGGTTTAAAAACTTCACCTTTCTTGATTTTATCCGTGATGTAGGCAAGCACCTTACCGTTAATTATATGATGGCTAAGGATTCGGTTAAAAAACGATTGGAAGGCGATACCGGTATGTCGTTTACTGAATTTACCTACCAGCTGGTACAGGGCTACGATTTTTATTACCTGTGGAAACATAATAATTGCGTACTACAAATGGGCGGCAGCGACCAATGGGGTAACATTGTTACCGGTACGGAGCTGATCCGCCGTAAGGACCAGGGCGAGGCTTATGCATTAACTACGCAGTTGATCAAAAAAGCCGACGGTACCAAATTCGGCAAAACAGAAAGCGGCGCGGTATGGTTGGATCCTGCACGTACATCACCATACCAGTTTTACCAGTTTTGGTTAAACACCACCGATGTTGATGCCAAAGCGTACATCCGTATATTCACTTTATTTGAGCGCGATGTTATTGAAGCTATGGAAACTGAGCATGATGCAGCGCCGCACACACGTGTATTACAAAAAGCACTGGCAAAAGACATCACCCTGCGTGTACATGGGGATGCCGGCTTTGATAAAGCTCTTAAATCAACTGAGTTTTTGTTTGGCAATACCAGTATCGAATTTTTAAGCGAGTTAAACGATGAAGAAGTATTAGCCATATTTAGCGGCGTACCAAACTTTACAGTAGCTAAAAGCGAATTGGAAGCAGGTATAAACGTATCAGATCTGTTAGCGGCTAAAACAAATGTATTCCCATCAAAAGGCGAAGCTAAAAAAATGATACAGGGCGGTGGTGTAGCTATCAATAAAGAAAAAGTGAACACACCAGAGGATATTTTTTCAACGGGTAACCTTATCAATAACAAATACTTAGTAGCGCAAAAAGGAAAGAGAAATTATTTTTTTATTATTTTTGAATAACTTGATAATCCGACAAATGGTATTTATATTTGTATAAATGTCGTACAAAATAAAACATACTGCAAAAAACGAGGTTAATGAACCTATGGCAATGTACATTACCCAGGTATCATCAACCCCGTTTTATAATTTGTTGGGCGGCGCTAAAACTGCTACCACCTCTTCTGATTTTGATATCATTAAACTGGCACGCCAGGGTTTTCCAAAAAAAGCACTGCTTGCTTTAGCTAAAAAAATATCATTAAATATCCAGGAACTATCTAACATCCTGCATATTTCTGAGCGTACTTTACAACGCTATGAGGATGATGCCATCATTAAAACAGAATATGCCGAAAAGGCCGTTGAACTTGCCCGCCTGTACACCCGCGGCGAGGAAGTATTTGGCTCGATGGATAAATTTAAACTTTGGGTAAAGGCGCCAAGCCTTATATTTAACGGCGAGGCACCTGTTACTTTTTTAGATACCTCTGCCGGCTTTGATATGGTTTTTAATGAACTGGGCCGCATAGAGCACGGCATATTTGTTTAAATGATACTTTACCGTATTGCCAATTGTAAATATATTACCAACCTTGATGGTATGGGTGCCCGCCTGTACGGGGCACGCTGGAACAGCAAAGGTCATGCAGTTGTATACTTAGCATCATCGCGGGCGCTGGCGGTGTTAGAGGTCTTGGTACATCTGCAACCATTATTTACCCCACCAAATTTTTGCCTCGCTGAGATAGAGGTACCTGATACCAGCATCTTAACGCTCGATGCAAAATCGCTCCCTGATAACTGGAAAGACGCCTCCTCCCCTGCCGAACTTAAAACACTCGGCAACCAATTTATCAAAGAAAATAAATACCTGATGATGAAGGTACCCTCAGCCGTTGTGTCTGAAGAGTACAACTACCTGCTTAACCCATGGCACCCCGATATAAAAAAGGTTAAATTACTGAATACCCACCCTTTTAATTTTGATGACAGGCTGATCTAGCATCGCCTAAACGTAATACATATTTTAAAATAGATAGCGTTACATTCAAACTAAATATTTAGTTTTACAATATCGCTTATTTTAAAATCATGAAAAACCTATTCATCTGTTTTGCTTTCCTATTTTCTACTACGGTTTGTCTCGCTCAAAAATCTGACATAGCCGTGGGTAAAGCCATCTACGAGTTTATCCACATCAGGGATACTGCTAACAGGGATAAACCTTATAAAGAAACCATGGCTTTAATACTGGGCCGCAACGCAAGTGCTTACCGCAGTTTAACCAAACAGCAACAAGAAGAAATGATGGCTAACCAGATAGCCAATCAAATAAAAAGTGCGGCCGACCCCAATCATATCAGCCTTACTATCACCAGCCCGGGGCCTGTAGCAAACGATGAGTATTACCAATACATTAACGACAAAAAGCTATACATCGAAGAGCAGGTTATTAACTATTACCTGGTTGAACAACCACTACCTGCTATTAAATGGGCCATACAAAAAGACACCATGAGCTTTGGTACCCTGCATGCGCAAAAAGCAACTACACATTTTAAAGGCCGCGACTATACCGCCTGGTTTTGCCCCGACCTGCCTTTTAACAATGGGCCTTGGAAACTTAATGGCTTACCGGGTTTAATACTGGAAGCATCCGATTCAAAAAAGGAAGTACAATTTAAATTTAACAGTTTTGAGGATATCAGCAACTTAAATCAATCCATCTTACCACCTGCCGACGATATTAAGACTACCCTGCAAGACCTGACCAGGTTAAAAGAAACAAGGGTTAAAGACCCTATGGGGTTTATAAAGGCATCCAATGGTGGCAACGCAAGCCGCAGAGGGATAAACTCAGTTATGGACAGTATTGACCAGAGCAAGGTAACATCTGTTAACGTGGTTAAGTCTACATCAACCAATACCAGTGTAAACAACAACCCTATAGAACTACCCGAAAAAAAATAGGCCTGTAGTTACAGGCCTATTTTTAATATTTAATACTGGATATTGCTTAAAAGTCGCTTAGCAATTCCAGTTTTTTATGGTTGTATTCTTCCTGCGAGATCAAGCCGCTTTCGAAAAGCGTTTTCAGCCGTTTCAGTTTTTCGGTCAGTTCGTCCTTCTTAGGCTCCTCTTGCACAACAGGTGCAGGTGGTGGCACATGTACAGGAGTTGGTGCAGCAACAGGCTGTTGTACCGGTGCCTGGAAACCCACATTCGACGCATGATCAATATTTACCGCGCCAGATTCGGCTCGTTTTTCTTCCAGTTCGCGCAGGCGGCGGGCTTCGCGCTCGGCTTCTTTGCGTTCCTGTGCGTATTGGTAAAGTTTACGTGCCTGTACTTTAGGCAGGTAATCAACCCCCATTTCGGTACCTATAGTAGTTTTAGCACTGAATACCGCGCCTATAATTTCTTCTTTGGTGTACACATCAACAATGTCCTTCCATACAAAATCAACAAACTTGATAGAAAGGCCAAGGTTTGCCGGGGTAAAGAAAAGGATGCGTTTATTGGTAATGGCGATGCAATCCGGAAAAAGGTTTACAATAGGCTTTTTCTGTACCGCTATGTATATAATTTCCTCGCCGGTTGTAAGCAGGTCAACCAAACGGCTGTGTACTTTTTCAACGGCTTTAGGGTCTTGCTCGTCGCGTAAGAATTTGTCGATCATGATCATTGTTGTTCTTTGAGGTGGCAAAAATAATAATATTAATGCTAATTAGATAAATATTAGGCGATGAGCAAATTACAGCCGCGGATGTCCGAGTTATCAAACCTGCCGATTACCTCAAAAGCCCCATCGGTGTAAACCTTACCCAGATCTTGCGTGGCTATGAACGAGCAAGAGTTGATATTAGCCAGGTCGATGATATTTACACCTCCGGTTTTGCCCGTATCCACTAAAGTGAACGGATCGTTGGTATCACGGGCAATGATCTTCATCCAGGGCGGACAGTTAAATATCCCTACACCTTTTGAGTAGGCCTGCGATAAAAGCTCCGTCATCCCGTATTCTGAATGAATGGCATCAACGCCAAACCCGGCGCATAAGGCAGCATGCAGTTCCTCGCGGACCATCTCCTTACGCCGGCCCTTCATCCCCCCTGTTTCCATTACAATCAATTCGGGAAAATCTATTTGGTAGTTATCTATAAAATCGAGCAGGGCAAAGGTAACGCCTATCAGCAGGGTTGGCTTGCCGACTGTTTTTTGTTGCTGTAGTTTATCATAAAGGTCTTGATGGTTGTACAGGTAAAAGCCGCTGCTTGAATTAGCGGATTGCGTGATCAGATCCTGCGCCATGTAGATCAATGACGAGCCTTCCCGCTCCAGATAGGCGGGTAGTAAAGCCAGTACGGTATAATCTTTTATATCGCCATAAAACAAGTTAAAGGCGCGGAGAAAGCTCTCTTGGTACCAGCTTACATCCGTAACATAATGGCTGCTGGTGATCATCCCTGTGGTGCCCGAACTGGTGAAAACAACATCGCAGGGTTGGTTTAAGGTAACAACCGTGTGTGCTTTAAAAAACTCTACAGGCAAAAAAGGGATTTGCTCAACTTTTTTAATATTAGCCGGGTTTACTTTTAAACCATCGATGAACCGTTTGTAAACCCCACAGTTTTCTGCCTGGTAATTGAATACCTGCAAAGCGGTTTCCTTAAAGCTTTGCTCATTATTAATGGCGAATACCTGTTGCTTACCGGGTTTTATCATACTACGGGCAAAGATAATGCGAATATGCAGATGTGCGGATATGCAAATGTGCAGATGAATGTAAATTATTCACTTAAGTCCGCAAGTTTCGGGTTTTACCGGCCAGCCCTTTAACGGAAATTTGAGGTATGAAAGCATTTAGAATTGTACCGATATCACGCACTTACGCTGAAAAAATAAAATCGACTATGATGGACGATTTTAACAACCCGGTTATTGAGCAGTTAGCTACGGGGCTTGGGCCGTGCAGGGTGTCCTTAAAACCGTTTGAAAAAGGCGTTGACATGCGCCTGCTGTTTAAGCATTCGCCTTTTGATATAGAGAATGCTTACAACCAGCCCGGCCCGGTGTTTATTAACAAAGCA
>Ga0247741_1000609_pt1 | contig 19987 bp, 28 predicted proteins | sample UWRJL213509R2_FD_180945 | JGI IMG/M metagenome (GOLD analysis project Ga0247741, IMG submission 180945) | Plant litter microbial communities from Arlington Agricultural Research Station in Wisconsin, United States - UWRJ-L213-509R-2 | ecosystem: Environmental > Terrestrial > Plant litter >... | reverse complement strand
AATGAAATGATATCCAGAATCTAATGAAATAGCCATTGAAAGGCATATTATAAAAGCCTCTGGTATTATGATAAGTACTACGTGGATAGGTTGGGTTTTATTTGATATAAGTGGTAGCTACCACTCGTTGATCGGCCTCGAAAGAAGAGGATGATTTCACATTTGCACTGCGAAAATTTAGAGCGAGAACTTGTGTTCAGCTTGTCTCGTCGACCGCCTTGTTTTGGTTTGTTTTGGCAACTTCAGAATTTTGGTTCAGTGCCACCTAAGGGTCCCACGTTTCGCCGCTCATGAGTGGACATGTTCCCATCAGTACACGCCCTCCCGTGATCGATGGATTTGGCCATTTCCCTTACTCTCGAATAATTCCGTCAATATCTCCAGCCTTTGTGAAGTCAGAAAGCTCTCCGGCTACCTACAAACAGGATACCCGGTGGTACCGGCTACGATGTACCTGCGGCTGTTCCCGAGACCTGTACAGTTCCTAGCCACTGTCCCTACCGACATGCCGCTCTCTCAAATCACCCTCCACACTGACCCATCGCGCCGCCCTCTTGGCGTCGTCGCTCCCGCCCTTGGCACCATTCCCTCTGCTCCCCCGCCATTCTCTTTCTTTTTCTGATGTGTTCTTAACTCTACACAGTCCTGCTATAGAATTTACATGTATTATAATATAAAGTAGTATAGAACATAAAATAAAATACACTTTCAATTATTGCTGCTCGCTGTGATGGGCACTGAGCTCAACTTCTCAACATCCTTGGTTGATGTCTCAGTGCCGACAGTGATAGTCATCTGCAGTTTCTCCGAGGTGGCTAGCCTTCAGGGTCCGAGCTTTGATTCCGAGTGCTGAACTTCTGAGCGCTAATTCTGAGCGCTGACACCTATGGCTTTTGATGCGGCTTAATAAGGCCGAACGACATCCTGGATTCCCACATGTCGTTCAGTACAGAGGAACCTGCTACGCATTGGATGCATGCATTTGGTATGCTCAAGGTGAAAATAATAGTGACTGTATACCGTCATCGAAACCATCTTTTCCCAGATGGGTCAGTCGATTCAGTGATTTGGAAATAGTATAGTTACCGGAGCACTTGATCTATGTTCATTATTACCATGGGCGCCAGTGAAGGACCGCACAACTGTGATACTTAGTGTTCTATAGATTCCGAAAGTACATAATTGATGGCCAAATTTATCTTGTGCCAACCAGGACTTAAATGGAATTAGATGAGGGAAATCTCCCAAAGGGGCAACAATACGATTTGATGGCTAGCAACTGAATTCGGGGTAATAACCACATATGGAAATGATTTATACGCCTACGATTGGTGATTCTAGGTGAAGATTGGTCACTCCTCCTCATCAGATTGAACCGTCTCAGAACTCTTGTAGTGGGTAGGGGTATTTTCCTTGTCACCTTCTGTCTCACTACCATTTTCATCTGTAGTTCGAGCTCGCTTTTTTGACCGTTTTCCTCCAGCGTCACTTCTCTGCTTTCGCTTGCGAGGTTGGATCTCACCGGAGATCAACTTCATGCTGAGAGCATCCTCACGCCTCTTACGTTCTTCTGATGAAAGCTTGACAAACTTACAAGCACCGGTCTCCAGTGCGGTCAAGAGAGCCCTCAACGGTGCAAGTGATGTACTCATCTCACTCGGGTTCTGGAGCTTCTCGTACGTATATCCCACAAGGTCGATGCCATAGCGAAGTACGACATCTTCCTCAAAGTGTGTCCAGTGCATAACGGCCTCCGGGTTGCTGGTAATTTCCACTGTCCAGATGTGTCTCCCGTTAAAGCAATTACAAGTGATTATGTTAAGATGGCGTCTTACCTAGATTGGAGTGGAACTTGTCACGAATCTGAGATTTGAGGTAGTCAGCTTTCTTTTTTGATGTGTTCAGTAAGTCTGCGTAAAGTGAGTTCATGTTCGAGACAGAGCAAAAATGTTGATACATACTGAGCGGGTCACAGCCTGCAATGGCAAATGCTTCAAGCTTTGTCCCGACTTCATGGGCGTCCCATTTTTTTCGGGCGGCAATCTTCATATACTCCGACAATGCCTCAGTGGTAAAATACCATTGTGGGCTGATATGATAGTCGGGAGTGCTGCGAACGATGCAGAAGAAGGCCTCGATACCCGAGCGAGCCTTCAGTCCACTGAGCTAATGGGTAGTGTCAGTAAAGCTGAAACTGGTACAAGAGCTGTTTGCGTACAAGATTAATTATGTTGCGCTTAACATTGGCAACGTCTTGAAGGCGACTTCGTGGTAGAGGGTGCCGTATAGTCCTTTTGGTAGACATATTCTCTTTGTGCTCGCGAGAAATCTTCTGACGTTCAGTCTCGTTTAAGGCGGTATATTCGTCGGCAAACTCTTTTTGGATGTCAGCCAGTGACATGACATGTCCCTCTTTATCAATAGCATAGTGAGCGTCAGAATAATTTGTAGAGTTCAGAGTTGCTTACCATCTCGAAGTTCCTGGGATTTAAGGCTGAGAAACGCACAGTAGGGGTTCACCTCCTCAACGGCGTTGATCATGCGAGCACCACCATGAAAAAACATGTCGAGGAAATAGCGTGGTTTTTTATTGAATTTGGCTGCTAGAACGCTAGCCTTTGCCATCGTCTCGTTGAACCAGTCGGTGACTTCGGCGTTGATCTCTTCTTGATTGTCTTCACGTTGCTTGGCCTTCTCCTTCCGTTGAGCGGCTGTCGTAGGGGCAGGTTTTGAGGTTGTATGGCGGACTCGAGATTGCTTCACAGCCAGTGAGGTTAGAGACGACATATTGGGCCAGATTTTGATTCACTGAGACTCAGACTTGAACTTATATCTTTGCAACTTGTGACGTTAAAGAATATATTACTTAAGGATTGTCCACATGCAAACCACTAAGCAACGACTAGCTAAGTCTACTCATCTTGATCCAACTTGATTGCCGCAGTTAACATGGTCGCCATCTTGAGATCTAACCCAAGCTCAGCCAATTCGTCGGTGAGGTCGCCGACTGGAGCTAGACGTATAACGGTCTGAATAGCAGGGTAAAGATCGGTGAGATTATGTGCTTGAATGAGCATCTCAACAGTTGAGAAGGAAGATTTCTTGTCGGCGGCCGATTGGGAAGTAGACGGAGACATGGGAAAACGGTTGCGGCCCAAAAAGTGTGCTGGGCTCAAACGATCAGCATCACGAGTGCCTCCCAATGGGGTGGCAAAACGAGCACTAGACCTGGTTAAGTCACTGAGAGAAAAATGATATGTTTCAGAAACTTACGGCTTGGAGGGTGTGGTATTGAGACCAGGAGTAGCTCCGGCACGACGTGTGGGAGTGCGGTTAGGTGTTCCAGTGCCTCCTGGGATTGACGACACTTCAACACGCCTTGCAGGTGCTCGAGTGGAAGGTCCAGATGACATTTCCAGCTGGCTCTCAAGCATCTTGATCTTGACGTGAGATTGTTGCAGTTCGTTCAGAAGTATGGTGTTCGTATTTTCAAGGTCACGTATACTGTCCTTCAGGTCGAGTATCTCTTGTTCGTTGTTATTGGTATTGGAGAGGGGGTAGAAACTGGTGTTCGATGACGAAGAAGTAGTATTCGTGGGGCTGGACTCATCTCCAGAAGGTTGACCCAAGAACGTGTACTGTGCTGAGTTCACGTCAGGTGCAGGCATCCCAATGACAGCCCTGTTTGGCTGTGGATTTCCAGTCTGTTTGAGCGTCCAGCCAAGATGCGACTTTATGCAGGCAGTCCAGTCGTCTGATGTTTTGACCGCTATATTTTCGATGAAGAGCTGAACGATTTGAAGAATTGCTGAGTGCATCTGAGGATTATGCCGAACGAAAGCTGGAGGCAGATAGCCGAGCGCTTTCAAATATTCAGAACAATGAGGAGCACCGGGTACTGTTGTGCCAGATGAATGTAGAACCATGGTTGTCCCACCAGAGACACGGTCTAAACAGGCAGCCTGTGTTTCACGTTGTAAGAAAAGACAAGGGAAATAGACATAGACACGTACAATGTCCCATAGCAAGCGCTGTAACTCAACAATGAGCTCTTTTCTTTCAGCACGAGATGCGTCCGAGTTTTTGGTGTCCATAATGAGGTTTTTCATGAAAGGGTGAAACTGATTCTGGGGATGGTCGTGGAGCCCATCGTAAGCCATTCCAGCCGCGAAGAAGGCAATGTCGGCTGCCCTAAAGCGTTCGATGTTATTGACGAAAAAAGTCGAACCACCCTCGGGGAAGAAGCCTTGCCAAATGCGCCAGTAGTAAAGCCCCAGAGGGCTGAAGCGTAAGCTTGCTAACGATGGGCGCGGAGTGTTGTGCGCACCATGAGGGACGGGAATGGGAACAGAAACGGGGCGTTGGGAAGGACGGTGCATGCACTGGACGATGGTTTGGATATGTGAGAGAACAAGCTGAGCGAAAGATGACATTGGTCCCAACTTAAAGGACTTGTAACGACGGAGGCAATTCATGACGTGAATGAATCAATCTTGCAAGATCTTAACATCTGAGGCGATCGGACTATAGCCGATCGTTCGATGCATACTAAATATGGTAAACAATGTTGGACTTGCGATGAACGAGCGAAATGCAGGATAATAATTCTATTCTATAGGTCTTTTCTGCATCTAAATCTATCTAAAGACAGCTGGAGATACAATATGGTATTCATATGTACTAGTAATATATATTTTTCTGAGGTTTCGTCCACCGGAAACCATTGATCTGATTGTTCGAAATTGAAACTTTGTAATCGACTACAGTTATCTTCATTTGATAGAATTCATGTTAGGTCTCGTTGAGAATTGTTACTCAGCGTGTTTGAAAGTACTAAAATATGTTATGAATGCGAAAGGTGTCCTTCTGTAACAAGTACTTGGCCAATTCGTGACTTCTAGGAATGTCGAAGGCATTTGACCATTTACAAGCACATCGAAATGCCAAATGCCAGTCCGAGCTCTGGACATCTTGGTCCTCGCTTCAACAATGCTTCGCTGTTCCTAGGCTACTATAAGATACTGCTAACACACAAATCCAAGGCGTTATAGCAGAATATGGGCACTACTTTTCACGTCCAGTCGTTGGTTCAATGGATGCAAGATAACTTTGTCTTGAGAATTCGTACTTTGCATCGAATAGAATAGAATTTAGTATTGTGAATTCAACGATGTACGAATGTTGTATCAGGTAGAAGCTACTAATCAGAAGAGCTTATACGGTCGATAAATTCTACAAGGGCATCGGTACCAACATCAAGTTCTCGTGGTATGTCTAAGTCATCGTCATTCTCCACACTGCTGGCCCTTCTACCGTCAATATCCATATTCTGCGTCATATCCACGGTGTCTACTGGATTTTCAACCAACATCCAACTGGGTAAAGGGATACCCATGTTGAGAGCCTTGTCACGGTTGACACGTACACCAAAGGAGAGCGTACCCGTGAAGCCTGGCAGCTTACTCGTCTCGGCGAGCCTCTGCATGATGCTCTCGTGGATTCGGTCCTGATGCTGCCACTCCAAGGATAGTATGTGGGCGAGAGATGGATTCTGGACGATGTTTGCCTGAACCGCACGGTAGTAATCCACATGGCTGTCAACCATGAAAGTTAGCAAACGGTTTATTTCAACGTTGAGTCGAACGATTTCCTCTCGAGCACGCTTCATCCCGAAATAGTAGCCCATTGCCTCTCGACGAGATGGCTCAGCCCACGGGAGCGAGCGAATATCAGTTCGCGTATCACGAAGTAAGTCAAAGTCGGCGATGGTTGCAGCATTCAGAACGCTACTCCAAGTCAGGTGTGCTCGAGGAGGGTTTAAACAAGCTCCTGCCTCATTATACTGGCGAAGTGCCGTCTTGATTGCTTCTGATCGTGTCTTCAACGCCTTACTGATTTTCTCTCGCAGTTTGTAGCCTGGAATATAGTTTTAGTACGCATTGTAAATCACAAAATAAAATACTTACCAACTCCATTCATACCAAGTTTTGTGAGTTCAAATAGGCGCTGAACGACAAGACGTTCCAAGTTATCGACGGCACGTCGATAGCTTCGCTCTGCCAGAAGTTTCTCCGCTTCTTTGTATGGCGCTGAATCCGGAGTCCACCGTGTTAGGATTTCGTGCTCCTCTTCAAATCGAGTCAGCTCTTCCTCTTGCATCTTATAGCGCGTGAACGTAGTGCGATATCGGGTTTTCACTGGCGTTGTTTCATTTTTGGTGTATCCCTTATAGATGATATTGTAGTCGAGTTTCGCGTAATCGGCTGCAGCAGATTCAGATTCCTTCCTAGGTAGCAGGTTATAGTTGTACAATATATAAGGAAAAATAACTGACCGGTACTTTTCAGTCTTCGATAGAATTTCCATATAATCGACAGCCCTTTGAACTGTCTCGGGCTCGGCCTTGAGTGCTTGGAGATGCTCACGCTCAGCATTCAGATACGCTTCATAGTCAGAGTCTGTCGTCTTGAGCTTTGCCGCCAGTGCTGCGAGTTGCGGCCTACTACTGGAAATCTTCTCAAGGGCTTGACGATAGTTTTGGAAGATGAAATTCCCTGACCGTATTTGAGTACAAACGAACAGTAATTGATAAGCTCACTCACCGGATGCTGCATGCTTATTTTGATCGTGAAATGTGAAATGTTCGTCGATATGTTGCTGCCGGTGGTACACAGATGCGAGCCGGGTGACGGATGCAAGCTCATTCGACTTACAGAATGTTCGCTCACATTCTTCAAAGTCTTCTAGTCCTACTCCCTCGGTATACATCGGATGCCAGTTCAACTGACATCCACGGTTATGTGCATGGCCGTGAAATGACGGGACAACACCATGAAGCCGGAATGCAACCTTCTTCTGGCCAAGAACGCTCCGAGAGAGTGTCTTTGCAAACGCGCACATGATATCGTAACCGAGGCAGATGTCCGGACCATATGTGTCCATCAGCCGGTTGACGATAGCAAGTGGATACTTCATCCTGATAAGCATTATTGTCAACGAGTCGATGGCGCAAGAACTAACACTCACAATTCGCCACTACGAATCATATCGCAGACAACAAGGACATGCCCATGCCTGCAGACAGCCAGAAAAATCCCAGAAATTGCAAACAGGGCGAACATCTTTTTGCGCGCTTCAGGTCCAGCGTTTCGCCAGCGCTCAACGCAGGTGTTCACACATTGCGCAAGGTCATCCATCTCGGCCACATTCAACCAGGCAATATCACCATCATCATCACCGTCATTAGTGTTTCCAACAGATTCGGACGTAGTTGAGGGGATAGCCTTGGCCTAGATTCAAAAATAAGATCGAAACATAGATAGCAGCATTACCAACTTACAGAGGACGATTGGTCAGACGAGGCGGCCGCTGCAGATGCGGAGGCGGCCATGGAATGCGCTGACTATGGATAGTTACAATCTAAATTAGATAAAGCGGTGGCCGAAAGTGAGCTCTCACCTTGTTGCTAACTTCATCTTTGAAGATGTCGACATCTTCAGGCGTGATCCAACGCAGCGAGTCCGTAACACGATCATCATGCCGTACAGTCCCAGATCTGAATGTGGTATCCACAAGTTTCAGCGAATTGTTACCATCCATTGCGGCCAAAAAGCTGAATTTGAGGGATGGCTCGCCCTCGATCTTGTAGAGACATGGCGGGCAGACATTTTGTTGATCCCATTCTTTTTCACAGCCAAGTGCTTGCTGACTTGCTGATTTTACATGCCGCTGGATTTCAAGGAAGGCATCGTATGCTGAGCTGAGCTGATCAGCCAGATGGGGAAGACGTGGGCGCTGATATCACAGAATGAGTATCAATAGCGATCAAAAGGGGAAATTCTTACCCGATGAATATGGCACAGTGCACGCGCTAGAGCGTCTAAGCTAAATCGAGGACATACACGCCGGAGCTGTCGGTATATTTCCAGAAGTTCGATAGAGAATGCCAATGATGGCTTCTCCGGAGATGCACCGAGGAAACCCTGGCGAACTAGAGTCTCGTTACTATGAGATGCCCCGTCAATCTCCTTGAACTCATGAGGCCCAAAATCTGTGTAGAACTGAGTAAGCGAGACCAAGACTCGATGTTAGCACTCACACGAGAATGAGACGACGTCAATCTGCCAGGAGTTTCCGTTGTAGGATATATCTGTGTCGTCCATCCGTTTCCAATCCATGTAGTGAGATGCAAGTATTTTGGTCTGAGACCGCCATGCGTCTATCCTCTTCTGTAGGCGATCGCGTCTTGTGCGAGAATCATAACGTTTCCTAAGCCAGAAATAAGCATCTCCAACACACGTCAAATCTGTACTCACGAGAAAGTCATGCCCTCCATAATTTCTTGTAGGGCGGCTTCACCTCCAGCATGACTGCGAAAGAACCCTTCCTCTCCAGGTGGCAAGGTCTGCATCGCTGTTTCCTCCTCGTCATCCCAATCCGAGTCCCCATCATCAGGAGGGTACATGTTAACGTCGTCGTTCATTTGAGGCACCAAAAGGTCGTCGAAGAGCAGCTTCTGGCGTGCGGTAAAGCTAAGAACTTGCGATCACAGACAATCAAAAAATATGAATCATATAGATGGTAGAGGGACGTACCAGATAGTTCGAAGATGTGTGCTTCGCAGTCCTTCTCAATCTCCCGCGCATTCTTGTTAGCCTTAGTTGTTTTCTTCTTTGGGCGTTGGTAGAGAGTCGATCCGAATGTGACCTGGACATGTTTCGAAAGTCCCTTGGGCATTGCGTTGAGGTAGGGGGCAGAGTGAAAGTGCAAGGACACATCCGGAGTTGTTGCCTAATTCGCAAACTTCCCATATGTCGAACTTGAAGTGTCGTTATTCGGTCCTATTGAGCTGCATCAAGAGTCATCAGTATCAGCGCTCGGAATTAGCGCTCGGAGTTAGTGCTCAAAATCAAAACTCGGACCTTGAAGGCTAGCCACCTCGGAGAAACAGATGACTATCACTGTTGGCGCCGAAAATGTCAACCAAGGATGTTGAGAAGTCGAGCACACTGCCCATCACAGTGGGCAGCACAATGTTTGAGGTCCATTTTGTTGTGAAAGAGGGCCTTTGAAGGCTCAGCAAGGACAATCCACCTACGGCAGGTAGGCATGGTGGGGAGGGGAGAAAGGAGGAGCGAGTTGGCAGGAGGGGAATGGCGGGGGAGCAGAGGGAATGGTGCCAAGGGCGGGAGCGACGACGCCAAGAGGGCGGCGCGATGGGTCAGTGTGGAGGGTGATTTGAGAGAGCGGCATGTCGGCAGGGACAGTGGCTAGGAACTGTACAGGTCTCGGGAACAGCCGCAGGTACATCGTAGCCGGTACCACCGGGTATCCTGTTTGTAGGTAGCCGGAGAGCTTTCTGACTTCACAAAGGCTGGAGATATTGACGGAATTATTCGAGAGTAAGGGAAATGGCCAAATCCATCGATCACGGGAGGGCGTGTACTGATGGGAACATGTCCACTCATGAGCGGCGAAACGTGGGACCCTTAGGTGTCAGTGCACTCTGTACCACTATCTCATACGCTCACATTTTGCAGCAATATTCACTATTCTTCAGTCCGAAATTGACGCTGGAAGGCTTTAGCACCGTACGGGTCGATTGTCCTACTGGCTGAATATATGTTGACGCTGAAATGGGTCTGCTGAGTGGGTATGACACCATAGAATTTCTGAATCGATCGTCTATGGGGTTTTCCAATTTGAGATGAATTTACGATGATATATGTTCTTCGACTTCGTGAGTAATTAGTTTTTTTGTGATTTGACGCCATTATACTAATGAAAACGGCTATTTACGAGTAGATTGGTCCTCAAAGCACCCTTCCTCCATCTAGCAATGTTCCGCATCCGCATCGGACTCATGGGCAACACCCAAGAACCTGTACCCCGATGTAAGCCATCCATGTTTAGACCTTCTTCTCTTCCAGACCTCGGTCGGCATGTCTTGCTTATCTCTTACGGCATGGTCCACGTAGGAATAGATTGAGGTCGCCAAGAGACCTGCGATGCCACTGATTGGCTCCACAACCATTTACCTCTTGACTGCGTGGTGCTAGAAGACTGATATGTTTATTCACCGCAAATCCAAACGATGCACTATATTTATCATTGTGGTATAAGTACAGGATATGGCTGCTAAATCACCTCCAGGAGTAGGCCTTGCACTCCTTTCCAACGTCTGCAGACATTGTCACCATGTCTCTCAATAGCAATGACAAGCTCGTTCTACTCTTCGCCTTTGCGTGGGCGGCCTTCATCTATGTGAAGCGCACTTCATCGCGCTCGCCACCACTCCCACCCGGCCCCAAACGCCTGCCAGTCATTGGGAACCTGCTAAATGTCCCAAGAAGCTACGAATGGGAGGCCTATGCGCGCTGGGGTAAAGAATTCGGTGCGTACATGCGAGTGATATTCAGACGGACCTATAGTAGTGTCTAACATAACGTGTGGCGTTTGGATTAGATTCGGACATCATCTACCTCAATGTCGCTGGCACACAGGTCATCGTCTTGAATTCACTTAGCGCAGCAAACGAGCTGCTGGATAGAAGGTCGCTCAAATATTCCAGTCGGTATGTTGATCGTCCTTTCCCTTGATAACGTGGCCATATGTTCATTTCACTATCACAATCAGCCCTCGTTTAGTCATGGTGAACGAACTAATAGGCTGGGCATGGGCATTTGCGACGATGCCCTATGGTGATGACTGGAGAGAGCGTCGTCGACTTTTCACCAAGTACTTCCACCCCAACAATCCCAGTGCCAACGTCCCCCAACAACTTGAATTCGTACACAAGATGCTCGTACAATTGCTTGATGATCCAGATGACTTTATGGGTATCACTCAACGGTATGCTTGTTACATTTTGGAGATTGGCTTGGACTACTGATCTAAGTACCTTTAACAGAACGTTTGGAGGTCTTGCATTGACAATGGCATTTGGCATTCCAATCCGCGAACACGACGACCCCTACCTGGCTTTGGCAAAAGAGGCGATCCACACCATCGCTGCGGCTGTTGTCCCTGGAGCATTTCTCGTTGACTTCATACCTTTCCTGAAGTACATTCCCGAATGGGTGCCGGGAGCTGGGTTCCAAACAACTGCGAAGAAATACCTTGAAATTCAGAAAAGGTTTAGGAATGAGCCCTTCGATGCTGCAGTGAAGAATATTGTAGGTGTTTCCCTTGGCCGATAACCTTCCAAACTTCATCCTTAGTGTATAGGCAACTGGAACATCCAAACCCTCCTTTACATCGGTCTCACTTGAAAATGAAGGGGGCAGGAAGCGCGAAGACCTGGAAGTCGCAGTGACAGATACGGCAGGCCAGATTTACGCGGGTGCGAGTTGGCTTTTGTTTGTCGTTCTAAGAACCTTGAACAGTTACTGATGCAATGCAAACTGGCAGCTGGGGCGGATACCACCCTCTCAGCCACCCAGACCTTTATCTTGGCAATGGTGCACCACCCCGGAGTACAGCGAAAGGCACAAGCCGAACTCGATCGAGTTCTACATGATGGCGGACGCTTACCTGGTTATGAAGACCAGTCCGACTTGCCGTATATCACAGCCGTAATGAAGGAGGTTCTTAGGTGGCAGCCTGTGACACCGATCGGTATACCATGCGTCTTGAACTGAAGTCGACGATATATGCTAACAATATTGTACTGGGTTCTGATCAGCGATACCTCACCTAGCGAGTGAAGACGATGTTTTCGAGGGTTATCATATACCCAAAGGCGCCATTGTGATCGGTAACGTTTGGTGAGTGCATTGGCGACTTCGTGTTGTTCCGACTAACGAGAGAACTTTGCATTTGGACGTTACACAGGGCTATACTCCACGACGAAGAAAAATACCCCGAACCATCCAAGTTCGACCCAGATCGATTTCTCACTCCAGATGGGCAGTTAAACCCAGCTTTACAGGATCCACTTTTAGCAGTCTTCGGTTTTGGGCGAAGGTTCATCCATGTTCACCAGCCCACTGCATTTCTTTCACTGACAAACACCCATTCTTGTCCTTCATCAGAGTCTGCGCAGGAAGTCACATCGCCATTTCGTCTCTATGGCTCGCCATTGCGACTATGTTGTCCACGTTCGAGTTCTCGCAGGCCATCGACAAAGCTGGAATGCCAATCGAGGCGGAGATCAAGTATGAGACCGGGTTAATTTCGTATGTCTGGCTTGTTGCTCGCCGTGGGTTTTCATTTCTGATGACATGATCTACGTTGCAGCGCACCCGCTCCATTTAAATGTACGATCAAGCCTCGCTCGATGGATGCAGCAGCTCATGTCCGGTCTCTTGTTGAGTCGTACAACTGAGATGTAAGAAATATTGTTTCAAGTGCCATTTGTCCTGGCAAGTATACATATTAAATGTACATTACACGATCTCAAATTCACCGATCATAAAATTTTATTGGTCTACCACCAACAAATTTCTTGACCATGAGTCACTGTCTTCAAAGTTGTGGTATACTTGACGCATAATCTCGTTTGAATTTTCATCGTACTTGAGTAGAGTTTGATGGTGTAGACGCCCTTCCATCGTCTTTCTGCGGCGCTATTATTGTCCGGTCACCTCTCCGTCACCGAGTAATGTATCAACTCTGAAGAAACATCTCGAGTCTCAAAGGGTATTGGAATTACTCAAAATTTACATTTGAATGTCGTTTTGTAGGTCATATAAGTAGTAATGCACGGTACATACCATCCATTTGCCCTCCCCCCCCCCTTCCCAAAGGCCAAAAATTCGTTGGAAATCTATTATTTATTTTAATGAAAGGGATCCGTTAGATAATGTGTCTTCGGTAGGATAACTCTTTGTCGGTTTAATAATTTCGACGAGGAAGTATATGATATATTATGGGCATGGAAATGTCAATGTTAAAATGGTGGTTGAGGCACTGTAGGTACGACCTTCGAAGCCAATAAATCTGAATTTTTATGAATAAAAAAAAAGGTGGTTGTATATGAGTATGAAATCTCCACAGGAGGTAAGACATCAGGCTACCTTGGTGTTCTTTTCATGCATTACTAGCTAAGTGGTGACCCCATAGTTGTAGGGCCTAAAACTGTACGCCCAGATGTGTCGCCTAGCCCAAGAAGCTCGCCAGCTGCCCTGTATCTCGGACTTGGTAGAAGGCAGACACCGAAGCCATAGAACTTTACGCACTCAAAATCATAGTAGCCAATGCCTGAAATGTTCTAACTTCTCACCGTCGTGTCACTCGAGCAAGCCGAAAGCAGATTCCAGCCAGTTAACCGGCCTCAAAAGAAGAAATGTCTGTAATTTTGGCAGGATGTCCATAGATTATTTTATCTTTGCACTGCGAGAAAAGAGTCAGAACTTGTGTTTTGGCAAGCCTGTTGACCGCAGTGAAGAAAGCGATCGTTCTCCTTGTTTTGGCTTGTTTTGGCATCGTCGTTGTTATGCACGTGGCCTTGGTACTCATACCCTTCCTGGCTTCCAAGTTCCACAAGTTCCAGACGTGCGTCGTGCAAAAGCGATTACTCTTAACTGGGACCCAATGTACAGTGGGGGAAATCGTCCGATCAAGACCAGTACCCAACGTACCCAACCCACGTCGTCTCGTCCCCGCATTCCATGCATCTCGTCTCCTATACTCTATCCAGTCATAGTTAGACTCATCTCCGACTCCTTCTTTCAGTCAGAACCCTCCATATACATACCTCATACGCTACGTTTCACGACAATGTTCACTACCCTTCGGTCCGAAATCAATGCTGGAAGCTTTAGCACCATATGGGTCGAATGTCCTGCTGGCTAAATATACATTGACGCTGAAATGGGTGTTCCGGGTGGGTATGGCACCATAGAATTTCTAAATCGGTCGTCTATGGGTTTTCGATTTGGGATGAGTCATGGTGATATATGTTCATCGACTTCGTGAGTACTTGGTCTTTTTGTGATTCGAAGTTGTTTTACCAATGAAAACGGCTATGTAGCAGACGGATCGGTCCTCAAAGTACTTCCTCAGCCTAGCAATGTTTGCATCCGCGTCGGACTCGGAGGCAACACCCAAGAACCTGTACACCGATGTAAGCCATCCATGTTTAGACCTTCTTCTTTTTCAGACCTCGCTCGGGCACCACCATGTCTTGCATCTCTCTTGCGGCATCGTTTATGTAGGAAGAGATTGAGGTCGCCAAGAGGCCGCTGAAACAGCCTGGGATGTCAGTGATCGGCTCCATAGCCATTCACTTCTTGACGGCACTATATTTATCACTCTGGTATAAGTACAGGATATAGCTGCCAAATCACCTCCTGGAATAGGCCTTTGCGCTTCTTTACAACGCCTACAGACATTGTCAGCATGTCTCTCAGCAACAATGATAAGCTCGTTATACTCTTCGCCTTTGCATGGGCGGCCTTCATCTATGTGAGGCGCGCCTCATCGCGTTCGCTAACCCTCCCACCTGGCCCCAAACGCCTACCGGTCATCGGGAACTTGCTAAATGTCCCAAGAAGCTTCGAATGGGAGGCATATGCACGCTGGGGTAAAGAATTTGGTATGTGCATGCAAGTGATATTCAGACGGACTCAGTAGTGTCTAACATGGAGTTCGCGTTTGGATTAGATTCGGACATCATCTACCTCAATGTCGCTGGCACACAGGTCATCGTCTTGAATTCGCTTAGCGCAGCAAGCGAGCTGCTGGATAGAAGGTCGCTCAAATATTCCAGTCGGTGTGTTGATCTTCCTTTCCCTGAATAGCATGGCTATATGTTCAATTTTCCATCGCAATCAGCCCTCGTTTAATAATGGTGAATGAACTAATAGGCTGGGCATGGGCATTTGCGACGATGCCCTATGGTGATGACTGGAGGGAGCGTCGTCGACTCTTCACCAAGTACTTCCACCCCAACAATCCCAGTGCCAACGTCCCCCAACAACTTGAATTCGTACACAAGATGCTCGTACAATTGCTTGATGATCCAGATGACTTTATGGGTATCACTCAACGGTATCCTTGTTATATTTTGGAGATTGGCTGGGACAACTGATCTAAGTACCTTTAACAGAATGTTTGGAGGTCTTTCATTGACAATGGCATATGGCATTCCAATCCGCGAACACGACGACCCCTACCTGGCTTTGGCAAAAGAGGCGATCCACACCATCGCTGCGGCTGTTGTCCCTGGAGCATTCCTCGTTGACTTCATACCTTTCCTGAAGTACATCCCCGAATGGGTGCCGGGAGCTGGGTTCCAAACAACTGCGAAGAAATACCTTGAAATTCAGAAAAGGTTTAGGAATGAGCCCTTCGAGGCTGCGGTGAAGAATATTGTAGGTGTTTCCCCTGGCCGATAACCCAACAAACTTCATCCTCAGTGCATAGGCAAATGGAACATCCAAACCCTCGTTCACATCGGTCTCACTTGAAAATGAGGTGGGCAAGAAGCGCGAAGACTTGGAGGTTGCAGTGGCAGATGCGGCTGGCCAAATTTACGCAGGTACGAGTTAACTTTTCCTCGTCATTCTATGAACCTTAAATAGTTACTAATGCAATGCAAACTGGCAGCTGGGGCGGATACCACCCTCTCAGCCACCCAGACTTTCATCTTGGCAATGGTGCGCCACCCCGAAGTACAGCAAAAGGCACAAGCCGAACTCGATCGAGTTCTTCATAACGGGGTTCGCTTACCTGGTTATGAAGACCAGTCCGACTTGCCGTATATCACAGCCGTAATGAAGGAGGTTCTTAGGTGGCAGCCCGTGGCACCAATCGGTATGCCATGCGCCTTAAACTGAAGTCGATGACATATGCTAAACAACATTTTATTGGGTTCTGTTCAGCGGTACCTCACCTAGCGAGTGAAGACGATGTTTTCAAGGGTTATCACATACCCAAAGGTGCCATTGTGATCGGTAACGTTTGGTGAGTGCATTGCCAACTTCGTGTTGTTCCGACTAACGAGAGAACTTTGCATTTGGACGTTACACAGGGCTATACTCCACGACGAAGAAAAATACCCCGAACCATCCAAGTTCGACCCAGATCGATTTCTCACCCCGGATGGGCAGCTAGACCCAGCTGTACAGGATCCACTTTTAGCAGTCTTCGGTTTTGGGCGAAGGTTCATCCATGTTCACCAGCCTACTGTATTTCTTCCACTGACAAACACCCACTCCGGTCCTTCATCAGAGTCTGCGCAGGAAGTCACATCGCCATTTCGTCTCTATGGCTCATCATTGCAACTATGCTGTCTACGTTTGAGTTCTCGCAGGCCATCGATGAAGATGGAATGCCAATCGAGGCGGAGATCAAGTATGAGACCGGGTTAATTTAGTATGTCTGGTCTGTTGCTAGCCATGGGTTTTCGTTCTGATGACATGTTCTACGTTGCAGCACTCCCGCTCCATTTAAATGTACAATCAAGCCTCGCTCGAAGGATGCAGCTGCTCATGTCCGGTCTCTTGTGGAGTCGTACAACTGAGATGAGAGAAATATTGTTTCCAGTGCCATGTGTCCTGGAAATTATATACATTAAATGTACATTACATGATCTCGAATCCACGTCGCAGTTGTATTTTGGGTCTACGACTAACAAACTCTGACAATAAATCACTGTCTTCGAAGTTGTAGTATACTTGATCCATAATCTCGTTAGAAATGATGTCGTACTTGAGTAAGATGTAATGGTGCGGGTGCCCTGCCATAATCCCATCGCTTCTTATTCCTCTCCGCCGAGCGATTTCAATTTGAACATTGTTTCGTTGGATATTTTCAGCGACTGAGTATGTACGGTACATGTACTACTTACTAAGTAGTACATGTACCGTACTCCAACTGTCCAGTTGAGAGCATTCGCTCGAGTAAATGGAAAGATTGTTGTGTACACCCATCCGAGGAGCTATACCAGAGAAAGCATTTTAAGGAGTATGAGCCAGCCTCAACCACGATTAATGGGTGCGCATCGATCCCCTTCGAGAACGCGTTCTCGGCAATAGACATACAAGGCATCCCAAAGTGATAGCTTCAGGAGTCGTACGCTGTGTATCCCAAAAGAGGGGGGTTGATGATGAGCCGCCCAGGTAAAGATTGCGAGGAAAGTGAGAATCCAACGGGAGGCAATTTCACATTGGAAAAGCCAGGTACTTCAGTCAAATATTCATGGACCCTCATTCTCACCGCCAGGCCTCGCTATCTTGATGTAGCTCATAGCCGAAGGTGATTCTTCGCACTTGAAGAGCTTGACTAACTCGTCCAACTTTATATCTAAAATTTTATGAGATCTGCTGACTCGACTTTCTTGAATGCGGCAGCCATCCCTTCCACCAGGCCAGTATCTACAGCCGGAGAATTGCTTTCCAAGGAACCACGGTGTGGCACTGGCTTGGTGAGTATAGTGGAGTTCAAGTGGCTTCAAATTAGCACCTGAGAGCTTGCATGGGCCACAACAGCACCATATGCCCCCGAGATTTGGTGAGAAGATGCGAAGGTAAGCATAGTTAGGCGCCGAGGATATACGTAGCACGGCACTTCCTAAAATGGAGGTGATGGAGTGATATTACTTGGCATAAGTCAGCCGATTTGTGTTATCTGTAACCACTACAGACAATCGTTGACTAACCCTAACTTTGTCCAACATAAGCCTGACTAAAACCTGACTTTACGCTGACTTTATCTCGCTTCTATCTCACGACATTATCTATGGAGGAAGCGATTGAAGTCGCAGAGATTGCTTGCGATGACAAGGTGAGGCCACGTGCTTGACTTTCGATCATTTGGCGCTGGAACGCTGATATGTTCACAACACCAACGAGGCATACCGCTATCATTCTAGTATAACATGGCCACCGAATCACCTGCAGAATTATCCCTTTGCGCTTCTGGTACCAGGAAATTACAATGTCTCTCAACGACAAAGACAAGCTCGTCGTACTCTTCGCTATTGCATGGGTGGCCCTAATCTATTTTAGGCGCGCCTCATCTCGTTCGCTGCCCCTCCCGCCTGGCCCTAAACGCCTGCCGCTCATTGGGAACCTGCTTAATGTCCCAAAAAGCTCTGAATGGGAAGCTTATGCGCAATGGAGTAAAGAATTTGGTGAGTGTGTGCGAGTGATATTTACTGGCGTCTAACGTGAAGGGTGGCGTTTGGATCAGATTCGGACATCATCTACCTCAATGTCGCTGGCGCAGAGGTCGTCGTCCTGAATTCGCTCAGCGCAGCAACCGAACTACTTGAGAAGAGGTCCCTCAAATACTCCAGTCGGTATGTTGAAATTCCTTTCTCTGATAGCATGATTACGTGTTTATTTTGCTACTACAATCAGCCCTCGTTTAGTCATGTTGAACGAACTCATTGGCTGGTCATGGGCGTTTGCGACGATGTCCTATGGTGATGACTGGAGAGAGCGTCGTCGACTCTTCACAAAGTACTTCCACCCAAACAATCACAGTGCCAACATCCCTCAGCAACGTGAATTCATACACAAGATGCTTGTGCAGTTGCTGGATAATCCAGACGACTTTCTGGGTATCACTCGACGGTGTGTTACTTGCACTTGAGGACATCTCAGTCGACTTATCCACCTTGAACAGAATCTTTGGAGGTCTTGCACTGACACTCGCGTATGGGCTCCCGATCCGCGAACACGACGACCCCTATTTAGCTATAGCGGAAGAGGCTACCCGCACTGTCTCTGTAGCTCTCGTTCCTGGAGCATTCCTCGTCGATTTCATGCCTTTCCTGAAGTACATCCCCGAGTGGATGCCGGGTGCTGGGTTCCAGACGACCGCGAAGAAATTCCTTGAAATTCAGGGAAGGTTTAGGAATGATCCCTTCAATGCCGCAGTGGGGGGTATTGTAAGTGTTGATTCGCCTGATAGTCGACCGGTTTCTCTCCAAATTTGACTCTAAATGCACAGGCGGATGGAACTTCCAGACCCTCGTTCACATCGGTCTCACTCGAAAACGAAGCAGACAAGATGCGCGAAAACTCGGACGTCGCAGTGAGAGATACTGCAGGTCAGGTTTACGCAGGTATAAGTTCACTCATACCTGTGTTCTTTAACACACAGTGGTTCTAAATTTTGCTGATACAATTCAAACTGCAGCCGCGGTGGACACCACACTCTCAGCTTTCCTGTCCTTCATGTTGGCAATGGTGCACTACCCCGAAGTACAGCGAAAGGCACAAGCCGAACTTGATCGAGTCCTTCACCGCAGTGGGCGCTTACCTGGTTATGAAGACCAGTCGGACTTGCCATATATTACAGCTGTATTGAAGGAAGTCCTTCGTTGGCAGCCCGTAGCACCCATCGGTAGGTGATGCGCCTTTGATCTAAGGTGACGATGTATGCTAATTGATATATGGATTTGGAACAGCGATACCTCACTTGGCGAGTGAAGACGATGTTTTTGAGGGTTATCATATACCCAAAGGCGCAATTGTCATCAGTAACGTTTGGTGAGTGCATCGCCAGCTTCATGTTGTTCCGACTCATGAGAGAGCCTTGTTTCGCATCTTGCACAGGGCCATACTCCACGACGAAGTAAATTATCCCGAGCCGTTCGAGTTCAACCCAGATCGTTTCCTCACTCAAGATGGGCAGCTCAACCCCGCCGTAATGGATCCTGCTCTAGTAGTGTTCGGGTTTGGGCGAAGGTTGGTCCATTCTTTCCCGTTGACTTTCACCGTTCAAGGTGTTTCTCTCTGCTAACAAACACTCACTCTCGTCTGCCACCAGGATCTGCGCAGGAAGTCACATCGCCGCCTCATCGCTCTGGCTCACCATCGCGACTGTCTTGTCTACCCTCGAGATCTCCCAGGCAGTAGATAAAGACGGAATCCCCATTGAGGCAGAGCTCAAGTATGAAGCCGGGTTGGTTTAGTATGTCAAGTCTGTTGCTCGTGGTTTTCCGTTTTCTGATGGCATGTTCTATGTTCCAGCACACCCTCTCCGTTTAAATGTACGATCAAGCCCCGCTCGATGGATGCAGCAGCTCTTGTTC
>Ga0247741_1000608_pt1 | contig 20005 bp, 27 predicted proteins | sample UWRJL213509R2_FD_180945 | JGI IMG/M metagenome (GOLD analysis project Ga0247741, IMG submission 180945) | Plant litter microbial communities from Arlington Agricultural Research Station in Wisconsin, United States - UWRJ-L213-509R-2 | ecosystem: Environmental > Terrestrial > Plant litter >... | reverse complement strand
TACTCTTCCATTACTCCGCTAATATTTGACTGACGACATTGCTTTTACCTTCCATGTTATCAGCCCTTCCTTCGGCGGTTAATCACGCGGTGCATGAGTCTTGTTCCTTCCCTCGTCGTTGCTATTGCCGTGGGCCGGAACGGGATAAACGGTTTGCTCGTCGCGTCTCAAGTTATCCTCTCCATCGTACTGCCGTTCGTAGCGTTCCCGTTGATCTACCTCACCTCGAATGAGGTGGTGATGCGGGTGCGGAAACCACCTCCAGACATCATAGTTTCAGAGGAGACCCCGTCGGAGGAGAAGGTCGACGGAGTCGTAGTTGAAGAGAACGAAGTTGATGTTGCGCAAATAGCAAAACATCAAGAACAGGGTGTGGCCCCGCAAGAAACGATTGATTACAGCAATGGGCGCGTTCTGACGACATTGTCGTATGGAGTCTGGTGTATTGTTTTCGTGGCGAATGCCTACGCAATTGTAATGTTATGCATTGGTGTCCAGTAAGATCTAGATCAACAAATTGTAAGAACAACAAACTGTATTCCCCCCCATTCAAGTCTGATGCAGCGCGGCAATGGAAAATATTATTCTGAGTTATAGCATTATCAAGCACATCCAGGCAATGATATAAACGGCACTTTTAGTATTGATAAGAGTAAGTGGAACTAGAGAAAGAGTGTCCAAACATTCAAACTTTGGCAGTTGTTAGATAGGTAGAGAGAGAGAAAAGGTCAGTTCAAATATTCAAGGAGCGGTTAGGAACATATAAACGCGAGTAGTTGTAAGGAGAACATATGGAGCTGTGGTAAGGAGGGAAATTTCATATCGAGATCACGGTCGTCACGGGGCCAGGTAACGAGTCACTACTGACGGTACGAGACGTGATACACGAATGACGCAGGGCGGGACAGCCAGCTTATTCGCAATATAGACAATAGCAAATAAGCCATAGATATATAATCACTGACGCGCGCAACGAGGAGGACGGCAAGCGAGTGCCTAAAGGAGGGAACGTCGTCGTCAATAAAAGAGTGTGGTGAACAAGCCAGATGAGACTCACTCAAAGGAATGTGAGAAGGTCGAGATGTGATATCGTTCATTTACTTGATGTCGTGGCAATCGCAGGCGGTGCTTCGCCCAACCCAACCTTTGCCGCAGTTGTCACACCAACCACGAGCGGCAGCCTCAACCCCGATAGTCTTCTTGGAAGAAATGGGTAAGAGAGAGGCGGCTACGGACTCGTCGCGATGGATGCTGATGAGGTGACGACCGAGGTCGTGTTTCCTGCTGAAGGACCGACCGCAGTTGCGCTGAGGGCACACATGGGGCTTCAGCCTGTTTGGGTCATGGGTGGCCATGTGGGTTTTCAAGTTGTAAGCTCTGGCAAAGGCTGTGGAGCAATAGATGAGTATCACAGTTAATGCCAAGAAAGAAAATGTACGAACCCCGAGGGCAGGCATTGCATTGATATCTCTTGCGGGGGTCGCCTTTGGAATCCTCGACGGGCTGTTGAAGTGAAGCCGCGGTCGGGAGTTGGGTAGAAATATGCAGAGGCGAGACGGTGGGGTGAGAAGGACTATAGCTGAGTTGGCTATAGTAGTCGGAAGAAGTTGTGGAGCTCCGCCTATGTGCGCCGTAGTCGGAGTAACTAGTGCGGGCGAGGTAAGCCTTGGTGGCATTCATTTGTGTGGGTGGGCTACGGGGAGGGGTAGGAGGAAGGGTGCCGAATGAAGTTGGATCTGTAGTATCGTCCAACATATTGATGCTGGGCTGCACAGCGCTATAGTCTGAGCCGCCGACGCGGACGCGCTGGAAATCCATGTCGAGATCAGCAAAGTCGAAGAGCTGGTCGTCGTCCGAGTTACTGCCTGCAGTGAAGGGCTCGTTGTAGATGGATTCGGAATGGGAGGAGCGGGAGTCGTAGGATTCAGAGGACACAGTAAAGGTAGACGGGGGACCTTGCCACTGCGGTTTCTCAGTCCTGAAAAAGCTGTAGGCTTCGTTTGAATCTACAGTGAGGAGCTGGAGCTGATCGGGAAAAGCAGCGAGGTTTGAGTCGATATCGGACTCGAAGAGATCGGGGTGAGGCGCGAGGATGTCTGAAGGGGAGTGGAACGAGAAAAAGTCAAGGCTCTGCTGCTGCTTGACGAAGTCATTGTTGTACGCGTCGAGAGCATGCGTATATGACTGTGCGTCAGACATGGTAATGGGTGCTGCGGCTGGAGGAGAGTCAGAGGTGGTGGTTGGAAAGAAACAGGCGAAGGGGCTGAGACTCTTCGTTATACCTTGCTGCGCATCTTACGTAACACTCATCACACGTCCCATCACGGCGTTTCCTCGCCGTCTCCGTTGTTCCCCCTGGGCTCCTCGTTAGAGCCAGGTTCCTGGCCAGCACACTCGGTGCAGCATCCAGCAGGCATTCAGAGGACCCCAGACGCCTTCCGGTCGTCTTTTTCCTCCAATTTCTCGCTGGGAGGGAGCAGAGAGCCCGGCATGGGCCCAGCCGTGAGCTAAGCACGATGACACTCGAGCACCGCCCATCGGCACGTCCACATGGTGTTCCGCAGCCCAATTGAGCGCCCAACGCTCGATTAGGAAATGATGTGGTTAAATCCTGCTGATAAGAAAGTTCCCCATAGCCCGCCTAGCTCAATCGGATAGAGCGTCAGACTCTTAGGCGGGTTAGATCCACTCAGATCATCTGAAGGCTGCGAGTTCGACCCTCGCGGTGGGCTAATCGACTTTTTGCTTTGGAATACCGTGGCTTACATTTCTTTGCATATCCTCTGACGATGACTCTTTGCTTTTGGAATACGTGCGATGCCGTGGCTTACCACTGGATTCAATCCTCTCTCTGCCGATCGTACGTGTCCCTCTGGCTCTTATCGTCTGACAATACATTTTTTCTCCATGACTCGACCTGTCGATCCTGCTGCGGGTTTCTTATTCAGCACTTTCCTCAAAAGAGTTTGTCCGCACTTGATGCGCGAGTTTCTCAGTTTTCTTGACTCTCTAAACATATTCAAAGAGTAACTCCACGTGTTCCTTGAAGCTGTGCAGTGTGAGCGTCTAAGGCATTACTATCGCCGATACTCACGCACATTCGGATGCACGGTTGACTCCTTACCGGCGGCGTGCTGAAAGCTGTAGAACGTTTCGGGTGGACGGTAATCGTGCAAACGGTGCAATCACATTTTCATGGCGACGCGTCAGCGCCGTCGGAATACAGAAAACATACGAGCTGACGACTCAATTGTAGCGCCAGCCAAGCCCTCTTTCTTAAATAACCCCGCGCAGCAGAGACGCGATGACTACGCAGTATAATTAACCGTCGTTGATCTGCATCCACACTTCAGCTGTCTAAATTCAGGTGAATGAATCCCCGTATGGGCTCGACGTACATTGACAACCCAATAAGTCCAAGAACTTTGAAAGCGACGCAGTTCAAGAAGACGCGCTGCGCAGGCTACCGACACCGTGACCCTGACTATCGCAAAACATTCAACGAGAACTCGAAGCTCTATCTCCCAGCCCCAGCGTTCCTTCCCGCACATGTCAATGGCCTTGTGCTCAAAATCACACTATTTCTGAACCTGTACTAGTATTTCCTTGGTCTCTTGAAACTAACGGCAACCAACGGCGTTTTTGACCGTCGTGCCCGACTTGAGCAACTTGAATATCGTCAACGATGAGTATCATGAGGTGCCATGGAATCTGTCCACTAATAATTCGGCCCCATGATCCTGATCCTCAGTCTTCGGAATTTCCTTTGGCGTATTCACTGACCTGCTTCGTCCAGTCTGAAACTATGACCGTATCAGACCGATATCTAGTGAGGAGTGCTACTACCTGCAACTGTTGGTAGGGAGCTGGAACTGATCAGAATATACGTTGATTTCTTACAGCAAATGTCCCAAACAAATCACCAGCCAAAAACATGTTCTTATCGCTTCAGACCGACCAAGCCGATCATGTCGCCTCGCAAGTACGTATCTACCGCGTCCACCCCACTGGGTGTCAAATAAAGAATATCAAAAGCCAATGTGCTGCACCGCCATGCAGGTTGGATGATATTGAACACGCCGCCGTTGGGGTCAGAAGATAACAGGCCACGTCTTCTATCTGGGTCTCGTGGAGCCTTGCCGATATACAATCCTTCTCCAAGGCTATCTTGTTCGGTCAGTTTATGATCATTCGTTACCCCAGACAACATCATTTACTTTCATTTACGCCACGTTTACTCGGGTAGTTGATGTAAAGGTTATGCCTTTCCCCAAAACTTCATTTCCCTCCCAGATCGCAAGGCAGTGTATGAGTCTTGACTCGGTAAAGATCGTATACATTCTTGTCAACAATGCAATCTAATCTCTCTCACCAAGAATTTATCACCAAAGAATGCAGAATTGAATGTGCGGGCTCCACGAGCGCTTATTCATATCAAGAGCAGAATCCACGGCTTGCGGCAACTCTATATCAAAGGACTGCTACCAAATAGTTGATTGACTATCGAAGAGATATTATAATTTACCACTGAGTCTTTATGACAGCGGCACGTGCTTGAGTAGATGTGGTTTCTCTAATACGACTCAGGGCCCGACGCCGGCACCTTCAACTGTTCTGAGTCTGTCACTGTACATCGAACAAAGGGTATATGTATGGATCACAGGAATCCATGAGAAATAATTGACTGAGGATTCAGAGTCCAGAATCTAGCCCTGTTTTTTTGGCGTATAGGTTAGACCACGCTGTAGCAGCAATCTGATCGCCCCCAAATCCCTGTGCATGGGCGCCTATGTGGATCATCAAGCAAACATCTGTACATTTAAGAGCATTAATATTATGTCCATCAGAAGTCCACGGTGGACATTTCTGACACTCAATTTAAATGGTACAAAATATTATTGGTGGATTAGTGTGCATGTGAAGGAGCAGGGGAAAAAATTAGCATTTAGCCCACCGCGAGGGTCGAACTCGCAGCCTTCAGATCAACTTGTGACCGATCACCCGGACCTTCGTAAAAGTCTGACGCTCTATCCGATTGAGCTAGGCGGGCGATAGTCAAATCTGATTAACGACGTTCATAGACCGTTGACATTTATCTACAGGAAAATAAAACGAAGAAGCTGTACATTCGCTTTGGGTTTGATAGAGGATACAAACATTACACCTATAGAGTACATATACAAACGAGATAGCATAGACAGCGACAGCAGTGTAGATAAAATAAGTCCGATGAGAAAGAAGATTAGACACCACATCTGCAGTCGTATCAGTGACTGAATATGAAAATTTGCGGATTCAACACACCTATGGACCACTTTTTTCTGAGAAAAGAAGCTTAGTATTAAGAATTATTTTTGTATTGACGTGGGATAGAGACGTACCTGTCCAGAGAATCGGATGATCTCCCGCTTCTCCATGATAAATAGCGTTCTCTCCAACGCATGACTGGAGAAGCCCTGCTGCGTAACAAACTCTCGCACAAGACTCTGATAACTAGTACTCCAGCCAACCGGTAGTCGTCTCCGCAGTTCGCGCTCGATTTTTGTCATTTCTTCATTGAGCTCCCCGCGCGATAGGCCGTCAGCTGAGCCTGCGGAGACTGCGTCCATTGTTGAGAACTTGAACAAGCGGATGGCTTCCTCGACATGGTGGTTCTGGACTACGGGTGTCAATGTCATCTTTGCGAGCGATTCTGAAATACGGATGATAGCTTCCAGTTGACTGATGTATGGTTGGTTAGATGCAGAACTACGGATTGGATGGAAGGCAAAGACTTACCGGATTGTAATGGGGATGGAACTTCGCTCGTCATTATCTTGTTCAACTTGTTGCACCTGCTTGCGCAAGCTGACGAAGTGACTGCTCAGCATTTCTTGTGCTTCTGCGGAGAGTCGTGGGGCACATTTACTACAATAAACATCAGTAATAGGTTAGGATGGTGTCGCTGCTAGACGTACTTCTTGCAGTATGCGATATATGCCTTCATCTTGTCCAAGTCGATTTCGCCTACAGTGTTACCATCTTCGTCATTATTGACATTCTGCCTGTTCATGTGGATGTTCATGACGTGCTTGGCGATCATCTGAGGTAGGGGTCAGCAGATGCACGACGGAAAAGTGAGAAGGGGAGACCTTATCACGAGTCTCATTGTGTTCATCACGAACAATGAAGATCATATCGAAACGAGACAAAATCGTCGTTTGGAAATCAATGTTCTGAGAAGAATTGGCGTCAGACTGATCTCAAACGCAGCATAGACTATAACCCACCTCTCCTGGACTCTTCCCTTCGTCGTATCTTCCGAACACGGGATTGGCAGCGGCGAGAACGCTCGTTCTTGAGTTAAGCACAGTCGTGATACCGGCTTTCGCAATTGAAATGGTTTGTTGCTCCATAGCCTCATGAATAGCTACTCGGTCCTCGTCCCGCATTTTGTCAAACTCGTCAATGCACACAACTCCGGTGTCAGCAAGAACCATAGCGCCGCCTTCCAGGTAGAATTCACGCTATGAAATGGGTGAGCTTTGAACAGACAGGTCCATTGTCCACGAGACCTACAGAGATTGCATCACGTTGCACTGACGCCGTAAGACCAGCAGCGCTGGATCCTTTACCAGATGTGTAGACAGCAATTGGCGCTACCTGCTTCATGTGAGTAAAGGGGAAAGATATCATCGGATGGACTAACCTTCTCCACAAACTTGAGTAACTGACTCTTCGCAGTACCAGGGTCGCCAAGTAAGAGCACGTTGATATCTCCACGCAATCGCATTCCATCAGGCAGCACCTTCTTTGAGCCTCCAAATAACAGGCAGGCAATGGCTTTCTTGATATCTAGAATGTCGTTAGCCAAGGCGCGGAGAAGGAAAGTCCATGTAACATACCAAGACTACCAAAGATACTGGGTGCAACGCTTTTCGCAAACCTTTCGTAGAAGTTCTCACTTCTAGCCATCTCTCCAAATTCCTCCTCTTGTTCTGGGGTGAATTGGGCACCAAATGGATTAGCTCCTCCTGCTCCTGCAGGAGACATGAGCTCGATGTGGACGAGTCGAAGGTAAGGTTGTCGGAGGGCTGCCGTTCCGCCACTCTTCTACTCCACTGTGTCAGTTTAAGCATCAAACTCAAGGGATAGGACTCACATTTTTTGCTGATTGGAATTGCGAATATATACCAGATGCAATGATACGGGATCCTGGGACAACTTTGCCAGTCAAGTGTCTGTCTGCACTGAGAAGCATGTGTCTAGGCAGCTCTCCAACGGGGACCATGTCTGGCGCTTCTTGCAGTTTCAGGGTTTGTTGGTCAGCGAACGCTGACTTAGAGTGAATGATAAGGTATGGATCAAGCGGGCAGTCCTTCTGCTTTGTCGGATCCTCTGCGTCACAGACACGCGGCAATCCTCTATCCGACCCACTTCCCATACCTCCAAGACCCCCTTGAGGATAAACGATCTTCACTGACTGACACGCACGACATTGTAGGTGCAACTTGGTAGCACGGGATGACAAAACGGATGCGGAGATGACGATCCCAGGGAGTCGGACCAGCTTGCTCATTGTGTTTGCGGCGAGCTCGCGAACTTGTAGGAGATTCAAGCCTGATTTGATTGTAACTTGAACTTTGGGAATGGCTTCGGTGGCTGCTTCGGCTCGATCTTCTGATTGACCGGCTAATGGGAAGAGGATGTTTCTCGCGACCTTGGTCACAGCATTCTCGAACTGTCGATCTCGTGAGATTTAATTCACCGAAGAGATCTCAGGTAACACACCAGAGGTAACACGTCCGCAGGTCTGTCTTGAATAGCATGCGCAAGCTCGTCGTTGAAGAGACCAACGTGACGCAGATCGACTTCCAGTAAATGTTGCTTCAGGAGGATATTGCCTCGAAGCTTGTCACTGCGCATCCCATGAGAGGCTGTAAAAAGTCGGAACGCGTGGAACTCACCGATATATATACTCTCCACCAACTCGGAATGCTTGGATGAATTCGAACAGCAGCTTCTCCGTTTCTGCTGGTGAATCTGGCGATGTAGCGGCAGCGCTGTCATGCACCGCGACAGAGTAAACGCGATTCGCGTCGAAGCCAGACATTTTGAGGCCAAAGGATTATGCAGGGAGAGACGAACGCTCGAAGTTTGATTGTCACAGGACACACGCGACTTACGAGGTTTAGGGCAGGCACAACCGCGTTCCGGAGAAGGCGGCCCGTTGCGGCCTGGTATCCAAGTTGACCTCGCACACCGAGATGGCTGGCCTTGACGAGCATTACATTCTCGCTTCCCATGCATCTCTTCTCTCAACCGACCCTCTTGGAATATGCGATGATGAAAACCCTACCGTCTGGGAAGTCATCACTGCCTCCATTCGTTCATTTCGAACTGAAGGCAAGAATATACATCAACTCCCCTTCGTAATCCAAGATCTTTCATATTCAATAAAATCCAACGGCCATCTGGACACACAATACCTCTCTCAGTTTTTGGTGGGGGGATATCCCAACCCACGTTCTGAGGACGCATGCAAAACTCTGGATGCCATCCTCGACGCAGCGCTCTCACTTCCGACATTATTTCCATCCTGTACGATTCCATTTCTTGGGAAGACGCATCGAAAATTGAGATTGTCCTCGTCGCAGATAGCATGCCTCCTGGCCCACCAAATACTAGATACACTTTTTCCACCGAAAGGCAACACTTGGGGTTCCACCTTTACATGCTGGTTCTCAGAACCTCAAGCACTTCCGGATGCTGTCCTGGGCTATCTCGAGTCACTTTTCAACTTCTTCACTCTCCGGAATATTGATGATATTGAAATTATCTATCACTACTCCGACCAGTCATTCCGAGGCGTCGACCGAGAGCTTGAGTCCTGGTTGGACTGTTCAGACGTCCGTCCTTTCGAAAATTTGATCCTTGCACCTGTGTCGACTGGTAGCGTTCCTTATCCCCATCCACAGATACCTTGCACATTAATAGCTTCGAATCAATCTCCCGGATTTGGACCTGCCTGTACGCAAGAAGAACTGGTCACCGCCGCATGCCCACCGCTCTTGCCGTTGGGGGCTCTTTTGATATCACCTCCAGTCCCTCCAAACGCCATCATTATTGCCCAAGGATACGTCCCACTTGCCCATTGGAAAGGTCAAGGACGTGAAGCTCGTCCCGTAGGAACGTATGTCACGGCCCACCATACATTCCTCTTCCTCGATGCTGCCGAGCTCGACAGCAGCACTGGAAACCTCCCCGACCTTGACGACGATAGCCTCTTTCGTGATTTACACAAAGCCCACACAGGTTTCTCCGCTCTTGTCGCGCTCGGAGTCAGGGAGATTGCGTCTCCTATTTGGGGTGCTGGGTCTTTCGGCGGTGATCCATTCGTCAAGACATTGATACTATCTGCTGCCGCTGCTCGCACCGGAATGACCATTCATTTAGCTGTAGACGAAGAGAGGTCCATTAGCACGCTGAACTCATCCAAGAAGTTTAATCTCCTGGATGTTTTACGAGATGTGAAGTACACCAATAAGGGGATGACAGTAACAGAAACGCTCCAGCGACTGCGACCTAAAGAAGGGGGAAAGTGCAAGGACACTGTGGAATTGGTCCACTTATTCGGTACTAAAAATATTTAGTCTTAATCATCTGAGGCTTTCGTAGAATTTGAATCGTTGTCATGCACGCTGTGGAAGGGGATCGTGGAGGTTGAACAGGGCAAGTGAGTCTACTCTAAATAGAGACATTCCTGTTGGAGCATCTGCTGCATTCAACAAGGACGCACTGCGCCTTCGGAAGACCTGTTTGATCACGCTCGTACACCGGAGTGGCCATACATCAAGTTGTTCTAGAATTCGCTATTGTGAACTATATGTGGAATTTTCTATTTCCCCTTTTGTATTAAATTTCTCGAATGAAAATACTTAGAGTGGCTACAATCAGTATTCGTAGCGTCTAGCATGCGATATACTTGGAAACCGCCAATCCTTGACGGTGATATTGGTAAAGACAATTCGATCGTTGTCCTGCATTTTATGGAGGGTATGGTAGGCATATTTGCGGTATGTATGCTCTACTGCATACGACATTCAGAATCTAGCGTTCGTACAAGCACCATCAAAAAGGCACAGCCACATTATTTGGCGCCTAATACATAATGGCGCTTAATCTCGGATATTTGCCCAGAGCACATCCGTTGGCATAAAAAGTTGTTCTGATAATCTTCTAACCTATAACTCGATAGCTCACGGTCGAATTCATGTCCGAATTTATATAGCCTGAGTGTTGATGTCGAATAAGCTTCAGTGGTGCTGGACGTCAGAAATGGAACAACATGACTGCCCTCAAGTACTTGCCCAATAGATTGTGTTGCATATCCAACTTTTTGGGTACCTATTGTGGCTATTCCCTCGCTGAGGAAAGGGTGAAAAGCGGTCCCTCGGGGAGAATCTCAGTCCACATCTTTACAGCTGTGATTTCTAGATCCTTCGCTCAATCACTTAGTGACCTCAATAGTCTGCAATAAGTTGAGACTGGGTTAAATATCTTTATTTTTAGAGCATAGAAAATTTTGATTTCGGTTTAGCGCGTATGTACGACTTATGGGTTATCTGCACTCAATCCCTTGTACTGAATATCAGCCCACTTATGAACATAATCTAGAGCTCCTGACCTCAAAAAAATACTGAAAAAATCTCAGGAAGTAAGACATAATGTGATACACTTTTAGCTGAGATTTATTTGTGCTTATCTCCTTCAATTAAAAAGCTTTGCGTTCCTGCTAGCCGATTTGAACGACTGACCTCGTCATTTTATGAGCGCTTACATAAGCAAATCTTTTAGAGCTCGACAGCAGCACTGAAATCCTCCCGGACCTTAATGACGTCCACTTCTTTCGTGATTTACACAAAGCCCACAGGCTTCTCCGCTCTTGTCGCGCTCGGAGTCAAGGAGATTGCGTCTCCTATTTGGGGTGCTGGGTCTTTCAGCGGCGATCCATTCGTCAAGACATTGATACTATCTGCTGCCGCTGCTCGCACCGGAAACCATTCATTTGGCTGTAGACGAAGAGCGTTTATTAATACGCCAAACTCATCCGAGGGGTTGAATCTCCTGGACGTTTTACGAAATGTGAAGCACACCAATAAGGGACTGACAGTAGCAGAAACGCTCCAGCGACTGCAACTTAAAGAAGGGAGAAAGTGCAAAAAGGATGCTGTGGAGTCGGTGCGCTCATTCGGTACTAAAAATAAACAGTCCTAATTTATATGAGGTTCTTGTACAATTTGAATTATTGTCGTTCATGTTGTATTAGTGGAGGAGATCATACTGTAGAATCATCTTCCTCCTAGCCGATTTGAACGACTGACCTCGTCATTACTAGTGACGCGCTCTGGCCAACTGAGCTAAGGAGGATGTATATTAAATTATTTTACCGACTGATCATTCGGTGAAAGACCAGAGCACCATCTGCTGAAGACACTCCTCTGCGGCAACCCTATACGACTGCACTTTACTGGGAGACGCATCCGGAGCGAGAGGTTCCAGGGAGGTAACATTGGTGAAAGCGGCATGAAGGGTGGACATGTCCATGGTGATTCAGACTGGAGGTTACATCTACGACTGTAGCCAGCTCTCGACGTGCTCTCGAACTTTATATATAGTACCCATCTTCCAATTCAACCTAGCATCCACCATGTGTACTTTGCTGAGCTTGAGACATTGCGATAGCGGTACTTCCTCATCTTCCATCCATTTGATGAAATGCTCAATTTCTTCGCTGGGAATGTCAGAGTGCACTAATGAAAAGGCCACCAGACAGGATCTGATATCGGAAATGGCGGGAGGCGAAGTAGTGGCGTCGTCGGTCAGCATCGGCAGGGGTGGTTGTTCGGAGACCTCTACTGGGGGCTGTTGTTCAACGGATGATTCAAGGGCTTCAACATTGGTGGACTTGGTGGCAAGCTTGATGATCTTCTTCTCCTGCGTCTCACGAACCTTTCTGACCCTGACGTCCTTTAGAGTGGTGGTGGGAATAGGCCTACCGAGGTGTTTGTGCATGAGCCTGGCATCAGTGGTCGTCAAGAAATCCACCTCTGGTAACTCGTAGCACTCATCGGCGTGCTCGTGGTCGAGACTGCACTCGAGCAAAAGGTAGTCGTGGCAGAGGTGCATATGAGTGATCATGGCACCCGTCTTCATACTGTTTGCACTGTTAGTGACGGCGAACCCATGGTAGAATGAGATACATACAGGCCGAGGTCACTGCATTCGGGTAGAGGGCAATCGTGTTTCTTGTCATAGGCGATACCGCCGACGATGCTACGGCTTTGTGAGTTCCAGTGCACGGCTCCAAAGTGACGCACGAGGTGTTTGGGGGAGAAGAAGACCCTAGAAAAATATAAGCGGAATTGCAGTGTATGAATGCAAATACTACGCACGAGAAACGACGATCATCATCGCCTAGTTTTTGCGAATGCCCCTTGTTTGTTCCTTCTAGCGCGTAAAGACATAACGGGCAAAAATATCGTCTTAAAGGACGCCTGGCGCCGCCGATCCGGGTGGCGATTGCAAACTTCAAGGCCCCTCGACCATACAAGGGTTTCCTGACAAAAATTATGACGGTACTCCAGGGTTACATAAAAGAACCACTCACGAATTCGTTCCAGAGCCACCTTGATCATGCATTCTTTGCTTGCCCTTCCCTTTCGCGTCATCAACGTCGGAGCCGTCTTCATCTTCAACCTCACTGGGTACCTCCTCCTCCTCCTCTTCCCCTTTCTCCTCCTCGGGTATAATTTCCTCGGGTTCCTTTTCTTTGGCAGGCTTGAGTCCAAACTGAATGAATGCATTATCGAGGCACTGTGTACGGTGATCTGCGAGATTGGATTGGATATCCTCGAGCTCTCCCTCACTCATCTTCGTTGTAGCCTTGGGGTCATCGCCGCATCGGATTAGATCAGCGCAGACTGGGCAGCGCCAAAAGCCGGGACTGTGAGTAACTTCGCAGACCCAAATATGAGCGCTGAAATTATCGGTATGGCACTCTTCTTGCTTTTTCTTGGCGAGCGAAGGATCGGCGAAACACCATGGACAAACACCAAAAGTCTTAAGGTGGTCGGCGTAGATGAGGGCAAGATAACGACAGAGAAGAATGTAGCGGGGATTATTGGGCTCAGAATCAATAAGAGGGAGGAAAGGATGGTGTGTGTCCATGGATGTAAACGTGTTGAGGATGGCATCCATGACAGTCTCGTACGCCTCTGGATCAAGCTCGATCTCGGCTGGTGTGGCTTCACGGGAGGCTGCCATCGAGACATCGGATACAACCGACGCCGACCGCGCTCGCGGTTGGAAAGGGCGATGCGGGGTCGATGGTCCCGGTCCGTCGGACGTCATTGACATAGCAGAGCTCGGGCGAGAGACGTGGTTAGTCTATTGAATGCCCTGTCAGATAAGTTCGGGGGGATATTATGAAAAATGCGTACGGCTGTTGATAGATTTGCGTACAGCTGGGCGACATCAGCCCAAGCGTTGCTGGCGTCGAGCATCAACTGATCATCGAGGTTCTAAAGGGGAAAGAGCTTTGATAAAGAAAGTAATAAAAAATCAGAGGCGCTACCTTGGTTGCATTTATTGAGATGCACTTGTACTTGACGAAGACCTTGGTCTCTGCTTCACGAAGAACACTGATGCGGTAGGCCATTTCGGGGTCGTCCAGGAAATTTTCGGTGGTCAATAACGGGTTGAGGGCCTCGTCGCTCTTGCTTAACCAGGCGACAGAGTTGTGTCGCCTGGTTATTGTATGGTCTTCTTCCCCGTCAAATAGGAGGCCGGAAGTGTCGACATCACGGAGTTGGAGTTGGTATTCTGTTGATGCGAGTTGCGTGTTGAGGCCGTGACCTAGGATATGCTTCAAGTGAGGTTCGGGCATCTTTGTCAACATTGTCGTTGCAAAGGTGCGACGAAAGACGTAAAGCGAGAAATCTGATGGATATGAAGTTAGCAGTGGCGAGAGAGAGAAAAATGACATACTGCGCCAGCCGAGCAGTCGTCCGACATAACGAGTGTAGTGAGCGAGGGAGCTGTAGGTCATTGGCGCCGTATCAAGTTGTACCTTTGCGCTGTCAGAAAAGATCGGGCGATTGCTTCTGGCGTGGCTTGCCCGCTCTGTCGGGGTCATATGGGCAACTTTGCTGCGTTCATTCGATGCGATAGGTTGAGTAAAGATTGGGCGGTCCTTGACGGCGTTCTTCATAGTGAGGTTGTGCGGCAGTTTCAATGCAAGGACCATTTCCTTGCTCGATCGCAACTTGATGAGGTCTTCTTCGAATACATCGTTATGAATGGCCATTGCTTCTAGAAGAAGCATGCTGTCCATGATCATATCCCTTCGGCCATTAATGTTACGCATCGTGATTTCGAGACTGGAAGAATGTTAGCGCGCGGTGTGAGGGTTGCAGGAACAAGGGTACTTGCATTCTCGATGCATCCATACGCTGATTTTTGAGCCAATGCAAGCGCCAGAACGACTGAATCTTCATGCCTACGCCTTCCTCCCATCCGGTAATGACCCAGTCAGTGTCCTGTATTCAAATGAGCAGGACACAGAATAAAACTAGTATCAACTCACTTTCCACTTGAGGACTTGGCCTGTTCCGGAATAGTTTTTATGTTCGACAATGCAGCCAGGACGAAGACCGTGTTGATAAACGAAGGTCGTAAATGCACATATTTGGATACGCTAAACGCATGTCAATACGAGCTAGAGAGGTTTATAGGTGGATACGCACTCTATAGTTGGTGTCGATGGCGACGCTTGGATTGATGAGCGCAGCCAGCAGCAGTACGAGATCTTGTTGTTCGATGAGATATTTTGCTTTCCTTTCCGTTGTGAGGACCTTGTCTTCTTTGGCGAGTACGGAGACGTACTAGGAATGGAATCAGCTCCTTGTGAGTAAAAAGAAAAAAAGGGGGGGCGTACGTTGAATAGGTCGTTGGATGAGGTCTTTGGCATGGGTTCCGTTTCATGGCGCCTTCTCTGGGTATCAATGAGAAAAGAGAGAGAGAGAGAGAGAATCGCATACGACGGCAATGATTGAGTGCACGAAATCGCGTGTGGTATGGTACGACCACCCGATCCGACCAAGTTTGAGTCCCGACTTTCCCTTTGTTGCCATTTCAAGGATGAGGAATTTGATCTCTTCGAGGGGTGGTACGGGTGCTCCGGGTGCCAGAGTGGCCTCTGCCAGTTCCTTGGTGCCTTTGAGGAACGTCATGACGGCAATCCAGGCGGCTTTTGCACGACCGTACTTTTCAGCGGTGGAAGGGGCGATGGGACGGTGGTGGACTCTGGCGAGCGCTTGTAGTTGCGCTTGAGCGCCGTCACGATCGCCATAGGATGCGACGAGTTGACCCCCAACGTCGCGCTTGCGATTGGGACCGGAATACTTGCCACCAACGTGCGAAGAGGAACCAGAAGCGGTCTCGAGTGAGACGACAGTCTTTTGTGTTTTCGCCTTGCTCAAGAGAGATGGCTTTTTGAAGGTGGGGCGTTTCGATGCTGGTGTGCCAGGCATACGAAAGTCATCGGATTTGGGGGGCATGGTTTTGCCTGGGGTTGATCTGGTCGTTCGCCATCCTTTATAAGAATTTCAAGGCCGCGGTGATGCTCCAGACGCCGATTGTGTTGACAGTCGAAGCTGATGCGCTCTGCGGTGAACGCTGACCAACGAATGTGTTGACAGTCGCTCTGCGGTGGATGCTGCCCAACGGTTTTCGTACAGACATTCCATAGACTCGGAGACGCTGGTTTAATAGACTGCAGGGAAGAGAGTTTTGTAGGACTGTAGGGACGAGGATTTGAGAGGGGCCGCTGGTCAAGTTGGGTGTTCGATGAAAGCACGACGTCCGTCGACGGCGATGACAGGGAAGGGAAGACGTCGGTACCGAACGTGCGAGAATCTTGTAGAACATTTGACCTACATGATAGGTAGGTCAAATTGCTTGTGGTGAAGAGCGTCAGAGGGATCACGTGCCAAATTCCTGCGGTGTCAGCGCTTCGGTTGGGCGCCTATTCCCAGATTCTTGTAGAACGTTTGACCTACATGATAGGTAGGTCAAATTGCGTCTGAGGGACCACGTGCCAAACTCCCGCGGCAGTGTTAGTACTTCGGTTGGGCGCCTATCCCGAAACCTAGCTTAACCATCCACCGCATGATCGTGCGGTCCACTGTAGCCGCTGGTTGCACCTTGGTGTACATAATCCCGATGTAGCACGTGCCAAAACTCCTGCAGATCTGCGGGAGTTTTCCTGAGGCGCGTCCTACCGCATGAGAGAGCTAGCTCTTGGTCGCGATGATTATGTATAGGTGGTGAGTGGGGAAAAGAGACTGCGAAGGGAAGTGCTGCTGCGCCGGTAGGCTGGGCACCAGAGGAAGAAGCACGTGCCAAACTCCCGCAGCTGCGGGAGTTTGCTCGAGGCGTGTCCAGATGATCGTGCCAACCATAGCTCTATGCAACCTATGGCGGGAGTTTGCTCGAGTCCAGATGATCGTGTCAACCATAGAAAGTCCCGATATATCACGTGCCAAAACACCCGCAGATCTGCGGGTGTTTGCTTGAGGCTCGTCCATGAGCATCCACCGCATGATCATGTGGTGTACATTGAAAGGATGCTAGCTGTCTCTACCCGCCACCATGATCGTGTTGTGTACATTGACCAAGGATGCTAGCTCTCTCTGCAACCTCGGCCATAGCTCTATGCAACCTCGGCCAGCGCCACCAAGTGACGCGCTCTACCAACTGAGCTAAGAAGGAGATATTTATCCAAGAAATTGCGTGGATAGAAGGAGAGGAAAGATGCGAGGAGACGCCGAAAGATGGGAATGCGACGCGGAGGAGACCATCATGTCCGATCCGAGATTTACCCACGGTGCACGTGACTCAGGACCCTGGTGGCGGTGGCCATGACTTCAACGCGTTCTCTCTCAATCTTCATATTTCATTTGTCTCTGGGGATCTGTAACCATGAGCGCTATGGACACTGACGAAGTTTCTGTTGTGCTTCCTCCTACTACGCAGTCTGGGTTGTCACTCTCACTGCAAGTCGTTTCATCTATTGTGTAGATAACTTGTCTCATTGTGCCTTGCGATTAGCCATCCTCTACCGATCCTGAACGTATCGGAGCACTTGACGCGATTGAAGCTGCAGAGGAACAGCCCTGATCCGTTTGGTAGGTTGAATGGTTTTTGCTTGTGTGTAATACACTAACATCGCCTAGTGTTAGGCGCTCTTCTGGGTACGCAAAATGGACGCGAAGTTGAGATCGTCAACACCTTTGAACTTGCTGTCGTTGAGGAGAATCCCGAGCTTGTGGACCACGAATTTCTTGTTTCTAGACGTGATCAATGTCCGCACTATTCGTAGTCTCTCTCTCTCAAAAATCTCATTTTTTACATTTAACAGACAAGCAAGTATTTCCTTCTCTCGAATTCATTGGATGGTACACCGTCGCACCTCGTCCTACTCCTCGTCATATCGCATTTCATGAACAGGTGCGTGGTTTTTATTGATATCCTCTCACTTTTGCCAACAACTTGCAGTTCACTACCTACTGTTCCACCCCTCTGTTGCTGATTCTGCAACCGAGCCTTGCCATGGTCTCCAGCGCGGATGTCAACGCCCAGACCCTTCCCTTCAAAGCATACGAGCCAACTATCGAACTGAGAGACCGCAAATCGCGTTCAGTATATATTGAGGTGCCTTACAATGTTGAGACAGGAGAGGCCGAGCGTATTGCAGTCGATTGGACTGCAAGAGGTGGAGGTAGTGGCACAAGTTGTGAGCCGCCCCTAATTATGGGAAAATATGACACTCAAGTCAACTTTTAGTGGAATCCCATCTACAAACTCAGCGATCGGCGGTAAAAATGTTGCATGAGCGTATTCTGGTCCTCGTGAAGTATGTCACTGAGGTACTTGCAGGTACGGATCCTCTTCTATGGATAAGTTTTCAATCTGATCTCACTCGCCTTGCAGGTCAAGCTCGTCCAGATCAGGCTATTCTTCGCTCTTTGGCTGCTCTCGTTGCCTCTTTACCAGCATCAGAAAACAAGCACTTCCGAGAGGAGTTTGATACCGTAAGTACTTGAGCCTTTGACTAACCTCCCGTCGGTATTGATGTTTTACTCTTCTAGGAATACGAAGATGTACAACTCACCGCGTTTCTGTCATCTCTCACAAAATCCACCAATATCTTGAATGACGTGAGCACTCTCGTTTTATATTCATTTGCTGGTCTGACTATCTGTAGCTTGTCGATAAACACCTTGTCATGACGAGTGGCAAGGAGGACAGAGGTGGTCCACGGCGGAGGACGGGGCGACAGGGTCCTCCTGGAGACTGGGATCGTTTCCACTGAGAAGTTTCTTCACTCTCTGCTCGTATCATGATATGAACTCTTTGTACCACTGTCACTCAAATGCTTAATTCGATTACAAGAATTAAAGTACGGAGCGCTGGTCACTGTACAACGCAATAGAGGGGCAGAATAATAGGTAATAGTACACAGCAATGCTAACAATTACAGCTAATAGTAGTTGTGCATGAAAATGATGCTGACAGTGCGATGTGCGATGTGTCCGAGAACATGGAAGAGCGGAGTAGATTTATCAAGATTAGATGGGTGCCGAGAGATCGTAAATGTCATAATCTAGTTGGACTGTAGGACTAATTGCCGTCCTTGAACGTGCCTAGAGTTGAGAGTCAGAAACCAGTTGAAAACCAAGTTAAGTGAAGAACTTACCTGGTATACTTGTCCGAGTCGAAGTGCTCCTGGACAATAGGCCTTTACTGGCTGTTGAGAAAACGGAATTCACCTTGCCCTTCTCTTTCCTCAAAGAACCTTCACCAACATCATCCTCGGAAGGGCTTCTCCGCTTGACATTGGTCTTGAACTTCTTCCAAAGCCCTTGCTGGCTCTTTGAGCTTGGTGAAGGGTTCTTTAAAGTACTGGAAGTTGGTGTCCGTGAATGAGCTGTCGGCTGGGTTTGGGCAGGCTGGCGGGCAGTGACAGTGAGTTGGGGGGTATTTTCCTCTATCGGAGACAAAGGCTCTGCAGCAGGGGTGGACTGTGATGTATTGACTCTGCAAGCAGTGTCAGACGCGTCTGTAAATGAAGACGATATAGAGTTGGTCTTCAAAGATGACGATAGCCCATCATCTGGCAGACTGGTCGCTGATGTACTCGGGGACACTGGTGCAACGACCTCCGCTTCAGCTTCAGCTTCAGATTCCTCGACGAGATCACTCGACTCGGCCCAAGAAACCGCACGACTATGCTGAGAAGAGGCAGAGGTAGATGCTCGGTTATGGTGGTGATGAGTATGATGGTGGTGGTTATGAGGTCGATGAATATCCTCTTCCATTACGAATACTTCGGGGGTATGGCTGCCATTGTCCTCGGCAGTGACCATGTCTTCGAGAACATGCCTCCTGTAAACGCTCGTCGTTGGCGAGTTAAGGGTGGTAGCAAAATCCCAAGAATCTATGGAGTTTGCCGATTTGACTGGCGGGAGGACGCGGCGTTCTTGTCGCTGGACAAGGGGCGGAAGGTCCTCTATGAAAGATAAATAAATTAGATAATTGATCGATCTAGAACATAAGTGAATACTTACTCAAGATGGTATTAATGAGGTAAGATTTCTTTTTTGCAGATTTGAAGAACGGCGACTGAAGAAGTTCCTCCGCGGTAGGACTAGGATCGTTTTCTGTCAGTATGAGGAAATAACGTATCAGTGTGGTACAGACCGTTTTGAAGGGTCTTTGTTCAAGCAGCTGTCAACAATATCCTTAAACCCGCGAGAATACTTGAACGCGCCCCCATCGCGATTTAGGGTCGGAGGGTCATCTTGAATGCTGAAATGACATGTGAGTATATTCGCACACAAAACGAGTCGTGTTCACGCACGTTCTTAGCAGCACACGCTGAGGGGACTCCCTGGATCTCGGC
>Ga0247741_1000605_pt1 | contig 20083 bp, 21 predicted proteins | sample UWRJL213509R2_FD_180945 | JGI IMG/M metagenome (GOLD analysis project Ga0247741, IMG submission 180945) | Plant litter microbial communities from Arlington Agricultural Research Station in Wisconsin, United States - UWRJ-L213-509R-2 | ecosystem: Environmental > Terrestrial > Plant litter >... | reverse complement strand
CGGCATCTATTGCAAGTTTGATCAGAGGCGACGAAAGAGGTCCGGAGGATGGGTGGAGTCCTGTTGCTGGCTCGTTCACATTCCCTCCTGGCGCTGGAGCAGGTAGAGGAAGGTCTGATTAACCTTCATATGGTCAAACGAGGGTGGTTACGAAGCCGCACCTCGTGAGTAAACTGTCGGCGGATTTGGTTGGGCAGGTGCTGTTCTACGGCCATGACTCCTTACCATTCCTAACCTAAACGTAACAAAGATATACTTGCATTGCCAACGGTCCGCGACCCACCTTCTTTAGCCATGCCCACGCCCATTATAAAGCTCACGCTCCCTCTCCCCTCACTTACATCTTAGAGACATTTGTGTCCTACACTAGCTATCGTCGTACCATACAGTACTTATTTAACAGATCCATCTTATAGCTCAAGTCGGATACATATTCTTTTGCACTGTAATCTATCGGATTTACCTCCACCTTCACCTTCGCTCATCCTAAGCTATATTCTGAGGACGACTATTCCATGGATTGTAACATATCTCTGAATAATTACTGCGACCTATCCAGTTGCGGCCTTGACTCTCCTTTGCTCGAAACTTTCTACTTACAGTGTCCATAGAAGGCCAGTATGTTTGAATTCTGTGTCTGAGAGAAGACTGGTAAAGAAAACTGTTAAGTTGGAAGGAGAGAACCCCCTTTTTTCCGGGAAACTCATTGAGACTCTTGAAGATCAGAACACATGTATAACTTCAAGCCTCAGGCAAGGACTTTGGAAGCCGGGACTTCCTATTTTTGGAAGCTGCGTGATTTAGATCAGACACGGGCCGGGACCGGCACTTGGCCTAATCGAGTCGTGACGCTGATCAGTGGCACAGTGTATTGTTCTCGACATAAATTTACATTGTTCCCTCTCAATAACATGCAGTGGGCCATCGATATTGAATCCCCGCTGGGGCCGTACATATCTGGGGCCGATTTTCGACGATATCGCTCTTGTTCATCAACTTTCATCATTTCTCTCCACGAACTGACCAACACCGAGTCTCCCTAGAACTTCCCTACTGAAGTACACCTCGAGAATTATCCACCTGGTTCTCTACTGCTTAATCATCCCAACCTTATATACGGTACTCGATTATGTCGACCACAATACAAGGCGGGTTCAAGATCCCAGACTTTCCTAGGGCCACAGGTCCTAGCAAACGGCGTCCGATCGTAATCCCTCCACCCACAAATCCAGAACGGACGTGCATCCCTAGAGAGTACTTCCAAAGCTTACACATCGACCTGTTGATGGACTACGCTCAGGTAAGGGCTCACGTTTCTCACCCCACAGCGCACCACGACTGACACAGTCGACGACGATAGCATTACAAGGTCAGGAGCCCGCAGTCACTCACTCGCGAAGAGTTGGCCGCGGTATTCTGCGCCAAGAACGAATGGATACCTGCCCTGGCGAGCCATTCGAAGACCTATACAAAGAACGGGGTCATCGTTTCCAAGCACCAGAGCGTAGTCGGCGAAGACGGTATTGCCACAGCACAAGGCTCTGGATCGAGAGCGGGCCTCCGTTGGGACTTTAATCCAGATCATCTGCAAGCACCCGACGATGAGTATTCCGATGACGAAGTTGCCGCTAACGAGACGAACGCTTCAGGTTCTGGCGCTGGAAGCCAATCTTCCAATAGCTTCCCACCCATTGACTTCAATATACCCCCCAACGCACCATCAGCCTGGCTTTCATCCATGGCCTCCTCCATGGCTGTCCGGCACACCAACCTGCTCTCGTCTCTCTCCCGCGCCAAGGAGGTTTCGTCCTCCGCCGCAGCGTCAGTGATGCATTTCAGAGCCATCCTCAAACGGGAGAAAAAGAAGCAGGACGAAGCTCTGCACCTCATGTGCGAAGTCATAGGCTCCGACGTGGCTGGAGTAATTAGGGAGGACGTGCAGAGGGCACTGAAAGAAGGCGGAATGTCTACGGAGATGATAGGCGGCAGGGGGGAGGATGAGGAACTGGAAGGAGCAAGGGGAAGAGAGGAAGAACTCGACGTTGACGCTGAAATTGAGAAGGCCGTGGAAGTCGCAATTGCGATGGAAGACGAGACCGAGAGACCGAAACCGAAGGAAAGATTATTGTCGCCAATGAAGAGTTCGAGCTCCAAGGCGCCTGTTGATGAAGACCATGGTTCATCGACACCTGGGCCGCTCTCTGCTGACCCGTAAGTGCTTTTCTATCGGGTGGGTTTATTGCTAATTGACACTTTTCACCGCCTTGCAGTCTTCCGTCTCCGTCAGAAGATACTCAGAGACAGCGTCCAATAGAAGCACGGATCGAAAGGAACTCTCGATCGAATACGGCTTTATACACACCAAAAGTATCTTCTCCTCTGAAACGCAGACGGGACGCAGACGAGGATGATGAGGACCGGCCCCTTTCGCCGACAAGAGTCCCAGAAGTGCTTCCTCGACTACCCAGCGCCTTCTCATCGCAGCGATCGGTTATCAGGCGTGAAGCATCAGTTAACGATATACCAGCATTTGCGGGCATTCATCGGGTTGCATCTCCTGAGCCTGCGCCTATTCCCGAATCATCGGAAGAGAGCCTACGGCAAGCCGTACCAGGACCGTCTCCGAGAAAGAAAGCTAGGCAGGACGATAGCCTAGCAGAGGAGAATAGTCTACCATCCGGCTCTTCTTCATCCTCTCATCGGGAAAGTGCTGTTGCGGACTCGTTCGTTGCGCCTCAAGCACGGAACAACGTTGCTGCACCCCACCCGGTGCCGGTATCAGTGCGAGAACTGGAATTCACTCAGAACGAGGATGGACGACAGAATGCAGCCTATGCTCTCGCTTGGTGGCTTTCCGCGCCTCTCGATAGCGATGAGGACATGGATATGGATTCAGATTACGTCGATTCAGTTTCAGAAGCCTCGACATCCACTTCCGACGACGAATCATCCACCCCTGCATCACACCAACCACAACCGCTCCGACGGGCCCACACTCGTTTTGTCGTGTTGCCTCAAGGGGGGTTGGATGTGATTTCAGAGCCCTCTTACGCGTCTTCGGGGCCAACCCATAGGCAGTCTCACGATGACGATGGGGTGCCACTTCCCGAAGCTGAGATAAGGAAGCGGGTCGCGCATGATAAAGAGCTCGATCGACGTCTATGCGCAATCATCCAGGCTGGACGCGCGGCCCATTCTCTTGGTGGACAGGTGCCTTCTGGCTTCGAGTTTGAACCTGAGCCCGAAAATTTGTTTGAGGATTGAGAGTTGGACTTCAATTTTGGGCCTGTGGGTTGAAATGGGTGTCGACTCGTTGTGTAAAAGAACTCCGGATCAAAAGGCGAACCCGATCAGGCCCGGATAGCCCCGCATAGGCGCCCATCATTAGCACTTGAGCTTGCATTTCACTTTACCTTTTTATATACCCGTGTTTGAAATAATTTAGATCTATTATGCGTTTTTTAGTCTGTTAGACAGCCTAAATAATGCTGTGAGCATCGCCCAACTCGAGGATGAGGCCTGGGGCCTGAGGGTCAATGCGATCTATGTATGGTGGGCCCCGGAGAGCCTGGAGGGGTCTTCCGGTATCCTTCAGAAAAGTACATAAACTGTCTGTCTCTATCTGTGGTGCACCAGACCTGTGCCTCTTGTGAAAATGACTTGAAAGTGACTGGAGGAAAATACGATTGACTCGAATTCAAAACTGGCTGGTTCTTTATTTTGACCACAGCCGATGCCTGCGCATATGTGACAAAAGGTCTTTCTAATTATTCTGATGTTTACCCAATTCTGACTACTAAACAATCTAATTGACCTTGCGCTGACGCCGATTAAGAGGGAAAACGCAATCCATAACGCCTATTGATCGGCAGGTCAGTTGGAACTTGGAAGAAACTCACATTTAACCAATAAGTTATATATTGGAGGCATTTATACCTAAAAATTCGAAGAATTCTTGGGGGAAAATATTTGCGATGGCTGTTCAAGGTCCCAATAACCAGGTTTGTACTATTAATTGTGCATTACGTGTCGCCTCTCAGGGTATACTAGTTATGACCTACTTCCCGCTTTGACGTTGCTGGGTTATTTAGTGATTGCTTATGGGGGTTTCAAAGTTCAGTCCAAGTCCAGACGATGATCTAGCCACCCAGTTAAGTTTTGGGATGGGTGTTGTTTTCTCTGCGTCCTCAATTCGAGCGTTCTCAGGCGGTGCTGTCTGTGTACTGATATCAAGAGTGGCCATGGAAAAAAAAGAGCTCGCAACACATACCAGGTCATCTCCGTAGGACTGCAACGCTGCAAAGACCGGCAAAAATAACAGGCACAACGGCAATATCTGGCCAAAACCCCAATCTTCCTCAGCATTTGGTACCACGGGGCATCCGCCGTTAGCGCCGCCAAAGAACCAGCTGCCCCACTTCAGATCAACGATCAACGCCCAAACCCCATACCCAAACCATCCCAACTGGAGTGCCAATTCCATCGTGCTCGAGTCCAGAATATCCCATGTCCACTGAAGCAGAATTTTCCACCACCGTTCCCGCGTCCTTTGAATGGCGCTTGTCAAGTTTTCCATTGCCTTTCGACCTCCTCTGAATACGGGTAAAACCGAATCGAAATAATTCCAGATTAATAGGAAGTAATTCGCGATCATCCATCGTCTTGGAACTCCCCCAGGGGTCGTCCTCAAACAACGGACAGGGCAGTTGTAACTCTCGTCCCATCGTATGTCGCTCTGCAAATACGAAAGATAGAAAGTGAAAGTGTAAAGTGCTGTTATGCAGAATACCCGAAGGAGCTGAACGAGATTGTACGCCCCTTCATGTATCGATTCCTTTCGAAGTAACCAAGGGCGCACCGAAAGGAACGTGACCGACTGCGTTCCAACAGCGATCCAGACCAAATCTGAGGCGATGGTAAAGTGATAGACTGAGATACCACCTTTGTACACGCCAACGATAGCAGCGACCGAAATGGCGATTCCTGAAGCAAGCTGAGTGTCGTGGATGGAAAAGAGTAGAGGGGAAATGGATTTCAACCAGCGTCTGATCCGGTATCCCTTGAAGTTAGATTGAATGTATCCGAGTTTACCACTTGAATCCACAAGTTGCTTTTTAGTCATGGTGAGCCGTGTCTTGAGTAATGCAGAAACCTTGACTACAATTGCATCCAACTTATTCGTTCGTCCCAACCAGGGGACCGAGGTCGAAGAGTCTGACTCATCTGGAAACCACGATCGAAGTTGCACAATCACAAAAATCCAGGCCAGAATGCTGTTGGCTAGGAAGGCGATTATGACCTAGGGACTACCCATGAGTGCGAAAGAAAAGGCGAAACACATCTGTACGTACACCCCTACCAGCGATATCTGGATTAGGCTGAAGATTGCAAGAATCACTGCAGTCTGTACATGACATCAGGACCAATTTGAATGGATGCGCCGGCTCAGAGACTGGAAGATAGTGGAGGTGGGGTATGGAGATTGTATTGGCGCCCGCAGTTGACGCTTTTAAGCCCTTAGGCGCCGCACGTGACCATCAAGATCTGATCCGATCTGATCTGATCCTCGTTCGTGGCACCGTTATCAAGTTGCTGCATTTCGTTCACGTCGCTTTCGACTCTCCTCATAGGTCTTACATAAATCCTTCCATAAACGATAGCTTGTGTCAGGCCTAGTTTACAATGTCGCAACCCGCCACAACCACCCAAGGAGGCCCAGCTGCAGGCCAACAAACGATAAATGTCGCTGATCTCGATATCGCGCAGCTCTCGGAGGTCAGGAAGCAGTTAGAGGAGGTGTGTCTTATTTCCCACTAATTTGGAGCGTCTCAACTTCTTATGAGCGCCTCTCCAAACAGGAACTCAACCATCTCACCAACTCCTTCGCCCAACTCAAACAAGCCCAAGCCAAGTTCAACGCGTGTATAAGTGATGTAGGGGAGGTCAAGGAAGGGAATCGAGGTAAATTATTGTGTCTCTGGGTTTGATTCTCCGTCTCTGTGTTTCAAAATTCTTGTCTTTTGTCACCTTGGTGTGACATGGCTTGTGCTTTCCCAGGATTGACGATTCTTATGCGCATGCATAACGGAATTGGACAGTTCCTGAAGTACGGCATAAGTATACGAGGATGAACCTCGCACATGTTCGCGCTATACAAGTTTGGAGACTTGAAAACGGCCTGTAGGATCACATTTCCCTCTCATCCCCCATTATCTCCTCTTCTCTTACAGATTTTCCATCTGACCTATGATCTATCTAACATCAGACAAAAAAATCCTCGTTCCACTGACGAACTCACTCTACGTCCCCGGGAAGCTTTCCGACCCCGAGTGGGTGATCGTTGATGTGGGGACTGGATATTTCGTTAGGAAGGTACGTTTGCATTGTCTTCTATTCTCCGAGTCTTCACATGTACTTTGCACTCACTTCGTCCCTGCTTATCTTTACATGACTTTCTTTCGCTATCCGCTATCGCATTTCGTTCCAACTCGAAAACCAACACCTACAGACACGCACCCAAGCACACACATACTACACCCAAAAAGTGTCCTACATCAAGACGAATGCCGATAAGCTAGAAGAGACGATACAACGGAAAAGGGAGAATATGGGGTATCTGAATGGAGTTCTGCAGTCAAAGATACAGGCTGGCGTGAGTGCTGCATAAGGAGGTATAGATGTCAGGAGCTCTAGAAACGTGTTCCAGGCCGAATGTATTAAGGACGGCAGACTTCACGCAAATACCTACCCTATCTAGCCTCAAATCGTGGCCATCGTTTCAGCAACCCTCGTTTTCCGGCAATTTTTCACTTCCGAGATTCAAAAGAAAGATTTCAAGTTACCTCAAGGATTGCATGGTACATGCCACTTTTAACGCCCTCAGATAAGGATCTATATGATAAATAAGCGCCAGCTCCGTCCGTCGACATTTTACCTTCTAGGATTCAATGGAATTTTGTCTCCAAGGACTTGTGCTTCTTCTGTCTTCTGTCAGATAAAGATCTGTATGGCCATAGGCGCCAGGCGCTAAGATAAGCGATCATGTTGAATTATGCGCTGTTCAAATGATCAAGGGATTCTATGTTGCAGGGTGGCTCATGACCAGCTTGTCTATGGGGTGACGATATCGAGAACGACATCCTATGTTTAGAACAGGAGAATGTGCGGCATTAGAGGACTCTTCTCAAGCTGACAACTCTTTCTGAGCGCCGGGACCCCAAAATGCTGGACTAGAGTCTGGTGTTGGGCAGTAGCTACCCGGTACTGATTCCGTACAAACTTCCTATCCATATCTGATTGACAATTTGGGCCAGAAGAAAAATGGCCCTTATATACGGGGGCTTCAAAACCCTCGACAACGTCAAGTCCACCTTCCAAAGCCAAGGGACACTGCAATACTCGACTAACGCACATAATCATTCTACAACTGATTACAAGCTTCAGCTCTCGAGATACTACCTCCTCGAGCCTTCACTGTAAAGCTTGTTTAATAGCATGGCAGCATTCAACCGATCAACCGATCGAGCAATTGTCATTGCCAGGGGTCCTGAGGTGCAAGTCGTTTTCTCCGATCCCACAACTACCTATGAGGTAACCGTCGCTTCAAGTTGACTTTATTGTTATGAATCGCGCTGATATTTAGCTCAGACATTTGGCGATGGATTGGACAACCCTGGTGATTCTCTGTCCTCATCAGGAATCGAAGGCGCCGCCCTATCTTTTGTGAAAAAATACCTAGGAAAAACGGATATCGCCTACACCAGCGGCTATAGGATTGGCAAGATGACGTATGCGTACGTCCACCAAACATATGTGAGCCGCTTTCCTGTAAGATTGAGTTTATTCTTATCTGCCGTAAATATCAACCCCCAGAACAATAAAAAAATTTCCAACGCAGTAGCGAACATCGCATGGAAAGGAGAGCTTGTTGTTGCCTTTGGCCATTCTTTTGTGAAGATAGGCATGTTATCTCAATCGCTTGATTCTCTACGTTTCTTACTGCTGTAATAGTTTCAACCGCGGAACCGATTCCAAAATTTAAACTCGAACCCAATATCGTCACCATGGTTGAGAAGAAATTGAACGGTGCACGCAATGGCCACCCAGCTAAGTTAGAATATCTGGCGAACCCAAATGGTCATCTTTCGCTGGTGCACGTCATTCAAATTCAGAACGAGACTTCCGGGACATGGTACGAAGCATTCATGGACGCTCATTCTGATTCTGGACAACTTCTGTCTTTGACCGATTTTGTTTCTCATGCTACGGCAAGTACACTGTCCAAGTTATCTGTTACGCAACTTAATTCACCAAGGGCAACAGTATAAGGTACTTCCTATCCCGGGAGAAGCGGTACCTCCGAATGGATTTAAGGTGTTAACGGATCCAGTGGATAAAGTATCATCTCCGTCAGGATGGCACTCTGTGTCCGAGTCTACGTCCAGCACTGTCACGACGACTACGGCGTGAGTACCTCATTTTTATTGTAATTTCCGAGGTTAATTCAACTACGTATGGTCTCTACAGCGGAAATAATGTGATCTCGTACAAGTTGGAGGGCACCGAAAAATCTACCACTTCCGAGAGCTCTTCTACTCTCAATTTCAACTACTCTTTCGATGCTTCTAAGGACCCCGCAGGAAATCTCGATGCCGCACGTGTCAATGCATTCTATGTGGCAAACACAGTCCATGATTTTTTCCACAGATATGGGTTTGTCGAGGCTGCCTTCAATTTCCAAGTGTGCAACTTCAACCGGGGGGGGAAAGGAGGTGACAGAGTGGAAATATCAATACAAGAAACCACGATCCAAGATAGTTTTTCTGCTCCCCCTGAGTATGTTCAGGAATACAGATGCCACCACATAAGAACTAACATGCGTCAATGACAGGGGCCAGTCAGGAATATGCCACCTGTGCGTATATTCGGATGAAATTCAAAACTGCCGTCCTTTACTAGACCCCCATATTTTTAGGTCCCTGTATTATGATGATGATAAGAGGACAACTGTAAGTGATGCTCTACTTAGAGTCTCCGTATATTTTTTGATCAATTTATATAGGCCAAACGTGATGCCGCCTTTGATAACGGCATCATCATTCACGAGCTGACCCATGGGATGACTGTTCGCATGACTGGTGGTGGAACTGGGCAGTCGTTACAGACTGTAGAAGCAAGAGGTCTTGGTGAAGGATGGTCAGACGCGGTGGCTGAGTGCGTACAAACACTGCGTTTTCAGCGGTCATGATCGACTTACTTACAATACCTTCCTTCCTATCTAGTTGGGCATACCAAACTTCGGCCCCGATCAAAGATTATGCGTATGCGGTTTATGCGACTGGTAAAAGTGGAGGCAGCCGCAAATATCCCTACTCGACTTCGAAGTAGGTTTCATGAAACCGAACCGAATCTTTTTTCTTATGATAACGTTATATAGGGACACAAATCCCCTGAAATATTCCGACGTTCAAAATATGGGAAACGACGTTCATAGTATGTCAACCAACTCTGTTTTTGCGCATAACCTGCCCACTAAATAATCCCATAGTGATCGGACAGGTGTGGGCCAACATCCTTCACAATGTGCATGCTGATCTCGTCGAAAAATACGGATTTTCAACCACGGCCTTGACAAACGCTGATGGCACAGAAGGCAACGTCGTATTTCTCCGCCTTCTGGTGGATGCTCTGGCTTTACAGCCCGTCAGCCCTACATGTGAGTTTCACTTGCTCTATGTAAACTGGAAATTACCATATCGACATGGCCCAATCCCTAGTCGCATTCGCACGTCAAGCATGGATCCAAGCTGACGCCAATCGGTACAACGGCGCTCACCAGGAAGTCTTGTGGAAGGCATTTGCGAGTCGTGGTCTGGGAGTGGGGGCGGAAAATTATAAGGACAGCTCGTTGTTGCCTTCCCACTTCAAACCAGTCGTTATCAAGCGCGAGCAGATGAAAATTCCCCCTCGCACGGAGGCGGCGGCGGACGCGCATACCAGTGGTGTAGCCGACGGGAGCATTGTGTCGGTCATCGTAAACCCGAAGACCGTTGTTACTATATTCGGAGTAAGAGATTCCTCTTCCGTCCTCAAGCTCGATCTTTCTGACCCAAATCCAGCTTGTTACAGCAACATGGGAGCAGAAAGCCAAGGCAGAGCGCATAGACGCAGATCAGAAGTCGAAGGATATTGTATTTTTTGATGGCTTTCCAGACAAGAAGTCCTTGGCCCTCGACAGCGACTTGACGAAGAAGACTGTGACCTGGGGTCCTTTCGACACTAAGATGACCGTTGAGCTCACTTTTTACCACAGGACGGGTAATGGAGCGAATTGGGAAATCAGTGCCATCAAAGCTGATAAAATGAAGGAGGTACGTGTGTGCTTTAATGTATAGTTTCGTCACAAGATTGATATTGATATTCGGTGACACGTCGATATAGCACTTGGACGATGATCTCAAGACTGCTGTGTCTGTGGTAAGCTTAGTTCTCTTTATAATTCTCCCAAGCCTTCATAATACTGATATATTAAATTGAAATACTTAGATTCCAACAGACGACGGGGGACACGGCTCAGAGGACTGTCAAAATACGACATTGACTGTCACCCGTATGACGTATGTTCTGAGCGTAAAATTGACGAGAGATGAGCACGTACTGACATTGGCGTTGATATAGGCTCACTTAAAACACAAATATATGCATAATCAACAAGAAAATGAACGATTGCGGTCTGGGGATTGTCTTACATATTACTGTGTCACAGGCGCTTAGTATTAAGCGCTCAACGTTGCGTAAATTCTGATGTATTCGAAAATTGTCGTCTCTCAAGAATCAAACCACAAAGCTCTACAAACGACATTACCAAAGCAGATGCAGATACGATTGAGTATAATACAAGATGTCATGAAAATGCGTAGACCAAAATGAAAGTTCGTTCGCTCAAGGGGTCGGGTTCGCTAGTATCGAACCATCAACTACCGACCATTAACCACCAAAAATCATCACACCAAGAGACCCAACTCTCCTCGAGCTCAACCTGGCTTTAAATCCAGGTACCATCATTACTCCCCAAGGCCAACAAGCACCATCATCCCCGAACCAGCCAACAAACTCGCAACCGCCAACGCGCGTTTACCAATCTTAACCTTCGACTGGCCTTCCTCACCTTCACCTTCACCCTCATCACCAGTATGATCCTCCAAATCACCTCCACCCCCATGTCCATGTCCATGCCCCCCATCAACATCCCCAAACACAAAGTCCCCCGCAATCATCTCCACCGTCGACGCGTATATCAGCAGGCCAGCGGAGATGGCGGAGAGGAGGCCGGAGATGAGGTGTTGTTGGGCTTTATCGGTGCCACCGGTAGGATTGGAGTCGCCACGAGAGCCTAAGCCCCAAAGAAGCATCCCGAGCGCCATCCCGACGGGGGTGGTGATGGCGAAGAGGATGGAGAGGGTTGGGTTGAGCCATGCCCTGTTCTTGTTCTTGTTGGTTCTTGATGTAGAATTTGACCTCGACCGTCGTGAGAGACGGAACCACGTCCAAGGCTTCCAGACGCTCCTTCCACCGCGCCTGTACCTCCTCCGAACAGCCACGTTCGGCGTCAGCGACCTCGACTTCACCCCCTTATGCGACACCGATCCATAACCCCCACCGTTCCCAGCCTCGTTCGCGCCGATCAACGTCTCCTCCTCTCCCTCATCAACATCCTCGTCCTCGTCCTCCTCATCACTCAAAACACAACCTTCATGCTCCTCATCATCATCATCACCACCCTGCGTTCCAACAGGCTTCGCAGGCGGGAGCGCCGCAATCCTGATACCCAACGAGAAGCCCTCAAAGAGCTGATGGAACGTTATCGCGGTTGTTAGAGATGCTATTGGGTAATGAATCGCGTTAGCTAGTGTTGCTTGCACACACCTACGAACGAGAACGAGAACCGCAAAAAAAAAACTCACTGAAATCAGCACCCCGCTTAACGGCCAACGTCATCCCGATGACGAGGGAGTGAATCATTATGCCCAGTTGGAGGACGAGGATCCCAACAACCTGTCTCCGTCTTCCTACCCTCGGCTGTGGCACTTGCTCCGCCTCTACCTCCTCCTCTTCCCGATGCTCATCCTCATATCGGCCAAGCCCATGCTCATCATCATGCCCCATACCCATACCCATACCCATACCCATACCCATACCCATACCCATACCCATATACTGCTGCTCGCCCGCATACCGCTCTCCACGTCCAAATAGATGGTGGTGTTCATGGTCGTGCCCCGCGTGTGCATGTGCATCGGTATCGGCATCCCCATGGGCGTATGGCAGGTGCTCGCCGTCGCTCTCGCTCTCCTGGCTGTGATCACCTCGGCTCTGCCAGTGGCTGGAACTGAAGAACGCCGAAGCAGAGGCACCACCCCCACCCCGAGTAGGACTCGAACATCTCGACGCGAACCGCGAGGGCATCCGACTTCCAACCCGACTCTCCGCCCTGGATACCGCCCGACTGCCCATGACACTCCCAGCCCTTGACCCAGCCCGACTCGAACTAGCCGATGCAGCAGCCGACCGGAGGCTCATCCGACACTGCGCTTGCATGCGCGGGGAGTTAGAGATGGCGTTTATGAGGGCGGCAGGGAGATGAGGTTGTGGGTGGGGTTGTGTAGGATGCGGATGTGGGTGCGGGTGTGGGTGTGTCGGGATCGCAGGCATACTCTCGTAATGTGGGAGCTGATATGGATGTAAACTCGGTTCATGTTGATACGAGTACGAATGAGAATGTAACGGAAGGTGCGCATGACCATGCGGACTCGACTCCCTCGTCCCAGTCCTCGACGGGCTCGAATTCCTCGTCGCTACCCTCGTGCCCACCCGACTACCAACCCTCGATCCCTGCCTGGACAGCGCTAAAACCCCATGCGGCTGCATCCGCGGTGAATTCGCGATAGCATTGACGATACTAGCCGGGATCAAGCTATGCGGCTGCACCAGTGTATGTATCTGTACCTGTCCCATCTGCCCTTGTGCTTGTGCTTGTGGGGGTAGCACACCGTGACTGCCGCCATCCCGCAACCTGCTAGGTGCATGCGGGTACGGGTACACATCTACCTGCCCGATATCCCGATGCAGGTCCGCACGGAGATGGGCCAGCGGGTCGGCGCGTAGATGGGGGTGGCAGCTGAGGCTCGAGTCGCGTGTGTTGGTACCAGAGCCAGAGCCCGAACTAGAACTAGAACCAGGATTGTTGGTGTTGGTGTTAGGTCCTCGACCTGCACGCGCTGGGGAGCCGGTGTAGGAGTTTTGACGCGATAGAGACCCAGGCCCAGGCCCAGCACGGGGGTTGATAGCAGACCCTGTATAGGATGGTTGACGCGAAAGCGAGCCAGGCCTGTTATACGAATCATGAATCGGACGCGACAGTGAATGGGCCCTTGATGAAGAGCTGGTCGTAGAGCTCTGACGCGATAGTGATGGAGAGTCAGACTCAGCAGTCGAAGTCGAGCTTCTCACCGTCCGTCTTCCTTTCGGCTTGGGAACGGGGATGTTGACTATTATCGTATCCGTGTTCATATTCGCTGCCGCCGCCGTCGTCGCGTTAACATCTGTAATCACATTCTCCTCCTCGATCGTCCCACCCCCAGGCGCACTAAGTAGCCCATTAGCACCCACAAACCCTGACGCCGCCGCCGAGGGCACGACAGGCGTGATCGGTGTGGGGGGCACGATCCAGAGGAGGGGTGTGCCCTCCGTTGGGGGCGCTTCAGCTACGGTGCGGGTACGTTCGATTTGGGGTGAGGGCGGGGTGGGGGCGGTGACGATTGTGGGGAGCGACGTGTTGATGGATGCCAATGGGAGGCTGGTTGGGGTGGGGGTGACAGTACCTGTCGTCGTCGCTGTGCCTGAGCTAGGTCCCGAGCCGGAGCCAGAGGGACGAGAGGCATTGGATACCCTCCTCGTCCTGCTCCGCGAACGACGTGGGGTATCTTCGTGCTCGTGGTTATCTCCATCAGTGGTGCTGGTGCTGGTGTCGGTGGATGAGTAACCCAGCAGAGGTCGTGAGGGGTGTCTAACCTCCTTCGTTTGGGGTGGGCAGGCCGGTGTCGACTCGGAACACAACGGTGCTGGCTCAGAACATAACAGCTCAGGAACCAATGGGGACCTGGCCCTTGGTGAGGCTATCTGTGAGTCGACAGGTGTAGGTGCCGGGGAGGGTTTATCGTGTAGGTGTTCGACGTAGGTCGTTGATGTGTCTGGTGTGCGAGTAAAGAATGCATGTCATCGAGAAAAGGCAGAGTGGACAATGACGGGTCGTATACATGGTCGAAGAAGATGAGAAAAGCAGAATAGAAACGTCAGACAATGTAGTGGTAGAAGACAAATCACAAATCACGTACATTCAATAAGGAAAATGGTCAACAGGGACGCGAGTATAATCGCCCCAACCCACTTCCTCGGTCCACCCGCACCGCCTCCATATTTCTCCCTCACATCGTCCTTCCCCAGATCTGTAAACGCATCGTCTAGTAAATGTATGAACGCAGTGGCGAGTATGACCCCGGTGCCAAAGTGTTTGCCTATAAAGGGGATGAGGGAGGGTGATAGACCTAGGCCTAGGCTGAGGGTGGGTAGGCGTGTGGTGAGGAAGCGGGGTAGACGGAGGCGGATGGTGGGAAAGGGGAATTGGAGGGTTGATAGGGAGAGGGAGGGTAGCGATACGGCTGTGGTAGAGGTGAGTGTGCTGTGATATAGGGCAAGGAGGAGCACACACCGAAGAGGGATATGAAGAGTATACCCAGCATCACGACTACCTTTGTCTTGAGCTCCGAGTCTTCATCGTTGTCCATGGCCCCACCAACGAAAGAAAGTAAACCCATGGGATGCTAACAGTGATTAGATGAGAAACGAGAGATCGTCCCAAGTCCAAGTCGGTGTGTGATAAGTATAGGTGAGCCACAAGGCAGACGTCGTACGATCAAAGACAGGCAGAACGGACTGTCGTCCAAGCACTCCTCGAGGCGTGCTGTTTATAAAATACCCCTCCTGGCCAAGTAAACAACCAAGGCTTGGACAGGGTCTACCCCGTGCTTGATTTTCGGTATGCAATTACTTGTGAATTATTTCCTCGGGCGCAGGCTGAGCTGCGAGAGTGACTGTGAGTACGGGCGGTACTTACTGCTCGATGTGGTACTCACGCTTACTCTGCGCTCGGCGGGGACTCGGCTTGGTCCTAGTTGCGCGCTCAGGAGGTTGGTGGAGTAGAGTCACTCAGAGGTGGGCGGCAAACGACAAGGGCAAGGTATAGACCCATGGAAAAGGAGCACGGCACGGCTCCAGCGGCGTGGTCATTCCTTGCGTGGGCATTGACGCAAGAACGAGTACTGCACCAGTCGCCCGTGGGCCATGGCCAGTTGCGTGAGTGCGATTATAGAAGGATCTGGATGTGCCGAGCTTGAGCTGAAATGAATTTGGCAGAGGCTTTCGGGAGCGCGTAGTAGAGCGTAGCCTTGTAATTGGTTGGGCCGTATAGCCTATAGAATCACCTGCACTTCCAGTGTGAGGTTGCTGTTGTCAGGTGTAAATCAGTTTAGATACCAATTGGATTGTCCGCGCCAACATCGTCGACGCCTGTGTCCGTATCAATAATAATAGCCGCCTTGTATCCAATGTCATATACAAGTCTCTCCTTAGCTCTAGTATTTAGATCCCTGCAGTTACTCGTAAGGACCTCCGATCGTATCAGCCATGTACATACACTGGCATCTACAAGCACACCATCCGTCCAATTGCCAATGTCCAATGTCATCGTTGTCATCGGTGGAAGAGCAAAAAGAACCCATACCCACATGCATCCGATGGAGAGAAGCCCTTCAACATACGTAGGTTCTCACTATAATTAACCATTAAACGTCGACGCGTACTACGTCCGAGTCTAGATCTTTTAATCGAACCAATAAAATAAAATACCCACCTTCGATGCTGCGTCGCCTACATCCGTATACATACGTAATATTAATCAATCCTACAAGCACACTTTGCTTCGGTATCATACCTAACAATCTGTTAAAGTACTGGGTTGGTAGGCACAAGTGATCCCTAAAGAGTCCAGCGCTAAAGATGGAAGCTAGGCGCCTTCGGATCGAAATCCCGTTGATCCGAAATTTTACTTGGTCCCTCCCAACACCAAATTCCAAGTCCACAGGCAATGAAATGTACCAAGGTCGCCAAGGCCAGTTTTGGAGGGTAGGGAAGTTGGATCTCAAGCAACCCCTCCAAGTCTGAGTCCGCGTCACCTCAATCCAAATCTCAAGCCACCGTAACGGTGTATCGACCTCTACATTCCCCCACTGACATACGTCGTTGAACAAGGCGGAAATACGACATACGTCTGGGGGTACGTCGATCCATGAGCCTCGGAGAATTTGGGTTCGTATTGACGTCGACGTGGGAGGAGAGGGCTGGACAGGGTTGGACCCTCGAGAAGTGTTCGATGGTTTGGTACAACTTGCCCCATCCCCATCCTAAAACCTTTTTTATTTTATTTTTGGTCTACGCGTTCGAACACATTGAAGACGGCAAATTTTGAGTACTCAATGAATAAGTATTCTATAGGGTGCACTTCACTCGGCACTTGAACGCTTAGATACCCGCCCGTGATATTACTCACGGTACGTACAGTAAATATCCCAAGACTGCAATGATTCCTGGTCGTTCCTTTACTATAATTTTCCGAGTTGACCATTGTAGCCGTGGGCTTGGGCACAAGTAGATAGTATTATGTGTGCGGACTCGGATGCCGCCAAGCTCTACACATCCCTGGTCCTTCTCGTGTTTTCGAGCCTAAACCAGGAAAAACAAGATTACTTGTATACTTAGGGTGCCCAAAAGTCAATGGTGAATTTATTCAAGTACTTTATGCAATTTTTTTGCGCAAGTGCTACACTACGTCGAACCTAAGATCCCAATAACATGGCCTTCGATAGTACAGCGGCTGCGTATGGGTGCATCCCAAGAATCGCCCTGCGGAAAGCCGTCCTCCCAAGCGAGTCCTCCAAATATATATTCGCTCCCTTCTCTATGAGTAGAGATACAATCTCGGAGTGACCTTGAGATGCAGCGGCATGGAGCGCACTCCCCAAGCCCTCTTCCCTATGCTTTTTCGACACATACCACCATTCTATATCCGGTACCTCATCGACATCCGCACCTTCCTCGAGCAAGTACAAGACATTATCCTTACACCCAGCGCGTGCAGCCAACTCCAATGCCCGGCTCTCCTTGATTTCCACTCCACTCTCAATCAACATCGATATAATGTCAGGCGACCCACGCACAGCGGCATCACCAAGGGTTGTATTCCCTTGCGATCCTTCGTTCTCCCGAGGGTGCGCGCCGGAGTTGAGAAGCAGTCTCACTGCGTCAGCCTTATTGTAGTGAATGGCAATCGCTAACGCATCCCCCTGACACTTCATCGGGGTGTTCACGTCCCAACCAGCGTCGATCACGACCTGTAGCACGGATACTTGGTTGTGGTAGATCGAGTTGGCGATGATCCCACCGTGTATTTCTGCTCCTCTCTGGAGAAGTAGACGGGCGGCATCTTCGGTGCCGTTGATTGCTACCAACTTGAGCAGGAATGTGAGGGCGCGAGTGGAAGGCGATGGCGATGTCTTGAGCATGTCCCGAACGATCTGGTCCGCTGCTTCAGGTGTGCCTGCGAGCTTGAATCTTTCTGCCAATGCCTCCGCGTTGTATTCTGTATATCAGATCGTCAACTATTTTGTATATACCCAGGGAGTCGCGATTAACCTTCATCCTCTGAATCAAGAGGGGGAATGCCCATTTTTACCGGGTTTGTGTTCTGCCAGTGGTTGAAGACTTAACAGAGGGCAGGTAGTAGGGAGAATAATGAGAAGTTTTGCGAGGTGCTTGGGTCTGGTCAATTTATGGGTGATTTGAATTAGTATTTAAAGATTACTACCACGCATGTGAGGGACCCACTTGGGACCCACAACTTCTTACTCCGATGCAAGATAAAAAAGGATATCTATGAGATTTGCTAAAAGCTACAGGTATCAAAGAGCCATTCAATATCCATTCATTCGGCGACTGCTCTGGGTCCCTGTGGCTAGATTGTGGCAATATACACGCTGCATGACGGTGGCCGACTTTTCGTGCTCAAGCTCGACGGCCCGGTTCCGCGTTCGTAGTCTTTCGTAATTCTGTTTCACCAACATGACTCGGATCTCCCATCAGCCAGACTCTGGCTGCGGCTCTTTTCATTCTTTTTCCTTGCTCAACAATGTCCTCAGTATCCACTGTCTCCTGCCAAAGCGAGGCGTGTCCAAACGGCAACCCTGTTTCTCGTCTAGAGTGCCCGACATGTAGCAAGTTCGTACCCTAAGTTTGTTCAATGGATGTCATCCAAACTGATGCTCTATCAGGATAGGCATTCGAGGATCGTTCTACTGCTCACAGGAGTGCTTCAAGGCAGGATGTATGTTGTCCCCGGCTTCATTCGCGTACATCCACTTATTTGTCCTCTTTCTTATCCTACAGGGGTTAGTGCTCGTACCTTACGAAGATAACCGCTAACCAATATGCATCACTTAGAAAAAGCACAAAATCGTTCATGACCTTGCGAAATCAGGTTCGGAAGGGAAGAATCTAGGTACGTCCCTCACACACGCCCTCCCCCTCACCTGAGTTTATAAGCTTTTTTGCCCTCTAGACGGCACATACAACCCATTTCCCAACTATGATTTCACTGGCACAATACGTCCTGTATACCCGCTCTCACCGAAGCGCATAGTACCGGAACACATCCCTCTACCTGACTATGCTTCGGATGGTATGTCCTTTCACTCATTCACATAGCCTTTTCCACTCAATTTGCATACGATTCACACTTTCACAGGTAAACCCAAAGCAGAGATAATGCGCGCAGGTCAACCACCCCGGATTCTGACTTCAGAAGACCAGAAGAAGCTGCGGAATGTTTGCCGTGTAAGTCAACAACACACCGGCGCTCAGAGCCAAAGCGTCGTGTCCAAGGGCGCTGATCAACTTTATTCCACAGATGGGTCGAGAAGTTCTTGACCTCGCCGCATCGCATGTCAAGCACGGGGTAACGACAGATGAACTCGACGAGATTGTGCATAATGCCATTATTGAACGGAACGCGTACCCTTCACCTCTCAATTATCGTAATTTCCCCAAGTCCGTCTGCACGTGAGTAAACCTTGCACACCACCAGCTTCCAATGGTTTCTTGCGTGTTTTAGGTCAGTGAACGAGGTCATTTGCCATGGAATTCCCGATAAGATGAGGTTAAAGGAAGGTGATATCATTAACATCGGTATGGACATTCCTCCGTCACGCCTATCGGGATAACGCACTGACCTACTTTCATAGACATCAGTGTATACTACGAAGGCACGGAAGCTTGACTCACGCTGAATGTGCTGATGGTTTATTGACGCCCATACTTCATATATACAGGCTATCACGCGGACCTCAATGAGACATATCCAGTAGGCAAGATCGACGAAGACTCGGAACGCCTCATACGCACTACACGCCTCGCCCTGGACGAGGCTATTAAAATTTGCAAACCAGGTACACTATTCCGCGACATCGGTAAAGTAATGTTAGTATCTCTTCTTTTCTGACTTCTCTCGTCCTGTTCGACGCCTAATCATAACTGACAATGCCTATTTGATGATTTGCAGTGAACCTGTAGCACGCCAAGGCGGCTGCGCCGTCGTGCGTACATACACCGGTCATGGGATAAATGACCTCTTCCATTGCTCACCAACCAATATCCCACATTATGCCAAGAACAAGGCGATTGGCACGATGAAAGCTGGCATGGTGGGTATTGGAAGACGCGTTATACCGTCAGAGACTTTTATACTGACCCCATTATATCCTCCAGGCTTTCACGATTGAGCCAATGCTGAACTTGGGAACGAATTGGGGTGATGTCCATTGGCCCGATAACTGGACGGCCACCACGACAGACGGTAAACGGAGTGCTCAGTTTGAGGATACATTGCTGTGAGTATTGCTGCATGCTGTGTCCTTGC
>Ga0247741_1000603_pt1 | contig 20108 bp, 20 predicted proteins | sample UWRJL213509R2_FD_180945 | JGI IMG/M metagenome (GOLD analysis project Ga0247741, IMG submission 180945) | Plant litter microbial communities from Arlington Agricultural Research Station in Wisconsin, United States - UWRJ-L213-509R-2 | ecosystem: Environmental > Terrestrial > Plant litter >... | reverse complement strand
ACAGATGAGGCTCTAGATACAGGGTGATAATGGAACAATAGAATGCTATTGTTCCATTATGATTACATAATCCACCCATATCCTATACTCTCTTGGCACTGTCCCCAACAGTGAGCAAGCATCCTGGGCACTGTCTAGTCCGATGTTTACATGTGTTTATCACCTATAGCCATCACTGCCCCCACCCAGAATAGACAGCTGGCTCACCTACAGATAGGTGGTGGGCTACAGCCCAGCTGGACATATGACCCTTATTGGGCTACAGCCTAATCTCATATATAAATGTAGCAGCCATGGCTGCTTGTAGAAGACTGATGGATTAACCCGACCACGTGCATGGTGTAAGACTTCACCATGATAAGCAACTGGCTGAGTGTGAGCTTCAGCAGCTAGTTGAGTCTTAAGCTTGGATGTGTTTCGGATAGGAGATGAAGGACACGCAACAACCTGAGGAGTGGAAATTGCTCCTAATGGCTTGCGATACAGAGGATGATTGCCCTTAGGCATGTACTCAGACTGAGGATAGTGGTATTCATCCAAAGTTGGTGCATAGCCACCAGCATAATAGTCCTCAGAGGCAGGGACATAACCTCCAGGATAGTTGTCTGGATAATCGTCAGAGTCATTCATTTGATAAAGAATGTTACGCTGAGAAGGTGCCTGGTCATGGGCACCAACAATAATATAGTTGCCAAGATCATCTTGTTCATGCGACATATGAACAGGTGGGAGTCGGCCAGTGACTCGGATGTCCTGCTTGCGCTGAGGAACCTGAAGAATCGACATAGAGTCCAGTGAAGTGTCATGCTCATCGTGAGCAACTTGGATAGTTTTCCGTGGTTGTGGGCTCAGGTGAATACCATCACGAGCAGGTCGAGCAATAGGTTGGGGAGTGGCATTGGCATCCTCATCATCCGGTTTCTGGGTCACATTGGAGTCTACATGCTTCCGCTTTGATCTCTTCTTGGATCCAGCTGCAGCAGTCGACATATGCTGCAGCTGATAGGCTTTGTCATCTTTTACGTGCCGCAGAACAGTATCCCAATCATTGCTCACAATGAGGGGCACATTCGCAAATTCAGCCGATCCTGGTTCAAAAGTCTGTTCCTCTAAATAAAAGTGTCAGACCAATCAATAGCATGAGTAACTGTGAATAGTTCACCTTCATTCCAACGAACCATCCTCATGCGCTTAGCGGGATTCCATTCCTCTGCTATCAGCACCAGTGCCTGCCACTCTGCTTTCCCTAACGAGTTTGCATTGAAAAAGTGACCCCCAATAACATGCGTGACATCCTTCCCAGGAGACCCAATCAAACGAAGTTTGTTTGTCCACATTAACTCAAGTAGCTTCTGCCAGGGCATCGTCTCCTGTGTGAAGTCAGAAATAAAGACAGCTACAATCATTGTTGAGTATATATCACTTATAGAAACTGTGAAACTCACAGAGAGTATTTATCATCCACGTCGCGAAATGTCCTTGCCATGCATTTCCAGTCCATTGAACCCGGTTGCCAATGTCGTTCGACTTGCCCTTGTCAATGTCCTCAATCATCCAGGTAGCCTTTGTGTCAGGAAAATGCTTCCGCAAAGTCCACTTTTGACGACTGCTTTTCTCAATGTCTGTTCTAGGTTTGCCCTTCTTCTTTGGGGAGAGTAGCAAAGCACCAGCAAGCCAATCTTCAGCATCCTCAGAGCTACAAGTGGTGTCAGTTAAGCTCTAACCCCAACATGATAAGGAACTCACTCGATCATAGCTGTTACAGTGGCCAGCAACTTCTTCACATTTAATCGCCCGGAGGCAAGCATTGCTTTGACTTTGTCGGACCCAGTGATCACAGCGCTCTTCGCCCTGGCTTGCAGATGAGTTGATACTGTGATTGTGAGTGTGTGTATCTTGATCGAACTTTGATACTGCCGTAGACTTGAAGAGTCGCGTTAGGACTAGATGGCTCGAAAAGCAGGCCTTGACTCACCAAATCTGTGAACTGTTTGATGGCTTGCTGCAGCCTCACACCTGGTTTTTGGACCTTATCGTCAAGTAGCGCCCACGCAGCGAGATCCTCTGCCACTGTCTTCGAAAATTCCGCGGCTCTTTCTTCACCAACAACCTCAATCTTTCCGTGGTGGTGCCAATACTTGGAAGCAACGTGACTAAAATCTTGCACTGCAAAGTAAGTGGTGAGCCACTCCACTATCGCACCGAAGATGTTGGAAACTTACAACCGTTGCAAGGGTTCCTCTCAGCAAATGCCTTGTCCTCCCTCCTCCTCTGTTTGAACCATTGCAGGAAGTCATTCCAAGAGCTGGTTCGAGGAGGGTCGAACGCAAGCTGCATTATCTTGAACACGGTGTGCAGATTGACGCCATAACGGTCTGAAAGTTGGATGGCTCGCGTGCAGAGGGCATCTCCAGCGTTCTTCCCTTTCTGATACAAGTCGTCCGGAATTCGTCCAGTTATCCTCGACGTGGAAACACCCTCATCAACCCCCTCTTCTTTGGGCTCCTGGTGATATGGCTCGAGTCTGAACATGCCCAAATCTCCTCCCTCCACACACAGCTCAATCTGCTGATCATTCATCTTATATGATGCTGCTTGATCCTCCCCCTCAGGTATTGCCCCTCCGTCGACTTCCTTGCGGAAAGAGGTTTCCCCAAGCTCTTCTGCATCCGCCTGCGCGTCCTCCTCCTCTGTGTTGGACACAGACCGATAGCTGATTCGGGCACGTCTTTCCTTCTCGGCTCGGTGAGTCTCAGAAAAGTTGCTCCCAGACAGATTGCTTTCTGTTGGAGTTAGGAGGCGTCCGCCTGCTGCCTGCGTCGCCTTTAACAAGAGGAGGCGTGAGCGATTGGCTGCAGGAGGGGGGGGGGACTGCATGGCCCTCGTCTTCTCAGCAGTTGGACAGGCAGTTGCACTCGGATTGGGTGGACCATCATAGGTAGGACCGGGCCTATGAGGGCCTGCTCCCTCATGGTCGTCCTCTTCGTCCTTGTAGTGCACACGCTTGTGTGTGACAACATCCTCAACAACTGGCTCCTCCTCATCTTCCTCATCTTTGTTCAATTGGTGTTCGTCATCGCCAAACATGCTTGACCGATTGATGTTCACCTGTTCGCCAGTGAAGATTGACTGCTGTCCTTCATGTAAAATTTGTTCCTCTCGTCTTGAATATTGGGCCAGACTCCTTTCCTCTTCCTCAAGATCACTTTTGTCGTCAAAATCCTCTTCGTCGGCCTCAGAAGATGGCATTACTGCACGCCGTTTTTCTTTCGCCCCGGATGGTCCTTGGGTTTGGTGGCGAGGCTGGCAAAGTGGTTCGGTAACTTGAGAGCCACCACAGGCAGAGACGGAAGCCTCTTGAACCCAGTGGATAGTGTCTGATTGTTCACGGCTCGCATTTTGCGAAAGGTTCGTTCTGGAACTAGGTGATTAGAAAATATAAACAGACATTTCTCAGTGTGCTCACTTAGCAAGAACCGGTTGCAAATCTTCCTGCAAACGCGGGGGCGATGATGGAGGGAGGTCACTTTTTATGTATAAAAAAACAGGTCATGAGAGATATGTCATACGAAGTTGAAAGGAGGTATTACCTGTTTGTTCTTGTGTCTCGAGTGGCCATTTCTGTCGAATGGCCACCTCGATTGTCTCCAGTAGATCCTTGGCCACGTCCACCGCGTCCACCACGTCCACCACTAGTACCACGAGTACCACAAGCACCACAAGCACCACGACTACCACGAGCACCACGAGCACCCCGCCCACCGCGTCTGCCACGTTTAGCAGTAGGCTCGAAGCCATCCAGAATGGATGTTGGAAGGTCGTCGCTATCCGATAGGTCGGGCCTAAAAAAAATCATGTTAGTGTTACAGTACGAATGCCACATAGCGACGAGAGTTGTTGGAGGGAACCAACATGACTCAGTCAGTGTTGGCCCCGTCTGCGACTCAGTCAGCCTTAACTCTCGAAGTATGTGGAGGGGAGGAAGCAAATTTTGCTCACAAATTTTGCGCTGAGTTGTGTTTCTGGCGGCGGGTCTGTGTCCAGAGGATGTAAGCCACGAAGAAGACTGAGAGAGGGGAAAGCTTACCATATATCGAGGGGGTTCGACCTCCTCGTTGTTCGCGTCGTTGGCCTTCCTTTTCTTGGGTGGCATGACTTGATGTGGGGGAAAGAAAGAAAGAAAGTTGCGTTGGCATCAGGGTATTTATCCCTGGAAGTAGACTCCGTCTCGCAGACTACCGATCTCCAAGAGTCTGGGAGATCAATTGCTTGAGTCAGCCACTGGGTCTAAGAGGCGACGATCGTATTGGCCCTCCCTGAGTCGCACTACTAAGCAAATGCGGCAGGGATGTAGTAGCGGCATCGGTAGCACATATGTCGTAGGCGAATTTACATGCAATGCTGGTCCGTCTGAGGATTATGTTGGGTTTAATGAGCTAGTAGACACTTTATGCAGTCGTTTATGCACCTAGAGTGAAAGGATTGATCTTCTCCCTCTCGACACAGGAGCCGGTACAATGACCAGTACAGTTGGAGACTCCACTATAGCCGTTCAGGAACTCTAGAACGTTGAAGCGTACGCGACACAATCAAATTGGGATGCTGCTGATTGACTGAGCTAGGTACCAGAGCAATCAACGAAGTTTTTGAATAGATTTGCTTAATTCTTGAAGCGGCAGATACGGCAGCCAGGCAATTGCTGATATTCAGCTCATGCGACACAGTCAGCGCGAGTTTAGCATGTAGCGACACAGTCAGCTACATGTAATCCAGAGCGACTCAGTCAGCTCTTATGGGGGGGTTGAGTTTCGGTGTTGGGGTTGGAGTCGGACATTGGTTCGCGTTGAAGCTAGAAAGTGGAATACTCGTCAGTAGTGCCTATTCAAGCTAGCTATACAATCTGCAACTTACCTTTTTTGGTCCTGATTCAAGCTTTGAGCGCAGAGGGAGATGGTGGCAGTAGTGGAAGTTAAGTCGGCGTGCGATTTGTAAGATCAGTGGCCTGCACAGGCGGCCCACACCATCCGGCCTACTTGCGTTTGCTGTTCGACACTGCAGATGAAAGGTCGTTAGGTCTAGAGATACGGTGGGGTCAGCTTAGACTGTACTAAGTAAGTTCTCCGCATTTTCTACGTAATTACTTGGGTATTGATCAGTGGTAAGGCTGTTTTTGTCGCAATACGCATCTGTGAGGAGAGCAGTGAGTTTTGCGCTGGACTTACTGTCTGATGCGGATGCAGGATGGGCGGGCCAACATCGAGGGGATATTCAAATTTGGTAAATAGTGAATAGGGTCATAATTAACGAATAGCTAGTAATCCCTTGGTTGTGGAATGGTTTCGGCAGGAGGTGTGGGTCGGATGATGGATCTCAATAAGAAATTGTTTAAAACTCGAAGCATCGCAAACACTTAGAACATTAATTAGATTGCATCTATATTATTTAAAAGAATCCCATTATATAAATGAACTATATCTATAATAGTTATGCCTGGTCAGATCTCGCCTCGAATCCCACTTCAATGAGCCGTACTCAATTGGATTTGACAAACCTCAACTCGTATCTAGAGGGTACCTGTGAGCAACTGCTGTTCCGAAAATCAGAAATAATTATATCTTATCCTCCTAGTAAATTTCAATACTCTAACAATATCTATTTAGATTATCCAACTGCTTGGTGCCTACACAAAAATGCCACAGGACGCAACTTGACGCGACTTGATCACGTGGTCATGTGACTGGAACTGACCGCTTGTTGACGAAGGTGATGACACGCGTCCTTTATCTCCTTCCCTCTTCCACCACTTCCACCCCCCCCCGTCATCCTTCGCTCGTCTGCCCCCGCGTTCACCAACATGAGGTGAGTCAAACTCTCGATTCTAGGCATCAACGCACCCCACGCTGACTGAGTTGCGTAGATGAGGATAGACCTGACTGAGTCGGTCTATCCTCATCAACCCGAGTGACCTGACTGAGTCGGTCACTCTGGTTGGGTTGTCTTGCGCAGAACCTGTTATACCCATGCTGACTTGTTCTATAGTGCAGCGCCTGTTCAATCGCCAGTCTTGTATAAATGTAAGTCGTCCCTCTCTGAGTCCGGCACTCTGACTTAAATATCCTAGATGGTACAACCGATTGCAACAGACTGGCAAGAGACGAGCGAGGGAGAGCACTATTTCTCTCATTTTCGAGGCCTGGCGATGGTGCGATACCTCAAACCACTCACTTTGAGTGACATACTGACTTGTATAAAGCTGACTTTACCACGTCCAATGCTCTCGTTATCGCCGAACTCACGAACTTGATGTTGTGACCGAGACAATAGACTTAGGTCGAAAGACACTGTCTATAGTCAGAGGGGTCGGGTCTGGCCTTATCTCAATAAACAGAATGCCTTGGATGAGGTATTGTCTGTGTTAGAGCAGATACAAGGTTTGCGAGTTAAGAACTAGCTAAAGTACATCGCTGTTCTCTACTGTATTTTATAGTGAATGATGGAGTCATACCTGATAGAAGATAGGAGTCATTATGAGTCCATACGAGTCAAGCATACGAGGAGTGAGAAAGAGGTGAGTCGAAATGAGTCAATACGAGTCGCTAATGTACAGTAAAGAAAAGAAAAGGTGAACGCAGCCGTGTAGAGGAATGTATGGTCCTTAAAGAAAGTGAAAAATCGTAACATTACCCCCTTCTTATCCAAATTTTCCCTGAAAATTTCCTAATTCCCGTAGGGTTCTCCCGTAATGTTGGCTTCGGCGTCTTTGTCCCAATGATCCTCCCAATCAGCCGTGTCGTGAAAATTGTTGCGGCGTTCTTCTTCCAAGACCCGAGGGTGTTTCATGCAGTCTCGAGGGAAATGTCCAGTGTTGTTGCACCATTGGCATTTTTGGTTGAGACAGTCCTGGGAGTAGTGTCCCCACTCGCCACAGCAATAACATTTAACGTCGCTGGGGTAAGGGTGTTTTTGGACCACGTTCTTGCCCTTGTTGGTAGATTTGTGGGTCTCAGCCTGAGTGGGTAAGGGTCCGGCAGACTGAGTATGTCGAGAAGAGGAAGAGTTGGCGGTTGGTTGGATGGAGGTTGAGACCGGCTTCTTTTGGTTGTCTTGTAAAATGGCGTTGATTTCGGCGAGTCGTTTTTGGGAGGCGAGTTCCTTCCTGACGGGGTTGGCGATCTTTCCAGCAGATTTAAGTTTGTAGGCGAGGGCAGGAGTGATGAGCTTCTCCATCTCCTTGTAGATGGCAGCGGTGGCTTCGGGTCGGATAGAAAAGGTGTCTGGAGGGGTCGGTCGTCGATCAACCGTATAGGGAGTGTAACGGGTTGGGGTTGGTTTGGTGGAACTGGGAGGGGACGATGTGCGCGAAGCGTCCCTTGTAAGTGGAGGAGGAGTCGATGGTGCTGATACAAATGGTTGAGACGAGGTTGGGGAATTGGATGGTTTCTTTGATACCTGGCGACGTTTCTCGATGACCCGGTTGAATTTCCGCATACGAGTCCTGTTGTTGATGGCGCTTAGGGTGGTATACGCCAATGCTTTGTTTTGGTCTGCGGTTTGTTGGAGTCGGGCGATGGTGGCTCTGATGTCCGCGTCATTTCGAGCCAGTGATTCGACGAGGATGACGTCCTTGCCCATCGGGTTGTCCCATCGCTCATCTGTGGCTTTAATCAGGTCCTCGGCAAACTTGGGGTCCTGGAACCAAGTGAACGCCTCTCGGGGTAATATGGCGATGTCTTCGGTTCCTTCCACGTTTTCGGCCCAGTAATGGGTGTCAGGGGACATGTCGTTGTCGACGTATACAAATTCGGAGGGATTGGAGTTGTTGTTGGAGACCATGTTGAGATGAGTGTGGTAATTCGAGAGTGTGATTGGAATGTTATGGATTCAGAGACCCGGCGTCGTGTTTAAGTAGTTGATAGAAGTGTGTCGAAGTTTGTGTTTCTTTTTGTATGTTGATAGTATTTCACCAGTGTTTTTGATAAATGACTCAGGTTCCCATGAGTCATCTCCGGATGAATAGTTCTTCCATTTAATGAGATAGTGATATCCTCGACTGACTTTGTGATGATTCAGAATGGCTTCGACTTCATATTGTTCTTCTCCATCGATAAGGTCAGGAGGTGGGTTGGAAAAGCTTGGCCCGTGGACGTCGGTCTGTCTGAAGGGCGATAAAAGGGTGGCATGGAACACGTTGTGAATTCTCCAGCGTTTTGGGATGTCCAGCTGATACGTTAAAGGTCCCAGAACTTCTTTGATTTTGAAAGGTCCCTCTTGTTTGGGTGCAAACTTCTTTGGATAAGTCGTTTTCAAATTGCGAGCATCCAGCCAGACCTTGTCTCCTTTCTTAAACGGTTTAGTGTCTCGTTTGAATCGTTCAAGCATGCGAGTTCTAGCCAACTCGTGGGCTGCTAAGGCTTCCTGACAGGCACGTTTCAGGGCATCGAGTCAAGCCTTGACGGTCGGATATTTAGTGGAGTTGAACGTCAGAGGGATGGCTCGAGGTGTGATTCCATACATGAGTTCGAATGGAGTGTGCGTGCGGTCCGCGTGTTGGCGATTGTTGTGGGTGAATTCAAGAGTAGGGAGGGTAGATGCCCATGTGTCCGGATGTAGTGAGCAATAAATGGATATGTAGGCCTTGATTTCTTGGTTGACTCGTTCGGTGGCCCCATCAGATTGTGGGTGATACGCGGTGGATAGAGATGATTTGATTTCGAGGAGTCTAAGGAGTTCTCGGAATGCCTTTGCTGCGAATTGGGGTCCTCGATCAGAAATGAATTTATCCGGAAGTCCAAATCTCGAATAGAGTCGGTCTAGCAGCATGTTGGCCGTCTTTGCTGCTGTCTGGGTCTTGTTTGTTGGGAATAAAATTACCCCCTTCGTAAGCCCATGATCTACCACGATCATGACTGAGTCGTAGCCTTCGGAGTTCGGCAAATCCGTGATGAGGTCCATAGAGCAGTGAGCGAAAGGTCGATCGGATTCTGGACCAGGTATCGGCATCAGAGCAGGTTTAGTCGGACTTCGATTGATTTTAAATTGTTGGCAAGTAGCACAACCCTTCACGTAGTTTTTGACAAATGTCCTCATGCCTGGCCACCAGTAGAATCTAGCCATATCAATGTAAGTTGCCAGTTCTCCGGGGTGTCCTGCAGTGATTGGATAGTGAAATTGTTTCACTATTTGTCGTCGAAGATTGTCGTCTTTAGGAATATATTGTCGTCCTTGATAAAACAGCATAGGTTTCCCGTTTAGATCCTCAGTGGTCCAGTCAGCGAGATCGTCAGTCAGTTTGGTCGGACCGTCTTCCAATAGAAGTTTTAGGGCTTTGGCGGCGTTGGTGTCGAGATTTTTTGAGTCGGCGATTTGTTGTTGGAGTTTTGTGTCGATGAGATTGATGAAAAGGGAGTCGGGTAAGATGGTAATGTCCTTGTTGTCGTCATCCTTTTCAGGAATATGATCGGGTCGGCAAGAGAGAGCATCCGATTGGAACATCTTTGTTCCAGCGACGTGAACCAGTTCCAAATCGAATTCAGAAATGAACAAGTGCCATCTGGCCTGTCGTCTGTTCAATCTCTGTGGAGATCGCCAGTACGTAAGATTCTTGTGATCGCAGTGAATGGTGGTGGGGTGGCTGGATCCATGAATGTAATGTCGCCATTCTGTGAGAGCTCAGACCATGGCTAGGAGTTCCCGATCATAGATTTCGTAATTTCGTTCAGCTGGGGAGAAGGTTTTGGAAATGAAAGCGCATGGATGTCTGTCTCTGTTTCCATCGGTTTGGGTGAGTACTGCTCCAGTAGCATGTTTTGAGGCGTCAGTTTCGATTTGAAAAGGATGAGTCGGATCGGGAATCATAAGAACAGGTTCTTCAGAAAAGCGTCTTTTTAGCGTCTGGAAGGCCATTCGACAGGCTTTGGTCCAAATGAATGGAACTCCTTTTTGTAACAGATCATACAAAGGTTTCGCAACGGCTGAATATCGAGTGATGAATTTTCGATAGAAGTTTCCAAATCCCAAGAATGATCGAAGTTCCTTTACGGAGGTCGGTTCTGGCCAGTCAGCGATACCTTGAACTTTTGCTGGGTCCATCAAGATTTTGTTTTGTTCCACGATCATTCCAAGAAAGGGTACCTTGGTCTGGGCGAAAACACATTTTTCGGCTTTAAAGAATAGATCGTTTTTCTGGATGATTTCGAACAATTCAAGAGTTGCCTTGTGTAGCTTTTCCAGTGAATCGGCGTAGATCATGATGTCGTCCATATACACGATGCAGTATCCTTTCTTTTTCATATCACCAAGAATGTCATCCATCATTGCCTGGAAAGTCGCCAGAGAGTTGCACATTCCGAAAAACATGACAGTGGGTTCGAAAAGTCCTCGATTGGTGATGAATGCCGCTTTCCACTCATCTCCCTTCCTAATTCGGACATTGTTGTACCCCAATCTGATGTCAAATTTCGAGAAGTATTTAGCTCCACGAAGTTGATCCATGAGTTCAGGAATGTTAGGAAGTGGATAAGTGTTCTTGACCGTCTTCTCGTTTAGATATTGATAATCTTGGCAAGGTCGAAAACTTCCATCTTTCTTACTGACGAAGAAGAAAGGGGATGCCATCAGAGATTGGGAGGAAACAATGTAGCCTTTTTCCAGATTTTCGTCGATGAATTTGTCAAGTTCCCTTTGTTCGATGGGAGAAAGGTTGTACTTTTTGAAGACTTTTGGTTCGAAGTCTGCTTTCATCTTGATCTTATGATCCCATGATCGAGATTCGGGGAATTGTTCAGAGGACTTCTTATCGAAAAGATGGAGATAGGCGTGGTATTCTTTTGGAACCAGTTCTTCCAGGGGTATAGCAATCTTTTTTTCCTGTTGGGCCAAAGTCGTGGCAGCGGTCGCTTTGGCTTGAATGTAAAGGTCTGGCTCGGAGGGTGATATAGTGGATATGGAGGCGATCAGGACAGACTGGTCGTCGTCTTCGTTAGGTGGGGTGTCATCAGGATCTTTGGACAGGGTTTGGTCGATGATTTCTGTTATGGGAGTGGGTTTGCCTCAGAATTTGAATTTCAGCAGGGTGCGTTTCCATTCCAGGGTTCCTCGTTTCCAATTGATGATTGGGTTTTCCGTTTCTAGCCAAGGGAAACCAAAGATCACATGCTGTTTTCCTAGTCCTGAGATCAAGAATCGAGTTTTCCGTGTGCGAGCGCCGAAAATTATGTCGAGTTCTGTGAAATGGGTGATGGTACCTCTTTTGTTCTGCGTTCCGTCCATGTTAAAAACGACTAGGGGTTCTTCGAGTTTTTCCAATGGCAGGCGATGTTTTCGAGCAAAGTTCTGATCCATGAATGTTCCTCCTGCTCCTGAGTCAATGAGGGCTTTGGTTTCAACGATTTTTCCATCACACAAGATTCAAATAGGGAGATGCATAGTTTTATTCGAGATCTCGGCTAGTGTTACAGAGTAGATGGAAAGGATGGGAGATGCTGACGTTGATGCAGATCTCCGCTTTAAAAACCCTCTTCTTCAGCTATTGTGATGACTTTAGAGGCTTCTTCGTCTGGAAGACTGTCGACGATGGATCAGATGTATGCGTGAGCTTCTCGAGCCGTTTTAAACTGGGGTTTCGAGGAGGAGGACTGATTGTTCGAAGATCGGTTGTTGTTCTGCGGGAATCTCCTCTTTCGAGGTTGATCGCAGTCGCGAGATCGGTGCCCTGGTTTTTCGCAGTTGAAACATTTTCCTTCCTTCATGAGTTTCTGGTGTTCAGGGGACATCGCATCGATATCCATGGCGTTCGGGTCCTTCGTACGAGAGGAGTTCTGGTAGGTTCGATTCTGTCCATTGTTCTGGTTGAACCTCGGATTTCGTCCCAGGGTGGTCATGAGTCGTCGCCAGTTGTTATCAAAGAGAATGGCTTTGTCACACCACTCTTTGATTGTTTCAGGGATTCGTTCCATGGACATGATTCGTTCAACCAGTTTCGGTTTAAGGGATTTCTGGTAGAGGTCGATGAGAACTCGATGATTAGGATTGTTTGCTGAGGATATTCCTGCTTTTCCAACTAAGAGCCAGAAGGTCGTAGTATGCTCTTCAGCAGTCTTGTTTCCTTGTCAGAGTTGTCCTAAGTCGTTCATGGCCTCGTTGACTTGGTCGACATCTTTGAACGCGTTTTTGAAGAGCTGTAGAAACTCTTCATACATGGGGAAGTCGATTTTGTCTCCGTCCATTGCTGATTTAATGAACTGTTCTTTCCACATAGCAGGTTCTCCGGAATCCAGTAGGGAGAGCATAAAGGCAATTTTCTTGTCATCATCATTATAGACGTTTCGGTTGATCTTTAGGTAAACGGCGCAATCCTGGATGAAGCAGTTGAGATTCGAGCGATTGCCGTTAAAAGGTTTTGGCAAGTTGATGCGTAGTTCCTTTGCTTCTCGGGGTTGGGGTTCGGTGTACGCAATGGTTGGATTGTCCATGGGTTCGTCTTGTGGTTGATGTGTTTGTGTTCCTGCCAGGTGAGACATAGAGATGTTTCGGGGTAATTCGTATCCTAGGATTGTAGAGTCTGGGGATTCGGTGGTGGTTCAAGATGGCGGTTCGGTTTTGGTCAAAATTTCTGGTTCAGGAGTTGGTTTGGGATTCGGTGTCGGTGGAACGTATAATGAGTTCTGGGTTCTTCGATGTGATCCGTAGTTCGAGGGTACGTAATTAGCCGCCTTGGTGTAGCGGGTAAAAGCGTTCGGGGTATTCGGATATGCGTTTGGTAGGGCTGATGGTCCTACTTGTAATGAGACTTCTTTTCGTTTGGCTAGGAATCCTTTTTGATCAGCGGAGGACCAGTTTCTTTCAGGTGGATAATCGTTTTCGGTTTCTTCAATGGGATGTGCCCAAGATGCGAGTTCGGTGGTAAAGGTTTGTCAGGGAAGGGATGTTAAGGAGGAGAGTCTGAACTCGGTGATTCGTTGGACAGTTTTGGGGTCGTGTTCGATCTGTAGTCTTCGTCGAGGAGGGTCTAGTCTCCAAGGATCTGTTTCAATAGATGTGGTGTCACTTGTGGGGACAAGTGACGAAGGTTCTGAGTAGCTAGTTCTTTTGTTGCGACTGAGACAATAGACTTAGGTCGAAAGACACTGTCTATAGTCAGAGGGGTCGGGTCTGGCCTTATCTCAATAAACAGAATGCCTCGGATGAGGTATTGTCTGTGTTAGAGCAGATACAAGGTTTGCGAGTTAAGAACTAGCTAAAGTACATCGCTGTTCTCTACTGTATTTTATAGTGAATGATGGAGTCATACCCGATAGAAGATAGGAGTCATTATGAGTCCATACGAGTCAAGCATATGAGGAGTGAGAAAGAGGTGAGTCGAAATGAGTCAATACGAGTCGCTAATGTACAGTAAAGAAAAGAAAAGGTGAACGCAGCCGTGTAGAGGAATGTATGGTCCGTAAAGAAAGTGAAAAATCGTAACACTTGAAGTATCCCATTCCCGGAATCAAGATGGATCGTTACAAAGTCCTTCCCAACGGCCATTTGCGACCTCTGGACCTAATTATTTCCTCGCCAAACGCTAGGTGGATACCGAACATGTCAGAGGATGATATTCTCCGCTGCGTGCGCCTCGATGGAAGCTTTTACACTGCCGACTTCATGAAAGTCCCTCAGATATACTTCCAGGGCACGTATTACCTGCCATATGTCCTTTCCAGGCCCCCTCCCAAGCTCCTTGATGGTCACCCGTATCGCTTAATGTGGTACAAACTCGATTGCTCAAATGATTTTGTGGTGGAAACGGGGAGTGGAAGTGATGCCCGAGGTCGCGTGAGGAAGGATCTCGTACGAGAGCTCAACCTCCTATGCAAGGCGCTCTCATTGAAGATCAGGAGTCTGCGTGATCAATTCGCCGAGAGAGCCCATCAATTCCGCGAACTGACTTACTGCAAAATGGGCATGACTTTCGACTGGTGTGTGTTGGATTGTGCACCCCAAACGTACACACTCACTCTCCTCACCTTCGCCTCCTTCCAGCGACATTTCCTCGAAGCCTTAGCTTGCCACGATTACTTCGCCAACTGGTCCCTTCGCCCCGCAACAGACAAGCCCCGTGATGTCGACCTGTCTGTCATGGGCGCTATCACTCCTCATATTGAGGAGGCGATCCGTTTCTACATGCAAGGAGTGCCTGTATGGCTGATTTGTCCACCTTTGCAATTCCCCAAAGATGCCAACATTGGCGAGCGCTGTGCTCTCTCTCTCCCGGATCACTTGGAAAAGCAACGGCTACCTGATGCAATTCCCATCTACAAGGAAGGGCCCAGTGCCTTCAGGAATCGAGCTTGCCAAGGCCTTTGAGCTCATAGCATTTGTCTCGGGCACACTGCGTACAGTATTCCTCAGCACCAACAAGATATGTACATCTTAACGAAGCCTCTACTTAATGATACTCACTAATATCTCTACTTGCAGCTCTGGCCTCAACTGGTCGAACATCATTGCCTTCTCAGCCACAAGGACAAGTTTTGTCGCTCGAACACTCGCAAATCCCTTCTCATCCTCGATGCAGGATTACTACACTGCGAGAGTTTGTCGAGGAGAATTTTCTACCACCGCCTCAAACGAACTTCACACCTATGACACCTGAGATGTGGCAGCAGGGTCTCTCTGAGGTTGACCGCAACTGGAGATGAATTTATGACCACAATAATCTCGAGTCTCTCCAAGGTTATCCCGTCCTCGATCCCCACCAGATTCTCTGAATGGGAACACGAGATGAGGGCAGATTCAAGAAATATCTTATCTGTTGGATGGTGATGCGATTACCCTGGCTCTACCGTACTACAAATTGGGAAAGCACACCTTCATCAACAACTTCATCACAGCGACAACCCACACCCTCGTCGACAAAGGACTCCTCCAACCGTTTCCCCCGTAGCCAAGATTGGCGTGACTACCTTGCCGCGGTGGCGAGTAGGCTGGGACTCCTTCAATCTGTCTATCATAACAGTAATCCTGGAGGCAGTAATAAGCGCAGGAAAACGACTGGGAGTGACCTTGATGCTTTATTTGGTATTGAGTGGCCAGATCACATTGGGGCAGTTGACGTGACATGGCAAGGATCGGTTGTGGTTGCTGAGGCAGATTTTGGGACCAATCAGTTCATCATCCCACCATCAACAATCCGGCAGATCATTTGGGATCTGTGCGAGCATAATTTTTGTCTTGAATTTTTGGCGGTGCATTTGGGCTCACCACCGCATGTCAACGTCAGGAGCTGAGAGACGAGAGGAGATGATTTGGAATTGCTTTCCTCAGCAGTCACTGGTATTGCTGAACCTCCCTCGCAACGACATTGGTTTGGGGGCGCAGATGTTTGAGGACAGATATGAGTATGTTGAAGCATTCCGAGAGGTTCTTGCAACTTGGCCTGGTGCTGGAGCACAGACTTTACAGACAATGTCTGCTGTTTGCCGAGAGGGAGGACGTGTTTCTGAAGCATATTGGGATGAGGTGCATGCGGTTGAGCGTGTGGCCTATCGCTTTTACTGTCAGACTTTCTTTGACTATTTTGGTCGTGCACCGACAGTTCCTCATGTACTGCCCTCTGCTTGACCCTCCTCGTCTGGTATAGTTTGTCATCTCACTTATTTGGTTGGGTCTTATACTAATGAGTCCCTAGCAATGCATCTTGATATTGAGCGTAGTCGTACTGTGAGTTGAAATTGGCCTCATTGATGCTACTAAGTCTAACTTTTGTTTTTCTAAAGAACTTTTTTTGTTTTATATGCTTGTAAATGCCACTGCCCCGTTTGCCTCGTGTCTGCCTCATGTCTGCCTCATGTCCTGATACTTTGATTTGGTGTGAACAATCATCTTTCTTTCTTCCTTTCCCCTCTCATCGCCTGAATGTGAGTTACTATACCCTCTTAGATTACATATAGCCTTATTGATGATGAATTTCTGTAGCTTCCAATATGCCCCTGCTCTTTAGGAAGACACCAATTCAACCCTCAATGTCCTCGTCTCAGAAGGATGTGGCACTGGTTCCAGTTGAAGACATCCCTCTATCTCGTCGCCCTTATGGGTTTGGAGGCCCGATGCAGGATCTAGAAGGCCTTGTCTATACCACTGAAGGAATTTTCTCGCAGATCATTCCTAATCGTGCTCGCCATTCCTCTCCAGACGTAGGGGCAGCTGATAATCTTCAAGCCGTGCATGTACCTCTTGGTGAAGAGTCTGATGATGATCATAGGGAGGATCCTGATGCTGAAAAGAAGCAACGCCAGTGGCTGAGATGGAGCTGTGAGGTGATCCCAGCAATGATTCAGCCATATCTGAGTTTACTTCATAAATCCTTGAACTTGTCCAATCTGGCAAATTTTCACAATGATGTGGGGTGTATAGGCTGTGATATGGGTTGTCGGCTTGCTGTTTCTTGTATCTACTTTGAACGTAAGCCTCTTAACAATCTCTATGGGTCTTTCGTTTATTGTGCATATGTAGGCATTGAGAAGATTATTCTGTGCACATGCAAGTCTCCTGCACTTCAACTGCTCTCAAGAGGGCTCTTTCCATGTGCACCATTGGAGCCTTCACTAGCAGTTGATCTCAATATGCTTGACTTTGTTCAAAGTCTTTTCGTTCATGCTGCACCAAATATTACAGCATGGTGTGATACACTTGAGTCTTTCTTGAGTGCCAGAAACTTCAAACTTACAACAAGGGTTTGTTTTTTATTTACTTTTATAGAACAACTCTCATTCTCGTTATAGAATAGCCTGCGGGGACGCTTTGGTAATGCTCTTCACTGGTATGCAACACTTGTCAACACGAAGAATCTTATGCTACGGGACTATCTCAATGAGATTCGCCAAGAAATGCTTGAGAGATCAGATGATGGTATTTGTTATTAATAGTGTGAGAGTGGACTAAGTACTTATTTTTTTATTAGATAATACCCAGTCGGATGCTCCTCCTGAGAATGTACAAAATACAGGTATGGAATCAGATAAGATCTTTATTCTTTAGCTAAGTTTTTCAGATAATCGCTGTAGCGAATATCTACGCGAGCGGTGTCCTTTATGCTTTGGTGGAGAGAACTGGCAGAAGCCTAATGAGTTGTATGTTATCTTGGCTTATTAATTATTAAATACTTTATTAACCTGGCTAATAGTGTGGATGCGATCGTTTGCATTGATGCTTGCTTTACACAAAAACGTCGTAAGTCTCGGGGCAATGCATGGGTGCCTCCTCGAAGTCATCCAGAGACTGTTTTTATCCCTCATGATGAGGTTGATATGATGGAGGCTGAGGTTGAGAAAACTTGATCATCCACTCATTCTAGACCATCTCTCTCTGTGCATAACAAGAGTGAACCTGATGTGCAACCTGGTCTTCGAGTGCCCAATGCTGTTTTAAATGAGTGTAATGACTCATTTGTGGCAGCTGACAAGAAACGTGTAAAAGCCAGTACTCAGTTCTTTTCTGATACTGCACTTATGGCAATGCTCTGCAGACATGATCGTGTGCTCTGGCTGGTCAATATGACCTCTGCTGGAGAGAAACAACACTATGCCCTCTCCTTGATTCAGAAGCTCTTTGACCACATTCCTTCCTCTATGCGTATTGGCCTTCTCTACGATATTGGGTGTCAGCTCAATCATAGCTGTCTCAAGTTTGGTTTTCTTGATAATTGTGTTGATCGGATTGTTTTTGGAATATCTGTTTTTCATGCATATGGTCATCAGTGGGCTTGTCAGCTTGTGTATCACCCTTGCAAATGCAAGGGCTTCGGCCTTAGTGATGGTGAGGGTTGTGAACGATTCTGGAGGGCTATCAAACCACTGATACCTTCATGCCGTGTATCTGGCTATTATAACAGAATCTACACTATTGATACACAAGTGAAACACTTGGATGAGTGATCATTGATGGGACTTGGTCGCTGGCTTGGACGAAAATGGGGTGCAATTTTTTTGAAGAGAGCAGAGGCACTGGAAGTTTTGGATAGACTTGAGCTTGAAGGCTGGTCACATAAAGATCTGGAGATCCAGTGGCAGGCTCAAATTTTTGAGCAAATCAAGCCACTCAAAAAACAGTCCAAAGGAGCCGCTGACAAGGCTATTGAGGAGATTTTGGCTGTTCTCAAGAATATTGATGACTATGCAGTGGAGATTGGAAAGCTGGAGACTATGATGGAAGAAGGAGAATATCCAGAAGGAATGGATTTGTATGGAGCAGATGAAGCACTCTATGACCTCAATAACTGGTTGCGGAAGGCTAAGCATGCTGTTGATGTGAAGAAAAAAAAGCTGGGTGTGGATCATCAGTTGGAATTGCACAAGCTCCTTGGAAACGAGTTTCTGCGGCTACGTATGAATGCTCTTGCACTAAAGCAGCGTATTTGGGAACGTCTTCGCCACTGCAAGTTCAAGCTTGAAAACCTTGAACGTGCCTACCGAACCACAGTCAATCAAAAGAAGCTTACTCAACATGCTGAAAAGCAGGTCAAACGGAAGGAGCCTGGAATCCAGGCATTGGCACGAAACTACAACAAGATTTGCAGTCAACTGACTAATTTGATTGACAAGAAGAAAGCACCACTTGGCGCAATCTCTCTGTTGCCAATTGAGGCTGCTGGACTATTCAAATTGGATGTTAATGATGATATTTGGCAGGATATAGGACTCACCGATGATGTTGATGAAGAGGACATTATTCCACCTTGGTTGGGTGATGAGAATGTTCGGGAAGGAATCAAGAGTCTTTTGGTATACCAACGTTGCCAGGAGGAGAAGAGGAGACTTATTGCTGAACGCATCTCAATGCAACAGTGGATGCGTGAGGAATGGGCAACTGTGCTTGTGGCCTTACATTCTGCTAGATCCACTCCAGATTTGCATTACCAACTTCAACTCCACCAAAAGTATCTTGTTCGTCTATGTCTCAGCTGGAAAGAGCAGGTTGTGTTAATTCCAGCTCAGACAGAAGATAATAACTGGGGGCCTACTGAGGCTGAGTTAGATAGGGGAAGAGGATCAGAGGTTAGTGAGAGTGTGTTGGATATAGAGGAGATTGTAGAGGATGAGGATGAGGATGAGGACAATGGATATGATGCAGAGATCTTAGATAATATGGAAACTCAGGCATTGCAGTTCTAATTAGTTCAATTTTATCAGTCAATTTGGGGACATAGAACTCTAAACTATCAGATATTAATTGGCTCTACACTGTGAAGTACTCAGAGAGTCTTCTAATGTTATAAGACAATTATATACTAATTAATATATGTACTGACTCTATAGAGACTGAAAATATATAACTAAACTACAGTATTCTGAATGTATTATAAATATTTTGTATTAAGTGAACATGTGATTATCATATGAAAAACATTTCAAGCTCATGAAAACATGTTTGGTTAATAAAAAATAGTTTTCACCATATCTAAAACATTTGAATGGGCATAAAATGTTTTATCATTGTTAAAAAAAATTTCTGCAGCACAGAAAACATTGTGATTGAGTTGAACACATTTTTAATAGCTTTAAAAACATAGTCTTGCATATGAAAACATTGTGAATAGAACAAGAAATGTTTTATTAATAATGAAAACATTGTGAGTGGCTTAAAAAACATATTCTTGCAGCTGAAAACATTTAAATCTATAGAAACTCATTTTATAAGCAAGAAAAATGTTTTCTGTATGAGAACACATGTTAACAATGGTAAAATATGTTTTTCTGTTAAAAAATGTTACAGTGATGGTATGCAGATCATTGTAAAGACCCTCATGAGAGGGGCTATTCTCTTTTTGGGAATCTTTCTACTCTGCCTGACTATAATATCCGTGACTTACATCACTCAGTGATGATATGCAGATCTTTGTGAAGACTCTCATGAGAAGGACTATTCCCATTTTGGGATTTATTGTACACTGTCTGACTACAATATCCATTTTCTACTCTGCCTGACTATAATATCCATGACTTACACACTTCAGTGTACCCATAAATAGTACCATCATGGTAGGTTTAATTTGACATTTTAAACCCACCATGGAGGTGTTTCTATACATATTTATGCTGTTTTAACTATTTTATTATGACTATTTCTGTTGA
>Ga0247741_1000602_pt1 | contig 20111 bp, 20 predicted proteins | sample UWRJL213509R2_FD_180945 | JGI IMG/M metagenome (GOLD analysis project Ga0247741, IMG submission 180945) | Plant litter microbial communities from Arlington Agricultural Research Station in Wisconsin, United States - UWRJ-L213-509R-2 | ecosystem: Environmental > Terrestrial > Plant litter >... | reverse complement strand
AGTTTCGGCGGCCATAGCGAGAGGGAAACGCCCGGTCACATTCCGAACCCGGAAGCTAAGACTCTCTGCGCCGATGGTACTGCAAGGGGGACCTTGTGGGAGAGTAGGACACCGCCGGACATAATTTAGACAATGGCCACCCTTCGGGGTGGCCATTGTGCTTTAACACGCGTGCCCGATCGGCACGGAACAACTAAACAGCAGCACAACTGCGACAATGGACTGTCGGCTCAGAGCTTCGGCTCGCCGCCATGTCGACGACAAGTACACAGGAGACGTGACAGTGAGTGATTCGGGAGACCGCGGCAGAGGCCAAGGCGGACCAGGCCAGGAGCCTCGACGTCCGGGCGGCGGAAACACCGGCGGTCGATACGACCGCAACGCCGGCCCCGCGAAGGGACGTCCCGAGAACGGGCGCCCGTCGACCGGCCGCCCGTCTGGCGACCGGCCCAGCGGCGACCGATCCAGTTCCGAACGCCCCCGCGACGAGCGTCCCGCCCGCGACGGCGACCGTCCTCAGCGCAACCACGCCGAACGCGGTGGTGCGGGCCGCAAGCCCGAGGGCGAGAAGCGACTCTGGACCAGCGGCGGCAAGCCCGCCCGCGGCGACCGTGACGCACGCAACATCGAGCCAGAAGAAGACCGCGACCCCTTCAACATCCGATCGGTGCGTCCGCGCCATGACGATCCCGAGATCCCCGAGGGCACGAACCCGAAGGATCTCGACCGAGTCGCCGGCAACGAGCTCAAGACCCTCGCGAAAGACAACGCCGAGGGCGTCGCCCAGCACCTCGTGATGGCCGCGCGCCTCATCGAGACCGACCCGCAGCTGGCACACCGTCACGCCCTCTCGGCTGCACGCCGTGCCGGACGCATCGGAGTCGTTCGTGAGACCCTCGCGATCACCGCGTACGCGATCGGCGACTTCGCCCTCGCGTTGCGCGAACTGCGCACCTACCGCCGCATCACCGGGCGTGACGACCAGCTGCCCATGATGGTCGACAGCGAGCGCGGCATCGGCCGCCCCGACCGCGCCCTCGAACTCGGACGCTCGGTTCCCCGCTCGACACTGCCCGTTCCCGTGCAGGTCGAGCTGGCCATCGCGATGTCAGGCGCCCGCCTCGACCTCGAGCAGCCCGACCTCGCGCTCGTCGAACTGCAGATCCCGCAGCTCGACCCGAAGACCGCGTTCTCGTACAGCCCCAACCTGTTCGCCGCCTACGGCGCCGTGCTCGAAGAGCTCGGCCGCGACGACGAGGCCGAGACCTGGTTCTCGCACGCCGACGCCGCAGCCGAAGCGCTCGAGTTCGCAGACAACGGTGGCGAAGACGCCACGATGGAGATCATCGAGGAAGAGTACGACAGTGAAGTGGACGAGTCCGTTCCCGCGCCGGCCGAAGAGCCCAACGACGACGAGCTCGGCGAAGGATCGCGCCCGCGTGACGAGTAACGCCACACCGCTCGACGGCATCGACCTCGTGCTGGCCGACCTCGATGGGGTCGTCTACCGCGGCCCCGACGCGATCCCGTTCGCCGTCGAGGCACTCAACGCCGCGACCGAAGGCCACCGTGTCGGGTACCTGACGAACAATGCGTCGCGCACCGCGGCATCCGTCGCCGAGCATCTGACGTCGCTGGGCCTCACCGTCGTCGCCGACGACGTCGTGACCTCCCCGCAGGCCGCGATGCGTGTGATGAAGACCCTCGTGCCCGACGGCTCCGCGATTCTCGTGATCGGGGGAGCCGGCCTCGTCGACGAGGTCGAGAAGGCCGGCTACTCGGTGACGCGTTCCGCGCTCGACGAGCCCGCCGCCGTCGTGCAGGGCTTCTCGCCCGAGCTCGGCTGGGTGCACCTGGCCGAGGCCGCGTTCGCGCTGCAGGCGTCGAAGGGCGCTGCGGGAATCCCCTGGGTCGCCACGAACACCGACTGGACCATTCCGCAGGCCCGCGGCACCGCCCCCGGCAACGGCACTCTCGTCTCGGCCGTGCACACGGCGGTCGGACGCCTGCCCGTCGTCGCCGGCAAGCCCGAGGTGCCGATGTTCGAGGTCGCGACCGAGCGGTTCGCCGCCACGTCGACCCTCGTGATCGGCGACCGGCTCGACACCGACATCCTCGGCGCCAACCGTGCCGGACTCTCGTCGGTGCTCGTGCTCACCGGAATCGACCAGGCCAAGCAGGTGCTCGCCGCCGAGAAAGACCAGCGGCCCACCTTCATCCTCGACGACCTGCGGCAGCTGTCGGAGCCGTACCCCGAGACGATCGAGACGGCGGATGGCGCGGCCACGGTCATCACCGTCGGCGACGCCGTCGTGCGCCGCGAGGGCGAGAACGTGACACTCGTCACCCCCGGTTCCCCCGTCAACCGGCTGCGCGCCGGCACCGCGGCGATCTGGAACTCGGGCGTGGCGATCTACGGGCTGCGCGTGGCACCGGAGCTATATTCGTGAGCATGGGCGACAACGACGGCACCGAGGTGAACACGCACGAGTCTGACGCGCTGCTGTCGCGTCTGCTCGTGATCGAAGACCAGCCGCTCGACGCGCGTGCGGAGGCCTACTCCCACGTGCACGAGCAGCTGCAGTCCGAGCTCGAGGGCGGCGACACCCATCGCTGACCAGCTGGGCTCCCGGCTCGATGCGGCTCTCGCCGCGCGCGGGCTCGCCCGGTCGCGCACACACGCCGCCCGGCTCATCGCCGACGGCCTCGTCACGGTCGACGGGGTGCCCGTCGTCAAGGCGTCGGCGAACGTGCGCCCGAACCAGACGCTCGACGTCGCCGGCGCCGACCACTACGTCAGCCGCGCGGCGCACAAGCTCGTCGCAGCACTCGACGCCTTCGGGGTGCCGGTGGAGGGCCGTCTCGCGCTCGACGTCGGGGCCTCGACGGGCGGGTTCAGCCAGGTGCTGCTCGAACGGGGCGTGCGCCGGGTGATCGCGCTCGACGTGGGCCACGACCAGCTCGCCGACCCGGTGCGGGGCGACGAGCGGGTGACGGTCGTCGAGGGTTTCAACGCGCGGTTCATGACGCCGGAGTCGCTTGCGGGCGCATCCGCGATTTCCGAACTGCCCACGCTCGTCGTCGCCGACCTCTCGTTCATCTCGCTGCCCACCGTGCTGCCCGCCGTCGTCACGACCGTGGGCGCGGCCGCCGACTTCGTGCTGCTGGTCAAACCGCAGTTCGAGGTGGGCCGCACCGGCATTCGCGAGGGCATCGTCAAGAGCGCCGGCCTGCGCGCCGACGCCGTGATGGGTGTGCTCTGGGCCGCCTGGGATCTCGGGCTGTCGACGGCCGGTGTCATCCCCTCCCCAATCGCCGGCGGTTCTGGGAATCAGGAGTATCTGGTCTGGTTGGGCGCGGGTGTCGGCACTAATCCGACAGAATGGATGGAGCACGTCTCTGCGATCACGTGAGTTTGTGCCGCAGTTCGGTTCACCGCAGGTAGAAATCGCTAAGGGGTTGCGTACGTGACAGAGACACGGCACATTCTCATCGTCGCGCACACCGGCCGCGCCGACTCCCTCGACGCCGCCGTGCGCGTGTGCCGCCAGCTCCTCAACGCCGGCATCCGTCCCGTGCTCTACGGCGACGAGTACGCCGAGGTCATCGCCGCCGCCCCCGACGTCGCACCCGTCGAACTGCTCGGCGACCGTGTGGGAGTCGCCGACCTGGAGCTCGTCATCGTGCTCGGCGGCGACGGCACCATACTGCGCGCCGCAGAGCTCACCCGCGGGTGCCCGGTGCCCCTGCTCGGTGTCAACCTCGGCCACGTGGGCTTTCTCGCCGAGAGCGAGCGCGAAGACCTCACCGAGACGGTCACCCGGGCCCTCGCCCGCGACTACACGGTCGAAGAGCGGCTCACCCTCAGCGTGCGGGTCAAGGTCGACTCCGAGGTCGTCTACGAGACGTGGGCGCTCAACGAGGCGACCGTCGAGAAGGCGTCACGCGAACGTATGCTCGAGGTCGTCATCGAGGTCGACGGCCGCCCCCTCAGCTCGTTCGGCTGCGACGGCGTCGTGATGTCGACGCCCACCGGCTCGACCGCCTACGCCTTCTCCGCCGGCGGGCCGGTCGTCTGGCCGAGCGTCGACGCCCTCCTGCTCGTGCCGCTGAGCCCGCACGCCCTGTTCGCGCGCCCACTCGTCGTCGGCCCCGACTCGTCGTTCGCCGTCGAGGTGCTCGACCGCACCCAGGGTACGGGCGTGCTGTGGGCCGACGGCCGTCGCGCCCACGACCTTCCGCGCGGAGCCCGCGTCGTCGTGCGCCGCTCGCCCGTGCCGGTGCGTCTCGCACGTCTCGCCCAGGGGCCGTTCACCGACCGTCTCGTGCACAAGTTCAACCTGCCCGTCACCGGCTGGCGCGGCCCTACCGACGAGGTCGTCACCCCGTGATCGAAGAGATCTTCATCCGCAACCTCGGCGTCATCGGCGAGGCCCGACTGCCCCTCGGCCCCGGCTTCACGGCCATCACGGGCGAGACCGGCGCAGGCAAGACGATGGTGGTCACCGCCCTCGGACTTCTGCTGGGCGAGCGTTCGGATGCCGCGGCTATCCGTTCGGGCAGCGCGCAAGCCGTCGTCGAGGGCCACTGGCTCATCCCGCACGACGGCGCGGTCGCCGAGCGGGTGCGCGACGCCGGGGGAGACCTCGACGACGGCGAGCTGATCATCGGGCGGTCCATCTCGGCCGAGGGGCGCAGCCGGGCCACCGTCGGCGGGCGCACGACCCCCGTGAGCGTGCTCGGCGAGATCGGCGAGCAGCTCGTCGTTGTGCACGGGCAGTCCGACCAGATCCGGCTGCGGTCGTCGACCGCGCAGCGCGAGGCACTCGACCGGTTCGCCGGCGCCGAGCTGTCTGCGATCGTGGGCACCTACCAAGACGTATTCCGTCGCTGGCAGGCCAACCAGGGAGAACTCGACGTTCTCGTGGCCGAGAGCGACCGTCGGGCCCGCGAGGCCGAAGACCTGCGTCTGGCGACCGCCGAGATCGAGGCCGCGGCCCCGCAGCGCGGCGAAGACGTGGAACTGGGTGAACGGGTCGACCGTCTCACCAACCTCGAAGACCTCCGTCTGGCATCCGCCCAGGCCCTCGACCTCGTCTCCGGGCAGAACTCCGACGAGGCCGCCGATATTCTCAGCCTCCTCGACACGGCGAAACGCCAGCTCGAGCGCGTCGCCGCCCACGACCACGAGCTCGCCCCGATCGTCGCGGCGCTCGACACCGCGGAGATCGCCGTCTCAGAGATCTCGTCGCAGCTCTCGAGCTACCTCGGCGGCCTCGACAGCGACGCCGGCCGCGAACTCGAAGCGCTGCAGGAGCGTCGCGCCGACCTGAGCGCCCTCGTGCGCAAATACGGCAACTCGCTCGACGAGGTCATCGACTACCTCGACTCCGGCAGCGGACGCCTGCTCGAGCTCGACAACGACTCCGACCGCATCGAGGCCCTCGTCGACGAGGTCGCCGCCGACCAGTCGCTCGTGGTCGAGCTCGCCCAACGGCTCAGCGCGGTGCGCACTGCCGCTGCGACCCGGCTCGCCGACCGTGTCACCGCCGAACTCTCGGCCCTCGCGATGCCCAACGCGCGGCTCACCGTCGGCGTCGAAGACCGCACCGAATACTCGCTGAGCGGCAAAGACCAGGTGTCGCTGATGCTGCAGCCGCATCCGGGCGCCGAACCGCGTTCCCTCGGGCGGGGCGCCTCGGGAGGCGAGCTGTCGCGGGTGATGCTCGCCATCGAGGTCGTGATCGCGGGCAACGACCCCGTGCCCACCTTCATCTTCGACGAGGTCGACGCAGGAGTCGGCGGCGCCGCCGCGATCGAGATCGGCCGCCGGCTCGCCCAGCTCAGCCAAGACGCTCAGGTGATCGTCGTCACCCACCTCGCCCAGGTGGCGGCATTCGCCACCAACCACCTGCGGGTGCTGAAGGACAACGACGGCGCGGTCACCGCGTCGAGCGTCGAACAGCTCGAGGGCGACGACCGCATCGCCGAGATGGCGCGCCTGCTGTCGGGGCTGCCCGACTCGGAGAACGCCCTCGCTCACGCCCGCGAACTCATCGAGACGGCGCGGGCCCAACGCGCCTGAATGTTGCGGGCGCGTGACGATTCGCGCGACACGCGCACGATAGGGCAATCGTGAGATACGCTAGAACCCCGTGGTGAACAATTCTGAAGCGGGCGTAACAAAGCACATTTTCGTAACTGGCGGGGTGGTCTCTTCCCTCGGCAAGGGACTCACGGCTGCCAGTCTCGGCAACCTTCTCACGGCGCGTGGTCTTCGCGTCGTTATGCAGAAGCTTGACCCCTACCTCAACGTCGATCCCGGAACGATGAACCCGTTCCAGCACGGCGAGGTCTTCGTGACCGACGACGGCGCGGAGACCGACCTCGACATCGGCCACTACGAGCGATTCCTCGACATCAACCTCGACCAGGCCGCGAACGTGACGACCGGGCAGATCTACTCGACCGTGATCGCCAAGGAGCGCCGCGGCGAGTACCTCGGCGACACCGTGCAGGTCATCCCGCACATCACCGACGAGATCAAGCGCCGCATGCGCCTGCAGGCCGAAGAGCCCGCAGACGGCAGCGGCCGCCCCGACGTGATCATCACCGAGATCGGCGGCACCGTCGGCGACATCGAGAGCCAGCCGTTCATCGAGTCGGCACGCCAGGTGCGCCACGAGCTCGGCCGCAAGAACGTGTTCTTCGTGCACGTGTCGCTCGTGCCGTTTATGAACGCCTCCGGCGAGCAGAAGACCAAGCCGACACAGCACTCCGTCGCGGCCCTCCGCTCGATCGGAATCCAGCCCGACGCGCTCGTGCTGCGTTCCGACCGCCCCGTCTCCGAGAGCAACAAGCGCAAGATCGCGCTGATGTGCGACGTCGACGAGCAGGCCGTCGTCAACGCGGTCGACGTTCCGAGCATCTACGACATCCCGACGATGCTGCACGATCAGGGTCTCGACGCCTACATCATGGAGCAGCTCGGCCTCGAGGCCGACGATGTCGACTGGGACGGCTGGAACATCGTGCTCGACGCCGTGCACAACCCGAAGGACGAGGTCACGATCGGGCTCGTCGGCAAGTACATCGACCTGCCCGACGCCTACCTCTCGGTGACCGAGGCGCTCAAGGCCGGCGGCTTCGCCCACCAGGCCAAGGTCAACATCCGCTGGGTCGCCTCCGACACCTGCGAGACCCCGGAGGGCGCCGCCAAGCAGCTCTCCGATCTCGACGGCATCTGCGTTCCCGGCGGGTTCGGTGTGCGTGGCATCGAGGGCAAGCTCGGCGCCCTGCTGTTCGCCCGCGAGAACCACATTCCCGTGCTGGGCCTCTGCCTCGGCCTGCAGTGCATGGTCATCGAGTACGCCCGCGACGTCGTGGGCCTCGAGGGTGCGTCGTCGAGCGAGTTCGACCCCGACACGCTCTACCCGGTGATCGCGACGATCGCCGAGCAGGTCGACATCATCGCCGACGGCGACCTCGGCGGCACGATGCGCCTCGGCCTCTACGAGGCGGCCCTCACCGAGGGCTCGATCGTCTCCGGCCTCTACGACAACGCCGCGAGCATCGGCGAGCGTCACCGCCACCGCTACGAGGTGAACAACGCCTACCGCGACCAGATCGCCGAGGCCGGACTGCAGTTCTCCGGCGTCTCGCCGAACGGGCACCTCGTCGAGTTCGTCGAGCTGCCGCGCGAGGTGCACCCGTTCTACGTCGGCACCCAGGCCCACCCGGAGCTGCGCTCCAGGCCCAACCACGCGCATCCGCTGTTCAAGGGACTCGTCGGCGCGGCTCTCGAGCGCCAGCAGGCCACCCGCCTGTTCGAGGTGCCGGAGCCCGCCGGTGCCTGACTCGTCGGCCAGCCCTGTCCCTGAGCTCGTCGAAGGGGCCGCGCTGGTCGACGCTTCGACAGCCTCAGCGACCGCGTCGGTCCCCGAGCCTGTCGAAGAGCTCGCCGACGAACTCGTCGACCTGCACGTGCTCACGAGCGAGGTCGTCTTCGACGGCGCCATCTGGGATGTGCGCCGCGACCGCTTCCGGTTCGGCGACTCCGAGATCACCCGCGAGTACATCGACCACACGGGCGCCGTCGCGGTGATGGTGCTCGACGAGGCCGACCGCGTGTGCCTCATCCGCCAGTACCGTCACCCCGTCGCGACCCGCGAGTGGGAGCTGCCCGCCGGCCTGCTCGACTTCGCCGGCGAGTCGTCGCTCGTCGCCGCCCAGCGTGAACTGGCCGAAGAGGTCGACCTCGTGGCGAGCGACTGGTCGGTGCTCAGCGACTTCCACACGTCGCCGGGCGGCAACAACGAGGCGCTGCGGGTCTACCTCGCGCGCGGAGTCAGCGCCGCCGCCGAGGTGTTCGCCCGCACCGACGAGGAAGCCGAGATCGAGAAGCGGTGGGTTCCCCTCGAGGAGATCGTCGACGCCGTGCTCGACCGCCGTGTGCAGAACTCGATCCTCGTCATCGCGGCCCTCGCCGCGCACGCGTCCAAGGCCCGCGGATGGTCGAGTCTCGCACCCGCCGACTCGCCGTGGCCGCAGCATCCGGTGGCCCGCCGCCAGGCTCGCTCCGAGTAGACACGCGCATGTCGGAGGCTCCGGGGGCGCTCGCGGTCATCATCGACCGCTACCTGCGTCACCTCGCGATCGAACGCGGACTCGCCCCGAACACGCTCGCCGCCTATCGGCGCGACCTCGACGGCTACGCGGCTTTCCTGCGTGAGCAGGGGGTGGAGACGCCGGAGGGCATCTCGCCCGCGCACGTGTCGGCCTACGCCCGCCATCTCGGATCCCGGCCGGAGGGCGCCCTGGTCGCCTCGTCGATGGCCCGCATGCTGTCGTCGGTGCGCGGATTGCATCGCTTTCTCGTCGGCGAATCGCTCGTTGTGACGGATGCCGCGGCCGACACTAAGCCGCCGAAGCTCGCGTCGCGGCTTCCCAAGGCCATCACGATCGAGCAGATGGGCGCCGTGCTGGCGGCCACCGACGGCGACGAACTGCAGCAGATGCGCGACAAGGCCCTGCTCGAACTGCTCTACGCGACCGGTGCGCGCATCTCGGAGGCGGTGGCGCTCAACGTCGACGACGTCATCGAGGGTGACGTGGTTCGGCTGTTCGGCAAGGGCAACAAACAGCGCATCGTGCCGGTGGGCAGTTTCGCGCGCGCCGCGATCGACCGGTACCTCGTGCGGGCGCGGCCGGCGTTCTCGCTGCGGGGCACGTCGACGCCGGCACTGTTTCTCGGAGCACGTGGTCAGCGGGTCTCCAGGCAGAACGCCTGGCTCATCATCCGGGCCGCGGCGGAGCGGGCCGAGCTCGGGTTCGAGATCTCGCCGCACACCTTCCGGCACTCCTTCGCCACCCACCTGCTCGCGGGCGGAGCAGACGTGCGCGTTGTGCAGGAACTGCTCGGACACTCCTCGGTAGCCACCACCCAGATCTACACGCAGGTGACCGCCGACACCTTGCGCGACATGTACACGACAGCGCATCCCCGCGCGCGATAACGTGACCCGCGGGCGGCCTACACGGGCGCCGCGACTCGACCGGTTACAGTTGTAACGCCCGGCCACGTGAGGCTGGCAAGAACGGGAGCAGTACGCGTGACGGCCAAGAAGAACACGGGTAGCGAACTTCCCGGCCTCGAGACGCCTCCGGTCGGCCCGACCGGTCGCCCCATCACCGTTTTCCCTGTTCCGGAACCCCTTTCAGAGCACGGCCCCGCCCGCATCATCACCCTCTGCAACCAGAAGGGTGGCGTGGGGAAGACCACGACCACGATCAACCTCGCCGCCTCTCTCGCTGAGTACGGCCGCAAGGTCCTCGCGATCGACTTCGACCCCCAGGGCGCCCTGTCGGCCGGCCTCGGTGTGCCGAACCACGACGTGCCCACCATCTACGACCTCATGCTCGGCACGATGAAGAACCCGAGCGAGGCGATCGTCGAGACCGCCTACCCGGGCCTCCACATCATCCCCGCCAACATCGACCTGTCGGCGGCCGAGGTGCACCTCGTCAACGAGGTCGCCCGCGAGAACATCCTCGCCCGCGTTCTGGCCAAGGTGAGCGACAAGTACGACGTCATCCTCATCGACTGCCAGCCGTCGCTCGGCCTGCTCACGGTCAACGCCCTCACGGCGGCGCACGGCGTGCTCATCCCTCTCGAGTGCGAGTTCTTCGCGCTGCGCGGCGTCGCGCTGCTCGTCGAGACCATCGAGAAGGTGCGCGACCGGCTCAACCCGGCGCTCGAGCTCGACGGAATCCTCGCCACCATGTACGACTCCCGCACCCTGCACTCGCGCGAAGTGCTCGAGCGCGTCGTCGACACCTTCGGCACGAAGGTGTTCGAGACGGTCATCGGGCGCACGGTGAAGTTCCCCGACGCGAGCGTCGCGGGAGCCCCGATCACGACCTACGCTCCCGAGCACCAGGCCGCCGAGGCCTACCGCCAGCTCGCCAGAGAGTTGATCTTCCGTGGCGCAGCCGCCTAGCAGCGAGCTACTAGAACCCTCGGCCGCGAAGTTCTCGGTCTCCCTCGCGGGCTTCGACGGCCCGTTCGACCTGCTGCTGTCGCTCATCGCGAAGCACGAGATGGACATCACCGAGATCTCGCTGAGCGTCGTCACCGGGGAGTTCATCGCCTACCTGCGCCAACTCGACACCACCGCGGAGCTCGACCAGGCGAGCGAGTTTCTCGTGGTCGCCGCGACACTGCTCGACCTCAAAGTCGCCGGCCTCCTGCCGCAGGGCGAACTCGTCGACGCCGAAGACGTGGCGCTGTTCGAGGCCCGCGACCTGCTCTTCGCCCGACTGCTGCAGTACCGGGCATTCAAAGAGGCCACACGCTGGTTCTCAGAGAAGCTCGACGCCGAGGCCACCCGCCACTACCGCTCGGTGCGGCTCGAGGAGAAGTTTCGCCAGCAGACACCCGAACTCGTGTGGACGCTGACGCCCCAGGACTTCGCCGCGCTGGCCGCCCTCGCGATGGCGCCCCGCGAGATTCCCACCGTGGGCCTCGACCACCTGCACGCGCCGCTCGTCAGCATCCGCGAGCAGGCGTCGCACGTCGTCGCGCTGCTGCGCCGCAATGGGACGATGACGTTTCGCCAGCTCATCGCGGGTGCCGACCTCAAGGGAGTCGTCATCGCGCGCTTCCTCGCCGTGCTCGAGCTCTACCGCCACGCGGCGATCGCGTTCGAGCAGCTCGAACCGCTCGGTGAGCTGAGCATCAGGTGGAATGCGGAACACTGGTCTGAAGACAGCCTCGCCAACCTGGGATCAGACTATGACGCATGAACTCGACCGAAGCCTCGAAGCGATCTTCATGGTCGCCGACGAGCCGATGAGCCTCATCGCACTGGCGACCTCAGTGCAGGTCCCCGTGGCCGAGGTGCGCAAGTCGATCGCCCGTCTCGTCGCCGACTTCGACGGCGTCGACGGGGGAGTGCGCCGCGGTTTCGAACTGCGCGAAGTGGCCGGCGGATGGCGCTTCTACGTTCGCGAGCAGCTCGACGGCGTCGTCCGTGACTTCGTGCTCACCCAGAACCCCACAAAGCTCAGCCAGGCGGCGCTCGAGACCCTCGCGGTGATCGCCTACAAGCAACCCATCAGTCGCGGCGCCGTCGCATCCATCCGGGCGGTCAATGTCGACTCCGTGGTGCGCACCCTGCTCGGGCGCGGACTGATCACAGAAAGCTTCACCGACAGTGAGACCGGTGCGATTCACTACGCCACAACCGACCTGATGCTCAGCCAGCTCGGAATCAACAGCATCGACGACCTGCCGCACCTCTCGCCGCTTCTCGCCGATGGATCGGACGGATTCGATGAACGACCATAGCCCCACCACAGAGCCGTACAGCAACCCCGAGGGCGAGCGCCTGCAGAAGGTCATGGCCGCCGCGGGGGTCGCCTCCCGCCGTGTCTGCGAAGACCTCATCGCGGCCGGCCGCGTCGCAGTCAACGGCGTGCGCGTCGAAGAGCCAGGACGCCGTGTGCTGCCCACCGACCTCGTATCGGTCGACGGCAAGGCGATCCAGCTCGACACCACCAAGCTCTACATCATGCTCAACAAGCCCACCGGCATCGTCTCGTCACTCAACGACGACCGGGGCCGCCCCGACCTGCGCCGCTACACGAGCGTCTTCGACGAGCGCCTCTTCAACGTCGGCCGCCTCGACGCCGAGACCTCGGGACTGCTGCTGCTCACCAACGACGGCGAGCTCGCGCACATTCTCGCCCACCCCTCGTTCGGCGTGCTGAAGACCTACATCGCCAAGGTCGAGGGCGTCGTCAGCCAGCACACGGTCAACAAGCTCGTGGGCGGCATCGAACTCGAAGACGGCCTCATCGAAGCCGACAAGGCCCGCATCATCGGCACGCCGTCGAACGACGAGACCGTCGTCGAGGTGACCCTGCACTCCGGACGCAACCGCATCGTGCGCCGCATGCTCGAAGAGGTGGGCCACCCCGTCATCGACCTCGTGCGCCGCCAGTTCGGCCCGTTGCACCTCGGCAGCCTCGCCCCCGATGCCATGCGCGACCTCACCAAGGCTGAGATCGGCGAGCTGCTCACCATCTCGCGCGGCGGCACCGTCGCTCCGGCCACGGGAGACGAGCCAGAAGAAGAAGACAACACGGATGACTGACCGGCGGCTCGCCGGCCCCGTGCGCATCGTCGGCACCGGCCTGCTCGGCACGAGCATCGCTCTCGCCCTACGCGCCCGCGGAGTCGACGTGTCGCTCGCCGACATCTCGCCCTCGAGCCTCGCCCTCGCGATCGACTACGGCGCGGGCCGGCCGGCGGCCGAGGGCGACGACCCGCAGCTCATCGTCGTGTGCGTGCCGCCCGACGTCACGGCCCGCATCGTCGCCGCCGAACTGTCGACCTACCCCGACGCCCTCGTGACCGACGTCGCGAGCGTGAAGGTCGAGCCCCTGCGCGAGCTCGTGGCCCTCGACGCCGACGTGAGCCGGTACATCGGCTCACACCCCATGGCGGGCCGCGAACGCAGCGGCGCCATCTCGGCGCGCGCCGACCTCTTCATCGGCCGCCCCTGGGTGATCGCCGGACACGACGGAATCAGCTACGGCCGGGCCGCGGCGGTCGAACAGCTCGCCCTCGACCTCGGAGCGCTCCCGATCGAGATGACCGCGGAGGAGCACGACCGCAACGTCGCCCTCGTCTCGCACGCCCCACAGGTGATCTCCTCCCTCCTCGCCGCCAGACTGACCGACGCCACCGACGCCGCGACCGCGCTCGCCGGACAGGGACTGCGCGACACCACGCGCATCGCCTCGAGCGACCCCGAACTGTGGGTGCAGATTCTGCGCGCGAACGCCCCGGCGATCGCCAGCATCCTGCACGCCTACCGTGACGACCTCGACCGGGCCATCGAGACCCTCGACGCGCCCGAGGCCGTCGGCTCCCGCCGTGCCCTCGCCGAACTCATCGCCGGCGGCAACATGGGCGTCGCCCGCATCCCCGGCAAGCACGGGCAGGCCAAGCACTTCAGCCGCATCGTCGTTCTCGTGGACGACAAGCCGGGCGAACTCGCCCGACTGCTCACCGAGATCGGTGAGCTCGGCATCAACATGGAAGACCTCCGCCTCGAGCACTCGCCCGGCGCCCAGATCGGCCTCGCGGAGATCTCCGTGCTGCCGACCGTGGAAAGCCGACTGGTGGGCGAGCTCGAATCGCGCGGATGGAAGATCTCGGAGGCACTCGCGTGAGCGACAAGACAGTAGTAGCGATCGACGGACCGGCCGGCAGCGGCAAGTCGAGCGTCAGCCGTGCCGCGGCGCGCGCTCTCGGGTTCAGCTACCAGGACACCGGGGCCGCCTACCGCGCCCTCGCCTGGACGGCGCTCGACCGCGACGTCGACACCGACGACCCCGCGGCGCTCGTGGCGCTGCTCGACGACTTCCCCTATTCGATCGGCATCCACCCCGACGACTACTTCGTGCGGGTGGGCGCCGACGACGTCACCGACGCGATCCGTGAGCCGCGCGTCACCGCCGTTGTGAGCGCCGTGGCCCGCGTGCCCGAGGTGCGCGGCTTTCTCGTGGAGCTGTTCCGCAGCATCATCCGATCGTCTACGACGCCGGGGATAATCGTCGAGGGACGCGACATCACGACCGTCGTGGCGCCGGATGCTACCGTGAGAATTCTGCTCACCGCGACCGAAGAGGCTAGAATGGCTAGGCGTTCAGCCGAACTCTCCACAGAGTCGGCCGCGAAGACCGCGCAGCAGCTCAGCTCGCGCGATGCCCAGGACTCCAAGGTCGTCGACTTCATGAACGCCGCCGATGGCGTTGTGACCATCGATTCAACCGAACTCGACTTCGACCAGACCGTTCACGCGGTCGTAGATCTCGTGCGCACCAGTGACTGATTAAGGACGACCACCCATGCCCGAGCAAGACGAATACCCCGCGATCGACGGCGATCTCGCCGAGCGCATCATCTCCCTCGACGACACCGAAGCCGCCCAGCGCGCGGCGAGCCTGCGCGCCGGTCTCGGCGACTACGACCTCGACGACGAAGACCTGGGCCTGCTCGACTCGCTCAGCGACGACCCCGACGCGATCACCTACCTGCCGGCGCTGCCCGTGCTGGCGATCGTCGGCCGCCCGAACGTCGGCAAGTCCGCGCTCGTCAACCGCATCATCGGCCGCCGTGAGGCCGTCGTCGAAGACACCCCCGGCGTCACCCGCGACCGCGTGAACTACAAGGGCGAGTGGGCCGGACGCAAGTTCACCATCGTCGACACCGGCGGCTGGGAGCCCGACGCCCGAGGCATCAACGCCTCCGTCGCGGCTCAGGCCGAGATCGCCGTCGACCTCGCCGACGCCGTTCTGTTCGTGGTGGATGCCACGGTCGGAGCCACCTCGACCGACGAGCACGTCGTGCGCATGCTGCGCGCCACCAAGAAGCCCGTGATCCTCGTCGCCAACAAGGTCGACGACGTTCGCCAGGAAGCGGATGCCGCGTCCCTCTGGTCGCTCGGACTCGGCGAGCCCTGGGCGGTCTCGGCCGTGCACGGCCGCGGCGTCGCCGACCTGCTCGACAAGGTGCTCACCGTTCTGCCCGAGGTCTCGGCCGTCGCCAAGGAGGAGGTCGGCGGACCCCGTCGTGTCGCCATCATCGGCCGCCCGAACGTGGGCAAGTCGAGCCTGCTCAACAAGACCGCGGGCGAAGAGCGCGTCGTCGTCAACGACCTCGCCGGCACCACCCGCGACCCGGTCGACGAGCAGGTGGAGATCGGCGGCAAGTTCTGGCGCTTCGTCGACACCGCCGGCATCCGCCGTCGTGTGCACCTCGCCCAGGGCGCCGACTTCTACGCGACCCTGCGCACGAGCGCCGCGCTCGAGAAGGCCGAGGTCGCCATCGTCGTGATGGACGTCTCCGAGCCGATCAGCGTGCAAGACCTCAAGATCGTCGACCTGGTTCTCGAGTCGGGCCGCGCGCTCGTACTCGCGTTCAACAAGTGGGACATCCTCGACGACGAGCGTCGCGAGATGCTCGAACGCGAGATCGAGCAGGACCTCAGCCACGTCGCGTGGGCTCCCCGCGTGAACATCTCGGCCAAGACCGGTCGTCACATGGAGAAGCTGGTTCCGGCCCTCGAGACCGCGCTCGCCTCCTGGGACACCCGCATCCCCACAGGCAAGTTCAACGCCCTGCTCGCCGAGCTCACGGCCGAGCACCCGCACCCCGTGCGCGGCGGCAAGCAGCCGCGCATCCTGTTCGGCACGCAGGCCGGATCGCGCCCGCCGACGTTCGTGCTGTTCACGACCGGATTCCTCGACCCGCAGTACCGCCGATTCATCACGCGCCGCCTGCGCGAGATCTTCGGTTTCGAGGGCAGCCCGATCAACGTGAACATGCGTGTGCGCGAGAAGCGCCAGCGCCGCTCGTAGGCCGTCCGCCGATTGAGCCTGTCGAAATCCCAGCCGCGCAGTACGCCGGCGGGGAGTTCGGCAGGCTCATTCTGCGTTGTGCGTCAACCGACGGCCATCGGCCGGTGCTCGGCCGCGGCAGCGCCGATGCGCCCGAGCTTCGTGCCGGTGATGCGCACGAGGTGTTCGATGTCGAGCGCCTCGTGGCGCTTCGCCGCGTGCACGACGATCGCGGCGCACGCCTCGGCGTCGGCGAGGGCGTCGTGGTGGGAGAAGTCTTCGAAGCCCGCAGCCATGGCGGCGACCGGCAGCCGGTAGGAGTCGAGGGTGTAGGTCTTGCGCGCGATCTGCAGGCTGCAGGCGTAGCTGAAGCTGGGGGTCTCGACGAAGCTGGCGGCGCATCCGCCGTTGATGACGCCCATGTCGAAGCCGGCGTTGTGGGCCACGAGGTGGTCGCCGTCGGCGAACGCGACAAGATCGGCGAGCTGTTCGCTCCAGAGCAGGGCGTTCGCGACGTCGGCCTCGACGATGCCGTGGATGCGCGTGTTCCACTCGTTGAAGAAGTCGTGCCCGAGCGGCGGCCGGATGAACCAGTTCGCCTTGTCGACCACGCGGCCGTCGACGACCTTCACCAGACCGACCGAGCACGCGCTCGCACTCGAGGAGTTGGCTGTCTCGAAGTCGATGGCGGTGAAATTGATGGGCACCCTCCAATGGTCACACGCACCCCCGACGGCGCACGGAGAGCCGGGCGCGTGTCGGCGACAGCGCCGCGAGTCCCGCGTGTTCGTGATTCCGGATGATTCGGCCGCGGGCCTCGCCGAGCCCGCGCAACGGCGGTCTCGCAGGCGACACCGGCCCCGAGCCATCCGGAATCACGAACGAACCCGCGCGACACGCCGCTCGGCGTCCGCTATATATCGACAACATGAATATGCTGGCGGCATGACTACAACGGAAATGCGTGAACCGACGTTCCTTGTGCTGGCTGCGCTGGCCGACGGACGCAAGCACGGCTACGCCCTCATCGCCGAGGCGGCCGAACTCTCCGACGGGCGTGTGCAGCTCAAGGTTGGAACCCTCTACGCGGCACTCGACCGTCTCGGCGAGCAGGGGCTCGTCGAGGGCGCGGGAGACGAGGTCGTCGCCGGGCGGCTGCGGCGCTACTACCGGCTGACGGATGCCGGCGCCCTGCGTCTCGAGGAGGAGGCCACCCGGCTCGCCGCCAACGCCGCAAACGCACAGGCCAAGCTGCGGGCCCGCGTCTCGGGACAGGCGGCGATCGCATGAGCGCCACGCTGGAACGCCGCTACCGCGCCGCGCTCGACTGGTACCCCAGGCGCTGGCGCGAGGAGAACGGCGAGGCGATGATCGGCACGCTGCTCGACGAGGCGGAGGCCACCGGTCGTGAGAAGCCGCGACTCGGCGATCTCGCGAACCTCGCGTTCTTCGGCCTGAAGGCCCGGGTCGTCTGGCTCTCGCTCGCCGTGCCTCCCCGCGTTCGCGACCGTGTCTCGGCGATCACGCTCGCCACCGGCTTCGCGTTCGCACTCGTGATGTTCGTCGGCGCCGAGTGGGCGCCGTGGGCCGAGCGTGGACCGTGGAACGGCTGGATCGCCGACTGGGTGCCGACCGGAGGCGTCGTGCCCGGGTTCGGGCCGTTCGCCAGCGCCGGCGTCGTGTTCTTCGGCCTCTGGATCGCGGCATTCCTGCTCGCCGTGGTCGGGCTGCCGCGCATCGCGAGCGGCGTGCTGATCTCAACGCTTCCCGCGAGCCTCGTGCTCCTCGACCTCGGCGCCCGCACGGAGACGTTCCGCTTCGTCTACCTCGCTCCCAACGAGCACGTGCTGGCGCTGATGGCGATGCTCGCCCTCATCTCCAGCGCCGGGCTCGCGACCAGGAGAGGCCAGCGCGCCCGCGGTGCGCTCTGGCTGCTCGCCTCGGCCGGCGTCGCACTCGGCGCGGTGGCGGCGAAACAGCTGCCCCAGCTCGGCCAGCAGCTCGAGTGGAACGCCGGCTGGGCATTCGAGAACCGACTGCACCCGCTGCACTACTGGGACACCCTGCTCGACCCTGCGTACTACCTCGCGATTCTCACCGGGGTCGCCGTGATCGCGATCGTGCGCACCCGCTACGAATGGGCGATCGCCATCGGGCTCGCCGCCGTGCCGTGGCTGATCGCGTTCGTCGCGATCGCGCTCGGCGGCGGCGGACAGATCAGCTCGGTCGTCTCCGCGCTGCTCGTGGTTGCGACGGCCGCGTTCGTCGCCTACCTCGTGCTGCGCAAACGGGGCTACCGCGTGGTTCTTCAGCGCCGCGAGTAGCGCGCAGCGCGCCATCCGCGGTCTTTATATTCGCAACTCAGGCAGAATCCCCGCGGCCCGACGCGCACCCACGGAATCTCGCGGCCGATGTGCGGCGGCCGCCGAAACTGCCTGAGTTGCGAACGAGAGCCGCGTCGCTACGACAGCCGCGGCTCCGGCGGCGCCACCACGGGCACGGCGACGGGCGTCGCGGCGGCGCGGCGCCCCACCTGCCGTGCGATCGCGCGAGCGTCGATGCCCACCTGCCGGATGTTGCCGGTGAGCGGGTTCGAGTAGCCGAGAAAGTAGAGGCCGTCGAGGCCGGGCGCCTGCTCGGCCGCGTTGATCGTCGGGCGCCCCTTCGGCGCGATCACCCCGAGGTGCCCGACGAGCGCCTCGAGCCCACGGCGGTAGCCGGTCGCGACGACGACCGCGTCGGGGCGCAGCACCTCGCCGTTCGCGAGCGTCACCGTGTCGGTTCCGAACGACTCGACGGAGGGCACCACGGTGACCTTGCCCGCCCGCACCACGTCGATGAGGCCCACATCGATCGTCGGGGTCACATCGTCGCGTTCCTGCTGGGTGAAGACCCCGCGGGGCGCCTTCACCAGACCGAAGCGGGAGAGGTCGCCGACGGTGACCTTCTGCAGCAGCCGCGAGACGCTGTCGCCTACGCGGGTGGGGAACGGCGAGACCGACAACACGAGCACCTGCGATGCGATGCCGAGCACCTGGCGGCGCACGATGTTCGGGGGAGTGCGGATCGCGAGCCACACCTGCTTGCCGACACCGGCCAGGTCGGCCGCGATCTCCGCGCCGCTGTTGCCCGGGCCGACGACGAGCACCGACTGCGCGTCGAGGGCCGCCGGATTGCGGTACTCGCTTGAGTGCACTACGCGGCCCGCGAACGACTCGCGCCCCGGCCAGTCGGGCAGGCTCGGAGTGTGGTTGTACCCGGTGGCGATCACGACGAGCGGGGTGACGATGGATTCGACGCCGCATCCGACTCTCCACAGTCCGTCTGCGAGACGGTCGACGGATGTCACGGACGTGTTCAGCCGCACGTCGAGGCTGCGGCGGCTCGCGTAGTCGCGAAGGTAGGCCCGGAAATCGTCCCGCGCCACCCAGCGCCCGCTCGAGCGCGGAATCGAGTAGCCCGGCAGCGAGCTCAACGTGCGGGTCGTGTGCAGGTGCAGCCGGTCGTAATGATTCGCCCAACTCGACCCGACCTCGCTCGCCGCGTCGAGAACGACCGCGTGAATGCCGATGCGTCCGAGCTCGGCCGCCATCGCGAGGCCCGCAGGGCCCGCCCCCACAACGACGGCGGGGGAGGTGTCGGGAAGTGCCTGGGCGTCATTGCTCATAGCTGTCTCCTTAGTGAGGGAAAGGCATGTTGCCACGACTCTAACGCTCGCGGGGGCCCGCCGAAATAGCCCGCGGCAGCCCGCGCCCGCGGTTCCCGGTACCCTTGACTCTCGTGGCTCTCACTATTGCAATCGTCGGACTCCCCAATGTGGGCAAGTCAACCCTGTTCAACGCTCTGACCAAGAGCTCGGTGCTCGCCGCGAACTACCCGTTCGCGACCATCGAACCCAACACGGGAATCGTGAGCCTGCCTGACGCACGCCTCGCCGTGCTCGCCGAGATCTTCGGCAGCGAGAAGATCCTGCCGGCCGCCGTGTCGTTCGTCGACATCGCCGGCATCGTCAAGGGCGCCTCCGTCGGCGAGGGTCTGGGCAACAAATTCCTCGCGAACATCCGTGAGGCGGATGCGATCGCCCAGGTCGTGCGCGGATTCGAAGACCCCGATGTCGTGCACGTCGACGGCAAGGTCGACGCCGCCTCCGACATGGAGACCATCAACACCGAGCTGATCCTGGCCGACATGCAGACCCTCGA
>Ga0247741_1000601_pt1 | contig 20150 bp, 8 predicted proteins | sample UWRJL213509R2_FD_180945 | JGI IMG/M metagenome (GOLD analysis project Ga0247741, IMG submission 180945) | Plant litter microbial communities from Arlington Agricultural Research Station in Wisconsin, United States - UWRJ-L213-509R-2 | ecosystem: Environmental > Terrestrial > Plant litter >... | reverse complement strand
TTTAGATTTTAGATTTTAGATTTTAGATTTTAGATTTTAGATTTTAGATTTTAGATTTTAGATTTTAGATTTTAGATTTTAGATTTTAGATTTTAGATTTTAGATTTTAGATTTTACTACTTTTTCAAAATCTTCGATTTTGAAAAAGTAAAACTTTGCGAACTCTGCGTTTAAATTACACACAAAAACATAATTTAAAAAAGAATAGAATTGATTTTGGAAAAATAAGGAATAACCGTATTTTTGCATCTCAAAATAAAAAATTAGTAATGGGAAGAGCGTTCGAATTTAGAAAAGGAAGAAAAATGAAACGTTGGTCAGCAATGGCTAAAACATTTACCCGAATTGGTAAAGATATCGTTATGGCCGTTAAAGAAGGTGGTCCTAACCCTGATGCCAATTCTAGATTAAGAGCTGTTATACAAAATGCAAAAGCCGCGAACATGCCTAAGGACAATGTGGAGCGCGCGATAAAAAATGCAAGTAATAAAGATACTGCCAATTATAAAGAAATTCTGTTTGAAGGATACGCACCCCACGGAATTGCAATTTTAATTGAAACTGCATCTGACAATAATAATAGAACTGTAGCAAACATCCGCAGCTACTTTAATAAATGTAACGGAACAATGGGGACTCAGGGTTCTGTTGAGTTTATGTTTGATCATACTTGTAATTTCAGAATTGCAAAAGGAAATCTTGATCCGGAAGAATTAGAATTAGAATTAATTGATTTTGGTGCTGAAGAGGTTTTTGAAGATGAAGACGGGATTTTAATTTACGCTCCTTTTGGAAGTTTTGGTGCTTTACAAAAAGAATTGGAAAACAGAGGATTGGAAATTTTATCTTCTGGTTTTGAGCGTATTCCGCAAATAACTAAAGAACTTACAGAAGCTCAAATCGCTGATGTAGAAAAACTAATCGAAAAAATCGAAGAAGATGATGACGTTATGAACGTTTATCATACAATGAAAGAAGAATAATTTATTTATTTTTTCTTTATTCTATACACACTCCAGAGAAATCTGGAGTTTTTTTTGTCCAAATGTGGAATCCCGTAAAATATAAATGTTAAAAATATTTAAGTTTGACAAAATTATTTGTGCTTATAATTATATAAAATTTAATCGAAATGATATAATAACTTTTTATAAACAACTCTTTTCTTGTTAAAAATTATATATATTTGAAGCACTAATTTGCAGAAATACCACACCAAAACCTACATAAAAATTGAAAAAAACTACTCTTCAATTACGCTCTTTCGTATACATTTTAGTTTTATTTACGATCAGTTTAAACTGTTTTTCAAATACTTATACAGATACGATAAGTAATTCAAAAAAACTTTTATTAGCTAAAAGCAACAATTCAAAACCAAATTTTCTTCCGGAGAATAATTCCTTCAATTTCATTCAAAATTCAGAAAGTGAATTTACAAATGAATACCTAAGAAAGAATTTTCCTATTGCCGAACAAACTTCTGACGATTTACAGAAAGCGATGGCCACTTGTCTGAAAATTGATGAAAATGGTAATCTTACGGATAATCTTGAACCAAAAGATTTGTCGCAGTTACCTTTGGGTATAAAGAAGACAATTGGTGGTATTCAATATCTGTTAGGAATTAGTAGTGCAAAATTTACACCTGAATATACTGAGTTAACTGCTTTTGTAAGGATCATTCTACCGCAACATGGTGCTGATGGAAAACCAAAAGAATTGTTTTTTGGTGCCAATAATATCAAATTATCGCATAAAGGCGGTTTGGTTGGAGCTACAAATCTGGTTTTACTTGGTGATGTTCCTATTAAAATAAACGGCGAAAATCTATTGTTGATTCTGAAGGGCGGAATGGACATGGCAACCGGAGTTGTTGAGAACAAAACTTATGTAACGATAGATTGTAACGGGTTTAAAGAACTTGGAATAACAGCTGACGTGCAGTTTTCAAGAAACATGCTGGAACCTGTTGACAATAATTATGTTGCTCTTCCTTCTCCTGCTCTTGTTACCGGAAATTTTAAAACTATTGTTTCTAACTGGAATGATATTTTAATCGAAATATCACTGCCTAAATTTCAGTTAACTTCTAAAAAAGGTTTTTGTTTCGAATTAAATAAAGCCGTAATCGATTTTAGTGATTTAAGAAACTCCACAACTGTAAAATGGCCACCAAATTATGTTACAAAATATCTGGTCCCCGGAAACGAAAATTTGTGGCGCGGCCTTTATGTACAATCTCTTAAAATAGTTTTACCCGAAGAGTTTAAGAAAAAAGAAAGTAAGGAAAGAATACGCTTTGAAGCGACAGATTTATTGATCGACCGAATGGGTGTTTCCGGAACTTTTTCGGGAACTAACTTAATTGGTATTGATGAAGGAGATGCTTCGGGATGGCAAATGTCTCTTGATACTGTTAGTATTACATTAGTTGCCAATTCATTAACTGCTGCGAGTTTTGGCGGAGATATTCTTTTACCTCTTTCAGAAAAACAAGCAAAATGTAATGGTGGTGCGAGATCAGAGCTTGCTTACAAAGCATTAATTGATCCTGTCAATAATGAATATCTTTTAAACGCACAGGTAACAAATGGTATTTGTTTTCAGGCGTTTAAGGCGAATGCTATTATCGAAAAAAACTCTTATATAGAGCTAAAAGTTAAAGATGGTAAATTTTTACCAAAAGCAGTATTATACGGGACTTTATCTTTAAAGGCAAGCAACAAGCCGATTACTGCTGCAGAAGCACAATCTGGCACAGATGCAGAAACGAAAGAAACAGTAGATTTTAAAGGAGTTATATTTCAGAATTTAATGCTCCAAACTGTTTCTCCTTATTTAAGTGCTGATTATTTTGGATATAAAAATATTCAGGGCAAGGATCAAAGTGTTAGTAATTTCCCGGTTACAATTAATGAAATTGCGTTAATTACAACTCCTGAAAGCGCTAGTTTAAAGGTTGATATTGCCATTAACATGATGGAAAATCAATTTACCGGCCAAACTAAATTTTACGTAGTTGGAAAATTTGGCAAAGATCAGGGCATTCAGAAATGGAAATACGACCATCTTAAATTTGAGCAGGTTTCTATTGGCGCTGATTTAGGCGGAATGAAATTAAAAGGAAGCATTACCATTATGGATAATGATCCTGTTTATGGTAAAGGCTTTAAAGGATCATTAAGTTGCGATTTTACAGGCGGTATTAAGGTAGAAGCCAATGCTATTTTTGGCTCGACAACTTTTAGATATTGGTATGTTGATGCTATGGTGGATAATTTAAATATTCCAGCCGGAGCAATTACATTTAAAGGTTTTGGCGGCGGTGCTTATTATCACATGAAAAAAGACGGTTTTAGTAACCGATTTGCTGCTTCGGGATCTAATTATGTACCGGATATTGAGTCTGGATTGGGCGTAAAAGCCATGATTAAGTTTTGTGGTACTGGTAGCTCGAGTGCTTTTTGGGGAGGTGCCGGTTTTGAAATTGCTTTTAATAGTAATGGCGGTATTAACAGAATTAGTATTTATGGTGAAGGTCATATAATGCAGACTTTTGAAATACCTGGAGCAGCTGAATTAACTGATGCCTTGAAAACTGTTACAGAAAATGAATCTTTATTGGGTAAAATAGCCCTGGAAGCATTAAAAACAACTAATTTATCAAAAGCAGCTGCAGATTTATATCCAAATGATGTACCTAGTGATATGGGAATCAATGCTTTTGCTGCCATAGAATATGATTTTAGAGCAAAAACATTACATGGTTCATTTGATTTATATATAATTACTCCGGGTGGTTTCATACAAGGTCGTGCCTCAGGCCACAGGGCGGGATGGGCTGTTTTACATTTTGGTCCGGACAAATGGTATATTCATGCGGGTACACCAACAGACAGATTGGGTATTAAAATCGCTGTTGGTTCTGTTGAAGTCGAAGCCGGTGGTTACTTCATGCTTGGTGATGATATTCCGGGAAGTCCACCTCCACCAGATATTGTTGCTGAACTTTTGGGTGTTGATGTTGCCACATTAGATTATATGCGAAATGAAAATAGCCTTGCATCTGGTAAAGGTTTTGCTTTTGGTGCCGATTTTAGCATCAAAACAGGAAATTTAAGCTTTTTGATGTTCTATGCTAATTTTCAGGCGGGATTTGGATTTGATATTATGATCAAAGATTATGGCGAGGCAGCTTGTAAAGGTTCGGGACAAATTGGTATTGATGGCTGGTACGCAAACGGACAATCTTATGCGTATATGCAGGGAGAACTTGGTATCAATATAAAATTATTCTTTGTTAGAAAAAAAATATCAATTATTAAAGGCGGAGGTGCTGTTTTATTACAGGCAAAATTACCAAACCCATTGTGGATACGGGGTTATATGGCCGGCCATTTTGATATATTAGGTGGCGCTATTAGGGGAAGTTTCAGGTTTAAATTAGAATTTGGTAAACAATGCGAATTTACAACAGATAGTCCTTTGCAGGGATTAAAAGCAATTGCTGACATTACTCCTGCAGAAGGAACTAAAGACGTGGATGTATTTACACTTCCACAAGTAGGTTTTAATATGCCTGTTGAAAAAGTTTTTACTCTTGAAGATGATGCCGGGAAAAAAAGCTACATGCTTAAATTGGAAGAATATACGATCAAGAAAGATGGAGTTCCTGTTACCGGAACTTTAAACTGGAATGACACGAAGGATTTAGTGACTTTTACTTCTTCGGATGTGTTGCCTCCAAATTCGAATCTTGTTTTGAATGTAAAATTAAGTTTTCAGGAAAACGTAAACGGAACCTGGAAAACGATATACGATCAGGGACAAATTGCTATGGAAAGTGAAACCAGAAATTTTGTAACCGGTGCTGCACCAAACAATATTCCGGTAAATAATATTGCTTATTGTTATCCTGTTTTCGATCAAAAATATGTATATCAAAATGAATCTAAGCAAGCATACATTGTTTTAAAACAAGGGCAGCCTTATTTATTTGACCTAAAAGATGGCCAATCGCAAAAAGCTTTCTATAAAACCGGAGATAAAACAGCTACGACATCTTTACGTTATGACAGCTCGCTTAAAAAAGTTATTGTTGATTTACCGGTTTTACAAACTTCTAAAGCATACAATCTTACTTTAAAAACACTTGCAACTAAAACGGATGCCAATGGAAATTTATCGGAAAATTATGAAAAGCAAGAATTAGATAATGCAACTATTGACGTTAAAAATAATGAGTTGGCTGAAACTATTACTGCCGGAAGTGATATTGAACTCTTACAGTATAATTTTAACACAAGCCAATACAATACCTTTCAAGAAAAAATGACGGCGAAAAAAGCACGTAACACTTATATCGAAATCATTTACTCAGACGTACACGCTTTACACGCAGAAAATGCATCAACTGAGCCTTTTGAAGAAGCTGAACTAATTGGGAATGCTAAAACTTTAAATATTCCATTAGTGAAAGCTGAAGCAATATTGGATGATAATTATTACCAAAATTATATCTATCCATTGGTATACAAAGGATATCCATTGGAATCAGATTTAGCTTTTCCAAGAGATACAAATGTATTAGGTGCCCCTCCAACAAAAGGAGTTGAGCTTTTAACATGGTATCAATCTGATCTTGCAAATAACCCTAATAGTTCTTATTTGAAGGAAAGGCTGCCATATCGCTATAATCAGCCTTATTATTATAAAACTGATTTTGTGAACCTGCAATATAAAGTAGTTAATAAATACGTGAATAGTTTAAATCCAGCCGTAGTGGCGAGCTATAATTATATTATAAATGGAACTTTCCCTATGATTCAGGATGGGAAATATAATATCAAACTAAACTATACGCTACCTGGTGGACAAGCAGGTACAAGTTCAATTTTTACATTCAATAAATCAAATTAGCATGAAGCTTAAATTTTTAATTATTCTTGTTCTTACAATAATTAGCAATAATTACTCACAACAAAAAAATGCTAAAGATTCTATACCAGTTGAGAAAAAAATTGGAATTGAAGTTATAGCAAGAGTTCAAAAAGACAAAATTTTATTGCGTTGGGCGGTAAATGATCCTTTTGCCTGGAAAAAATTGAATACTTACGGTTACTTGTTAGAGCGATTTACTGTGACGAGGGATAATAAAACATTACCAAAGCCCGAACGAATTGTTTTATCACAGTCTTTTAAACCGGAACCTGTTGAAAAGTGGGAAAAACTAATCGACGAAAATGATAATGCTGCTATTGTTGCACAAGCAATTTATGGAGAATCTTTTGCTGTTGAAGGAGGTGGTAACATCCAAAATATAGTAAATATTTCTGAAGAAAATGAACAACGATTCACATTTGCATTGTTTTCTGCAGATAAAGATTTTGAGATTGCAAAAAAGGCAGGTTTAGGTTTTGAAGATAAAACAGTCAAACCAAATGAAAAATATGCATATAGAATTTCTTCGAATGTACCGGAAACAGAAATAAATATTGCTTATGGAGGAGTATTCGTAGGATTAAAAGATTATGAGCCTTTGCCAAAACCTATGGATTTTACGGCACATTTTACTGATAGCAGTACTATGTTGAGTTGGAACTTTAAAATATTGTCTCACGCTTATGGAAGCTACTATGTAGAAAGATCTACAGACAAGAAAAATTTTAAAAGAATTACAGACAAGCCGTATACAAGTTTAAATCAACAAAACGCAAACAATAAACAAATTTTTTATGTTGATTCTATAGCAAATAATGTTCAATACAGCTATAGAGTTCAGGGAATTTCTCCTTTTGGCGAATTAGGCCCCTATTCTGACGTAGTTACAGGAAAAGGAAAATCAATACTAAAGTATGTTCCTCATCTTACTGTAAAGGAATTTAAAGACGATACAACTGTAAATTTAGTTTTCGAATTTCCCGAAGAAGGAAATGATGAAATTACTGGTTTTGAGCTTAATCGCTCTGATGTAGATGATAAAAATTATACAACAGTTGTTAAAAATATTGCGCCAAAATCCAGAAATGTAGTCTATAACAAATTATCTGCTACTAATTATTTTACGCTTACTGCTATTGGAAAAAACGGCAGCAACAGAGTGTCTTTTCCGATGCTTGTACAGCCTGTCGATTCAATTCCGCCAGCAAAACCTCTTGGGCTTAAAGGTGTAATTGATAGTTTAGGTGTTGTAAAATTAACCTGGGACCATAATAAAGAAAAAGATTTACTGGGATATAGAATTTACAAAGCAAATAATCCTGATGAAGAATACAGTCAGGTAACTGTAAGTCCGAGTGAACCAAATACTTTTCAGGATAAAGTTGTTGTAAAAACATTGAATAGCAAGGTATATTATAAAATTATTGCTGTTGATTATCGATACAATATGTCTGCTTTTTCAGATCCTTTAATCATAAAAAAGCCAGATGTAATAGCTCCTGCTTCTCCTGCTTTTAACAAATATGAAATTACAGACGGATCTGTTTTTCTTGAGTGGGCAAATAGTTCAAGTGAGGATGTGGCTGTGCATCAATTATACCGAAAAGAAAATGATCAGAAAGACTGGATTTTAGTTTTTGAAGCAAAGAATAAAGAAGAAAAATTTCAGGATAAAAATGTAAAAGACGGAACTGTTTACAAATATGCCATTTTTGCAAAAGACGAAAGCAATCTGATTTCTAATCCTTCGCCTGAATTAACACTATTTGTACCAAAGTATTCTGTAATGCCAGATGTTAAGGGATTTTTTGCTCAGGCGAATAAAACCACAAATACAATTGATTTATCCTGGGAATATACTAATACAGAAGTAGAAAGTTTTGAAATTTATAAAGCTTCTGATAAGGATCAGTTGCAATTAATACAGATTGTAGTTGGAAAAACAAAACGTTTATCTGATCCTACAGTTACAATAAACACTATTTATAAATACGGAATCAGAGCTGTATTTAAGGATGGAAGAACATCTAAAATGGATTTCTATACTGTTAAATTTTAATATATGGTTGAATTTTACTTTTTTATAAAATCGAAATTAAAAAATAAATATACCCTATTTACGGTTCTATTTATCTTAGGTTCGAATCTCTACTCACAAGAAACATTCTTATTAAGATACAGTGGACAAAGTTTTTGTTATACAGACTGTATTATAGTAGAGTCACATTATTACCTCTCAGGTAATATTGTTATAGAACCAATTGCTATCTACGACAATTATCTTTTTTTTGATAAATTTCCGACTTACGTAGAGCTTCTGACGTCAAAAGAGCCAGGATTTAATTGTGACTGGCGTTCTCCTCCTATTTGCGGTGATCGAATTAGCTTAACAAAATCGGATTGCAATTTGGTAATAAGTAACAAAGTTTTAGTTGAACCTGTAAATGGCAATAATTCCTTTTGTGACAAAATATCACTTGTTGCTACTGGCTGTACAGGTACGCAAAAGTTTTACTGGGAATACAGTACAGACGGCATTAATTATACTAAAACTAATATAAATACTGCCTTTAATCAAAATTATGAATTCATTAAAGCTAGTTTTCCTGCCTTAGACAACTATTATGGAAATATTTTTTTTCGTGCATTAATTGATTGGATTCCTACCACAACTGATGATAATATGTATTCTAATGTTGTTAATTATAATATTGATTCCTGCTCTCCTTTATTAAACGGAGATCCAATTGCGGCTGAGGTTAGATGCAGCAATGAGCCTACCGGCAGTGTTACATTAAACTTTAAAACAGATATAACTTCGAATCAAAAGTTACTTCTTAATTTATTTAAGGACAATAATTTTATGACGCATAAATTTGTTACTGCTGCAGAAATTATAAATAAATCATTTACCTGGACAGGACTCGCAGCAGGATCATATAGTATAAAATATCAGGCTCAAACCACTACCGATAGTAATACTTTAGTTGGTTCTCAACCTGTTATAAGCCCTGCTTTTACAGTAGCAAATGTAACTCCTCTAACTTTTAAGGTAACAGCTATACAGCCTGTATGTACTACAGATAAGGGTAGGATACAAATTTCGGCTTCCGGAGGAACAGCTCCTTATTTTTATGTTTTAGATAACGAGTCATTAGCAAACAGACATTCTTTTTCGGGTACCTATATTATTCCTGATGAATTATCAGAAGGAGATCATACGGTAATGGTAGTAGATAGCCGTGATTGCATTGAAAAATAATTAATATGATAAAAAAATTACTATTTATATTTTTTTGTATTTGCTTTTGTGATCAAATGTATTCACAAACATACATCATGAAAAATAATTATGGAGGCTGTGATTCGTATGTTGATGGAAATCATATGTATGAAGATGATTATGAATATAAAATCCTGGATGAAAATGGTTATTGGTTATGTCCAATTGCTACAGCTGGAGAATATCTGATTTTTAATAAAATGCCAAATGCATATCTTTTTGCAAGTTATAAAGCTGAAACATATTCATGTAGTGGTGGTTGTGGAGATTATCATGCTGTTACTATATCAGTCAGTCCTATAAATACTTGCCAAAAATATGTAGGTGTAGGCTATGGTTATAGCAGGCCAGACACTCCTGCTTTTGAAATAATAAGTAATCAGGTTCTAACTATTCCACAGGCTGGCACGAATTCTTTTTGTGATGCTATAAACTTAGCTGCTGTCGGTTGTACCGGAACTCAAAGATTTTATTGGGAATATAGTACAGATGGTTCTAATTTTACTAAAACTAATATAAGCACAGTATTTAATGAAAATTTACAATTTATTAAAGCAAATTTTCCTGCCTTAAATAATTATTTTGGTCCTATTTATTTTCGTGCGTTAATTGATTGGGATCCTCTAATTACAGGGGAAAACGTATATTCTAATGTTGCCAATTACAACATTATCTCCTGCTCTCCTTTATTAAACGGAGATCCGATTGCGGCTGAGGTTAAATGCAATAATGAACCTACAGGCAGTGTTACATTAAACTTTAAAACAGATATATCTTCGAATCAAAAGTTACTTCTTAATTTATTTAAGGACAATAATTTTATGACTCATAAATTTGTTACTGCTGCAGAAATTATAAATAAATCATTTACCTGGACTGGACTCGCAGCAGGATCATATATTATCAAATATCAGGCTCAAACCACTACTGACAGTAATACTTTAGTTGGTTCTCAACCTGTTATAAGCCCTGCTTTTACTATAGCAAATGTAACTGCTCTAACTTTTACGATAACAGCTATCCAGCCTGTATGCACTACAGATAAGGGTAGGATACAAATTTCAGCTTCCGGAGGAACAGCTCCTTATTTTTATGTTTTAGATAACGAGTCATTAGCAAACAGACATTCTTTTTCGGGTACCTATATTATTCCTGATGAATTATCAGAAGGAGATCATACGGTAATGGTAGTAGATAGCCGTGATTGCATTGAAAAATAGATATAAATTCAAATCAATATGAAAAAAATTACATTCTTAATCATGCTGTTTTCTAGTATAATAAGTTTTTCACAAGAACAAGTTATGCTGGATATTGATTTTCTCTTAAATGATAATGGTAATGGAAGTTTAAGGATTTCAAACAGTTCATATCAGGTTTTGTATGAAAGTTATGGTGCGCGTGTTGATAATTATGGTCAGATTATTAATTTAACTATAGCCAACTTTCCTTTAATTATTGAGTGGAGACCTGGCCATCTTGGTACGAGCTGTCAAAGTTTTACAAAAACTTATACATATAATGATTATTTATCTGGAATAGTATCTACATACGGTTGCGCGCCAGAATATTTTTATATAAGATCGCCTTACATAAACCAATTAACAGCTGCAACAGCTACTAAAGGAGTATGTGAAAATATCAATTTAGCAACAGGTGCTCGTCATTATTATAGTACTACTGGTAATGCTCCATGGATTCTATGTCCTTTCCCATTTAGTGCAGCAACCTTATTGGGATCAAATTACAGAGGACCCTTGCATATTAAATCTGATATGGAATCCTTTTATGCAAATCCTAAAGTAACAATGCAGTCAAAGATAATTACCTTTAATATTATTGGCTGTTCTCCTGCACTAGATGGTCAGCCAATACCGGAAAATACGAAATGTAAATTTCAGAGTACCGGTAGTGCTGTCATAAAATTTAAAACACCACTTATAACTGGTGAAAAAATCCTTTTTAATCTCTTTAAAGATGGAGCTTTTGACAAAAGTCTCTTTGTAGCAAAAGAACAAATTATCAACAACACCTATACCTGGACAGCTCTAGCTGAAGGAACCTATTATATAAAATACCAATCGCAGGCTATTGGAGATGGTACAACACTAATTACCGGAAATACTGCAATCGTAACAGATCCATTTCCTATTAAAAGTCCGGATGCGTTAACTTCTACCATAAAAGATTTGCAGCCTGAATGTTTTAATGGGCAAGGCGCAATACAAATTAGCGCTTTTGGAGGAACATCTCCTTATTATTATAAAATAAATACAGATCCTGAGGTCGAATTTACAACCGCAGTTACAATTCCTAAAAATTCAGGAAACTACACAATTACAGTAAGAGATTCACAAAATTGCATTGATACATCTGGAAATGACTAAAAATATGAGAAAAATTATTTGTTTACTACTATTAATTACTAGTGTAATTGGTTATACCCAAACAGGAATTAAAAAGGTTACGATTGTCAATCCTCCGCCAATAAATACTATTACTGGTAATATTACTCATGTAAGTGGTAACGGATTATCTAATGGTAAAATTACTTTAAATCCCATAACAGGAGGTATTACTAACGGAACCGGAACTTATACTTATAGTTGGGCAAAAGTTGGTGATGCCACTTTCTCTGCAGGTGATACAAACACAATATCGAATTTAAAATTGGGTACTTATACTGTAACAGTTTTAGAAAATGGCAAATGTTCTAAAACAGAAAACTTTATTGTTACAGAGCCTCCTCTTTTAGTACCAAGCTGTACCGGTAATAAAGAAATTTCCTGCTTTGGAGGAACTACAACTTTAACAGCTAGTGCAGTAGGCGGCTTTTTAGTCACTAATGGTGCTTATAGCTATAGTTGGAAAATTACATATACCGATACCACTAAAGGAGTCGCAACAAAAACGGGAGCAACTGTAACTGGCGCTGCCGGCAAATATGAACTGACTGTTTCTGACAATGCTACTCCGGCTAATGAAACAACTATTGTTATTAATGTTACTGATAATCCATTAATTAAAATAAATAAAAAAACAATTCAGGCAGTAAAATGTAAAGGAGGAAACGATGGTACAGTTGTATTAGAGATAATAGGTGGCGTTGCTCCATATACAGTAATATGGAATGACGATATAGATCTTAATTCTAACTCCAGAACAGGATTATCAGAAGGTTTTTATCCTTTTAAAATTAAAGATAATGTGGGTTGTGAAATCTCTGATAATGTCTACATAGAGCAACCAACTGCAGATTTTAAAGTAACCCATACCTCTAAACAGCCAACATTAACAAACAGTAACGGACAAATTGCACTTACTGCTACAGGCGGAATTCTTTCGGGTGGAAGCACTATCTACGATTATCAATGGTCAAAAGATGGAGATCCGTCATTCGTATCAACAAATGTAAGCCAAAGAACTGATTTGGGAAATGGCACTTATAAGATCGTCGTTACATCACCGTCAGGTTGTCCTTTTCCTGAAATAACTGTAAAATTAGAAGCTTTAAATCTGGAATTTGTACAACAAACTAATGTAAAATGTTTTGGTGCTGCAACAGGTTCAATTACAGTAAAAGGAGTTGGCGGTACCATAACATCAGACTACGATTATACATGGTTTAAAAACGGAGCTGCAATTCCAGAAAAAACCGCAGCAATAACCGGGCTAACCTTAGGAACTTATCGTGTAGAAATACGAGATAGTAAAGGTGATATGGTTGAAGAAACTTACACAATTACACAACCGAATGCACCTTTATCCGTTACAAATAATATAGCGTTACAGCAAAATGTATCTTGTAAAAATGGTAATGACGGTAAAATTTCGGTTACAGTTTCTGGCGGAACAATTGGAACAGGTTATCAATTTTTGTGGAGTAATGGAAGTACACAGCAAAATATACAAAATCTAATTGCAGGAACCTACTCTCTTACAGTTACTGATACTAATGGATGCCAGGCATTTTTGAATAATATTGTAATTACAGAGCCTACTTCTGCAATTATAATCCCCGCAGCAACAATTACGCACGTTGCAATTTTTGGTGAAAGCACCGGAGCAATTTTATCAGGAAACATAACAGGCGGAAATAGCGGTTATAATTACAAATGGTCTTCAAGTACTTATTCTGGATTTACTAGTGTTGCCAAAGATATTAGCGGACTAAAAGCAGGTTCGTATACATTAGTAGTAACTGACAGCAAATTATGTACGGCAACACAGACTTTTATAGTGAATCAAAATCCTTTATTAACAGTTGCGCTAACAGAATCACTTTCTATACAATGTAATGGAGATACTAATGGAAAAATTACTTCAAATGTACAAGGTGGTGTAACAAACTACAGTTACAAATGGTACAAAAACAATGCGGAAATTATTGGTCAAACTCAAAATTTCATTGAGAATTTAGGATTTGGAAAATACAAAGTAATCGTTAAAGATAATGTTGGAGCCATTGCAGAATCATCTGAATTAGATTTGATTCAACCTGATAAATTAATCGTTTCCCTTGCCAATAAAGTTAATGTTTTATGTTACGGAAATCAAACCGGAACGATTGATATTACGGTAACCGGAGGAACGGTACCTTATAAATTTGCATGGAAAAAAGATACAGAACAAGCTGTATATGCTACAACCGAAGACTTAATCAATAATCTAAAATCCGGAGTATATAGTGTTGTTATTAAAGACGATAACAATTGTGAAACTACACTTTCGAGTATTACTATAACCCAACCAAATGCACCTTTAGAAATTATAGATGCTGACACAAAAATTAAAAATCTAAGCGGTTTTGAAACTAAAAACGGTAGTATCGAAGTTTCAATAACCGGCGGAACTCCTCTTTATACTTATGCATGGAGAGTTAAAGGTTCTCCAACAATCATTGGAAACGCAAAATTATTAGATCAATTAGCAATTGGCACTTATGAATTGACTGTAACAGACGCTAATAATTGTACTATTGTTAAAGAATATACTTTAATACAACCTGATAAACTTTTAATTACCGCAATAAATGAAACCGAATCCATAAAATGTTTTGGTTACAAACAAGGTGTTTTAAAAGCGACAATTACGGGTGGAGCGCCAATTGGAGTTCCGGATGCTTCTAAAAATTATATTTACAGATGGTATAATGAAGTTAATCCTTCTGTAACAGTATCAACAGCTAATCCAACAGAAGCATTAATCGCCGGAAGCTATTTCTTAGAAGTTTCTGACGGATTTGGAAATAGTTTTACTTCAAATAAAATAACGATAAAAGAACCAACCCCGGTAAAAATCAATTTTACACAAACCAATGTTTCATGTAAAAACGGTAATGACGGAAGAATTCAGATTACAACAACCGGAGGTACCGGATCTCATATCATTACATGGAATATCCTATCCGGAGCAAATCCGAATGTGATCGACAAATTATATGCAGGAAATTATTCAGTAACCGTAAGAGATGATAATAACTGTTTTGCTACTCAGAATTTTGTTATAACAGAACCTGAAATTTTAGCTATTAAAAGTGTAGTTAAAACTCCCCCGTCAGCTTTGGGTGTAGATGATGCAAGTATCGCTGTTACAGTTCAGGGAGGAACTCCAAATTATAATTTTAATTGGCTTGACCAAAACAAAAATGTAATTTTTACCGATAACAATCAAAGCTCAAATACAAGTATTTATAATATTTATGCGGGTCAGTATTTTATTTCTATTACTGATGCAAATGGCTGTCAGATTATAGAAAGAGATTTAGACAAAGTTGATCCATTATTTATTAATCTGGTTCAAATCAGTACAGTACAATGTTTTGGTGACACTAGAGCGAGTATAAAAGCGTTGACTTCCGGAGGACTTCCGGGTTATTATTATAAATGGTATAATGTAAACGATCCTGTAGTTGTTGTAGGAACAGCAGAAACCTTAACAAATGCAAAAGCAGGAACCTATTATGTTATTGCAACTGATTCTTTTGATAAATCGATTCAGAGTGAAAACATCACAATCACGCAACCAGCGGCTTTAGCAAATACACTTTCATCTGAATATGTTCGCTGTGGAGATTTAAATGACTGGACCATAACTTCTGCAGTTTCCGGAGGTACATCATCCTATACTTATTTGTGGAATACGGGAGCAAAAACTCCTAATTTAATTGATGTTGTTCCCGGAAATTATTCTTTGACAGTAACAGATCAAAACGGATGTACTATCACCAAAAACATAACTGTTACAGCTCCGGCTCATTTAGATGCAGCTGAAACTATAAAAATTCCAACTTGTTATGCAGGTTCTGATGCGACAATTGTTGTAACGACAATTGCAGGAATTGCGCCATTTACTTATTTATGGAATACAGGAGAAACATCAAATACGTTAAGCAATGCCAAAGCAGGAACTTATTCGATAGAAATTAAAGACTCGAAAGGCTGTATTATTTCAAGAACTTATACCATCGAAAATCCTCCTCAAGATGTAATTGATCTTGGTGCAGATGTGACTTTATGTTTTGATCAGACCTTGACAATCAATGCAACAATCAACGACGATCAGGCAACATATTCCTGGATATCTGATAAAGGTTTTAAAAGCACCGAGGCAATGATTACCGTTTCTGAACCGGCAATTTACACCGCTATTGTTACCAATAAATTAGGTTGTGAAGCCACGGATTCTATCAAAATTTCGAGCCAAAATACGGCTATTAGTGCTGAATTTGCAGTTTCATCTCAGGCTTTCCTAAACGAAAAAATCATTATTGTAGACATTAGTAATCCTATTCCTGATGAGGTGGAATGGATATTACCCGCAAGTGCAACTATAGTTTCTAAAGATAAAGATTATGCGGAAATAAGTTTTAATACAATTGGAGAACACGATATTACTTTAGTTACCAAAAAAGGAAATTGTGTAGCCACTCAAACCAAAACTATAGTCGTTACCGAAGGAGAATATGAAAATCCGGACGAAACAGATTTGCAAAAGAAATTTGATCTAAAAATCTATCCAAATCCATCTGACGGAAAATTCACAGTCGATGTAATGTTAGACAAAGTTATGCCGGCACACATCAAGGTTTATAACTTAAGCAACAACCAGGTTATAGATTCTAAATATGAAGAAGGAAAAGATAATTATTCGTTTAATTTTAGTTTAAACGGTCTTCCTTCCGGAATTTATTTTGTGTTATTTGAGTCTCAGCAAGGCAATAAATTAAGAAAAATAATCATCAAATAATTTGTGTTTTTCAGAGTAGATGTCCATTAAATAATGAAAATCAATCAGTAGAAATTAAGGCTGCTGATTTGGTTATCCACAATTAAAAAGATGATTTTAAAAAGATTTAAATTTAATATTATAGCACTTTTTGTTAGTTCATTAGGTTTTGCACAAAACTTTAATGTTCAGGAAGTAGCAAAAGCTAAATTAATAAACGTATCCGGAGGTGCATCTGCAAATAGTGTATTCTACTCCGGAAACGCTGCCAGAGAGCCTTTTAGTTATTTTCTTAACGGAAATATTAATTTTAATATTGCCGGATTATACAATATTCCATTATCGTTTTCATACACCAATCAAAAATTTGGGTATGAAAAACCGGTGCTTATGAATCGTTTAAGCATTCATCCGTCATATAAATGGATTACGGCTCATATTGGTGATGTCAGCATGACTTTTTCACCTTATACTTTAAGCGGACATCAGTTTTCTGGTTTTGGAGTTGATCTTACTCCACAAGGAAAATTTAAAGTTAGTGCGATGTACGGCCGTTTATTAAAAAACAGCGAATACAATAGCGCATATCCTGATATTTTGCCTACTTACAAAAGATTTGGTTACGGTTTTAAAACCAATTATGCTTTAGAAAATGTCACTTTTGGACTTATATTTTTTAAGGCGAAAGATGAAATAAACTCCATTTCAAATCCTGTACCGGTAGAATTAGGCATTTCGCCGAAAGAAAACGCAGCGGTAAGTTTTGAAACGAATTTTAAACTTTTCCAGAAATTACAGGTTTTTACAGAATTTGCCAATAGCAGTATTACAGAAGATACCAGAACAATTGACGGCACAAAAGCAAAAGGTGTTGCGGCCTTATTTTTAAGTCCAAATAATACAACGGCGAGTTATAATGCCTTTAAGGGACAATTGGTTTATCCGGCCGGAAAAGGAACTTTAGGATTAGGTTACGAGCGAATCGATCCTAACTACAGAACATTGGGCGGCTATTATTTTAATAATGATTTAGAAAACATTACCGTAAATGCAACGCAAAACCTATACAAGGACAAAGTATCTGTTTCTGTCAATTTAGGACTTCAAAAAGACAATTTAGACAAGCAAAAAGAAAGTCAGATGAAACGATTGGTTTCTGCCTTGACAATTGATTATCGTGCTACCGAAAAACTGAATTTCAATTTAAATTATTCGAATTTCCAGTCTTACACAAATAGTAGAAACCAATTTGATTACATCAATCAGGTTTCTGAATATGATTATCTGGATACTCTAAATTTTAGACAAGTCAACCAAAATGCATCGCTTGCTGTCAATTATTTATTGAAAAATGACAAGCGAGTTAAAAAATCGATCAATGCTAATTTTTCGATGCAGGATGCCGTAAATCAGCAGCAAGGAAAAACAATTGCAGGAGGAGCTAGTACTTACTACAATTCTGGTCTTTCATATAGCGTTGGCTATCCTGAAAAAGATTTAAATATTAATGCCGCCATAAACAATACCTACGGAAAAACCGACGGCGGTAAAAGTTTTATTATTGGCCCAACAATTGGCGCAACGAAATTATTTTTCGATAAAAAATTCACAACCTCAGCTTCAACAAGCTATAACACAAGTTATAACAATGGAGATAAGCAGAATGACATTATCAATTTCAGAGTGAATGGTTCTTATATCTATCTGCAGAAACATAATTTCAATATGGGAATTATTTCTTTGTTCAGCAATTCTTCAAGCGGTACTTCCACTCAAAAAAATAACGATTTAACGGGTACTCTAACCTACACTTATTCATTTGATAAGATAAAATTACGTCCGAAAAGAGAACCAAGAACAGAAGGAGATTTAAACTTAAGCGGAGATCCAACTTTGAAAATCAGTTCTGGCGGAAAAATATTTGAAGGCACACGCGATGAAATTACAACCCAGTTAAAAGACATGCAATTGGCTTTACAGCCTTTACCCGCTGAAGAAAACAGCAATATGGAGCATTTATTAACATTGGCAACGTTAACTCCAGACGAAAAGCAATTTAAAGATAAAGTTTTGGATTATCTGGAAGCTTATAATATTGAGGCTGAAACCTTAAACAAGTACAATGATTATTTATCAGAAGCATCGCAAAAACTCGAAAAAGAAATTTCGACTAAAGATGAAAGTCTTGAAAATGCTTATGTAATTGCCCTTGGAAGAGTAAACAGCCATCCGTTAAACGGTAAAACTGAAGCTGAGGTTACAGATAAAACTGCCTATAAATCATATTCAAGATTGGTTGAAAGAAGTAATAATAGCCGCGATCAGTTAATGCACCACAGATGGATGATGAAGGAAATTTCGGCTTTGGCCAAAATCCCGGCAGCAGAAATTCAGAAAAATCAATATGCAGCTGACTTTAGCAAACAGGAAATTGAAGAAGCTTTTAAGTTGATAAAAGATAAAAAAGCAGCAACAGAAATTGTAGAAGCTATCGAATTAAAAATGATTCCGTTTTATCATGATTTAGCAGTAAAAAACGCTACGACAGAAGAACTTGATTTAAAACATATTCAGAAATAAGATTCTAAAAACTAAAGTCGGAAGACCAAAACAAGATATAATACCAAAAATAATGGATAAACCTCAATTACCCAAAATGCTAAAAAAACTACAACTGTTTGTATTTTTTGTATGCGCTTTAATAGGATTTAGCAGTAATGCACAAACATATCCTGTTAGCGTAACCACGCAAATTTTGCAGCCCTCGCCTATTTATCTCAGTAATTATGCCGATGCAACGACCATAAATAGTCCGATAAAATTGCAGTTGGTTTTAAACGATTTAACGATTTCAAATAGACAAGTACGATTGAAACTGTATTTTCAGGGAAACTCGATTTCGTTTTCTTCAAACAATTTTGTTGTAGGCGCACGACCATTATATCTTGAGGGAGGTTTTCCGTTACAATTAACAAATGTTGATTTGGCTCCGTATTTTGAATACCAGAATATATTGGGAATCAATCCAAATCAATATGCGCAACCTTTGCCAGAAGGCGTTTATAACTTTTCTGTAGAAGTATATGATTTTGCGACCAATAAAAAATTATCCAAAAAAACGGCTGTAACGACTATTATTTTCCAAAATGAACCACCGTTCCTGAATCTGCCTTTGAATGGTGCTTCGATCATGCAGCAAAACATTCAGAATATAGTTTTCAGTTGGACGCCACGAAGTATAAATGTTAGTAATGTAGAATATGAATTTTCATTAGTCGAAATTTGGGACAACTATACTCCTGTTCAAAATGCATTTGCGTATTCTCCGCCATTATACACAACGACAACGCGAAATACGACTTTACAATACGGCATTACACAACCTCAGCTTATTCCAGGAAAAAAATATGCATGGCGCATAAAAGCCAAAGCTATTTTAGGTGCGGAAGAAATTGGTGTATTTAAAAATAATGGCTATAGCGAAGTTTTCTCTTTTACCTACGAAGTATTTTGTACGGCTCCATTATCTATAGCCACAAGCGGCGTTAGTCAGGATCAGGCAAAAATAACCTGGAGCGGCAGTATTGACAATTATGATTATCAGGTTAATTATCGCGAAAAAAATAGTACTGAATGGTATAAATTGGTAACACCGAGAGAAACCATAAATATTAGTAATTTAAAACCAAATACTGCT
>Ga0247741_1000600_pt1 | contig 20150 bp, 16 predicted proteins | sample UWRJL213509R2_FD_180945 | JGI IMG/M metagenome (GOLD analysis project Ga0247741, IMG submission 180945) | Plant litter microbial communities from Arlington Agricultural Research Station in Wisconsin, United States - UWRJ-L213-509R-2 | ecosystem: Environmental > Terrestrial > Plant litter >... | reverse complement strand
CGCCCGCCGGCATGCCCGAGGCCTGGGAGTATCTCGGCCCCGGCCGCCTCGATGCATCGCTGCTGGCCTCCCGCGTGCCCGACCTCACCGCCCGCACGGCGTACGTGTCCGGTCCGCCGGCGCTGGTCACCGCACTCACCCGTCAGCTGCGGGAGCTCGGGGTGCGCCGCATCCGCACCGACTACTTCAGCGGGTACTGAGCGCCCTCTGCGCGATGGCACCTGCTGCACTCAACGCCTCGCCCTCTGCGCGAAATGAAGGAACGGTCGCCCTGTCCGCCCGAGTTGTGGCGGGCGGACGCCGACGGCACCCGCGATGTTCCTTCATTTCGTACAGTTGCGACCCGTGCAGGGTACGGGCCGCGCAGAATAGGGACCCGTGCAGAGCGCGGGCAGCGTCAGCCGCGGGCCGACAGCGTCAGCCCCGGGCGCGGCGCCGGGCGAGGATGATCGCGGCCGCTCCACCGGCCAGGAGCACGATGCCGGCGATGATCGGGGCGGTCGGGTTCGTTCCGGTGTTGGCGAGCACGGCGGGGTCGCCCACGGCCGCGACCCTGATGGTGACCGTCGTGGTGACCGGTGCCGCCGCCAGGCGGGCGAGGTCGACCTCGAGGTACTCGCCGTCGTCCTGCGTGCCGTCGGCCAGGATTTTCGGGTCGAGAACGTAGGGGTTGGCCGACCCCGCGACGATGCCCTTCAGCCCGAAGTCGCTGTCATTCGAGATCATCAGCTTCGTGCCGCCGTCGATCGGGTAGATGCCCTCGATCTTGTCGTGGCCGAAGAACGTGCCGGCCGGGTCGAGCTTCGCCAGCGCCGCGCTCAGGTCGAGCTTCAGCGTCTTGGTCACCGGGGTGATGCCGTTCGCGATCAGCGCGGTGCGCGCGGCAGCCGTCGTCAGTGCCGCGGCCGGGCCGGTGGCGAGCTTCTCGACGGTGCTGCCGCCCACGAGAAGGCCCCCGGCGGCGCCGTCATAGCTCGCACCGGCGAGGGTCGAGAGCGGGCCGACATCCGTTGCCCCGGTCAGGTCGATCGAGTAGATCATCTTCGAATTGGCGGCGGGCGGCAGGGTGCCATCACGCTCGTCGACCAGGAATTCCGTGTTCGAGACGGCGGTGATCTCGCTCGACGCGATGCCCTTGGTGCCGGGATCGGAGAGCTGGTAGATGTACTCGTGCAGCTCGCCGGTCGCGAGCGTCACCGTGACGATGCGCGTCGCGGTGACGGTCTTGGCGTTGATGCCCGCGAGGTCGGTCTGGTTGATGGCGCTCTGCATGAGTCCGACGAGCGTGCTGCCGTCCGGAGTGAGGGTGAGGCCCTCCATGCCCTGGTTGGGCGTGCGCTTCTTGAGCTCCGCCGGGAGCGTGCCGTCGAAGGGCGAGTAGCCGCCGATCTTCGTGCCGCTCGCATCGAAGTGCCAGATGTACGGGCCGTATTCGTCGGAGACGTAGAAGGTGCCGTCGGGCATCGCGACCAGGCCCTCGGAGTCGAAGCCGTTCGGCGACGGGGAAAGCACGGCGCCGTTCAGATCGACGATGGTCTCGCCGGTCGAGGCCTCGGTATTCACCTGCCCGTTCAGCGGGGTGCCGTCTGCAGCCTTCAGCGGGATGCTGCGCACGAGGTCTGCACGCCCGTCGGTGAGCGCGAACTCGCCGATGGCGGGGGTGAAGCTCGGGATGGCCTCCACCTTCTGCTTGCTCACGCCATCGACGTTCGGGCCGCGGTCGGTCAGTCCGTAGACGTGGCCGGCGACACCCGGAACCGGGACGACGGATGACCCGTAGCCGCTGCCGGAGATCGGCACAGCGCTGAACGTAGCCAGGGCCGGCAGGTGCGTCCTGTAGAGCCTCACGGCATCGGAGCTGGAGACGGTGAAGGAGTCCTCGCCGACGAATCCTGCCTTCGGGGTGTAGGTGAAGGCTCCGTTCGGGCTGATCGTGAGGGCGCCGTTGGCCGGGGCGCTGTGCCCCACGACCGCTTTCGTGTAGCCGGTGGCGCCGAAGGCGTTACCGGTCACCGCGGTGCCGGGCGTCGTGCTGAAGCCGCCCGGGTCTGCGGCGGCCGCGGCGACGGCAGGCCCGACACAGAGGATGCCCGCCAGGGTGGCGACGGCGGCGATCGGCAGGGCGCGGACAGACTTCGGCATCGTTCTCCTCGAACGTCGGGTGACACGACGTCGGGCGAAACGGCACCCCGTCGCAGAGCGATCCGACCGTACTGATCCCGGGTGGACGACATCCAAGGAGCGGGTGAACGAAAGGTGACGCCCCGAGCGGCCGGATTACCTGCGCTTGCTGAACCGGATCGGGTCGTCGAGGTACGGCTCCCACGCGGCGCGCTCGTAGTCACGGATTCGCCGGGGCCGCATCGTCTCGCGATCGACCAGCACCAGCGTCGTCGCCGCCTTGGTGAACAGCAGCTCAGGCTCGATGCCGGCCGGCGACCACACCTCGTAGCAGATCTCGAAACTCGCGCCGCCGATCTGGGCGATCCAGATCTGGATGTCCAGCGGCTGGCGCAGGTACGGGATCGGCAGCAGGTACTCGACCTCCTGGCGCGCGATCAGGCTCAGCGTGTCGGCGCCGGGACTCGCGTCGAGCACCGCGGTCGACGCACCGGCGAGCCGGAGGTCCGATTCTTCGGCGCCCACGGCATCCGTCCAGAACGCTTCGATGCGCGCCTCTTCGAGAAGCCGCAGCATGTCGGCGTTGTTGACGTGCCCGTACCCGTCGAGGTCTGCCCAGCGCAGCCGGGTGGGCACGTGCAACCGCGCCATCGACTAGTCCCGGGTGAGCTTGCGGTAGGTCGACCGGCTCGGCTTCGCCGCATCCGGTCCGAGGCGCTTGATCTTGTCTTCCTCGTAGGCCTCGAAGTTTCCCTCGTACCAGTGCCAGTAGCCGGGCTTCTCGGCGGTGCCCTCGTAGGCCAGGATGTGCGTGGCGATGCGGTCGAGGAACCACCGATCGTGAGTGATGACCACGGCACAGCCCGGGAATTCGAGCAGCGCGTTCTCGAGGCTGCCGAGGGTCTCGACGTCCAGGTCGTTGGTGGGCTCGTCGAGCAGGAGGAGGTTGCCGCCCTGCTTGAGCGTCAGCGCGAGGTTCAGGCGGTTGCGCTCACCACCGGAGAGCACGCCGGCCTTCTTCTGCTGGTCTGGCCCCTTGAAGCCGAACTGCGAGACGTAACCGCGGGAGGGGATCTCGGTCTTGCCGACCTGGATGTAGTCCTGACCGTCGGAGACGACCTCCCAGAGGGTCTTCTGCGGGTCGATGCCGCCGCGGTCCTGGTCGACGTAGGAGATGTCGACCGTCTCGCCGATCTTCAGGTCGCCGCCGTCGAGCTTCTCGAAACCGGTGATGGTCTTGAACAGCGTCGACTTGCCGACACCGTTCGGGCCGATCACGCCGACGATGCCGTTGCGCGGCAGGGTGAAGCTGAGGCCGTCGATGAGCACGCGGCCATCGAAGCCCTTCTCGAGCTTCTTGGCGTCGATGACCTGGGATCCGAGGCGCGGGCCGACGGGGATGACCAGCTCCTCGAAATCGAGCTTGCGGGTCTTCTCCGCCTCGTTGACCATCTCCTCATAGCGGGCAAGGCGCGCCTTCGACTTCACCTGGCGGCCCTTGGCGTTGCTGCGCACCCACTCCAGCTCGGAGGACAGCCGCTTCGCGAGCTTCGCGTCCTTCTTGCCCTGCACTTCGAGGCGGGCACCCTTCTTCTCGAGGTAGGTCGAGTAGTTGCCCTCGTAGGGGTAGAGGTGCCCCCGGTCGACCTCGGCGATCCATTCCGCGACGTGGTCGAGGAAGTACCGATCGTGAGTGACGGCGAGCACGGCGCCGTGATACTGGGCCAGGTGCTGCTCGAGCCAGAGAACGCTCTCGGCGTCGAGGTGGTTGGTGGGCTCGTCGAGCAGCAGCAGGTCGGGCTTCTGCAGCAGGAGCTTGGTCAGGGCGACGCGGCGCTTCTCGCCACCGGAGAGGTTGGAGACCTGCGCGTCGCCGGGCGGAGTGCGGAGAGCATCCATCGCCTGCTCGAGCTGGGAGTCGAGGTCCCAGGCGTCAGCGGCGTCGATCTCCTCCTGCAGCGTGCCCATCTCGGCGAGCAACGTGTCGAAGTCGGCGTCGGGCTCCCCCATCGCCAGCGAGATCTCGTTGAAGCGGTCGACCTTGCCCTTGATCGGGCCGACGCCCTCCTGCACGTTCTCGAGAACGGTCTTGGTCTCGTCGAGCTCCGGCTCCTGCATCAGGATGCCGACGCTGAAGCCCGGGCTGAGGCGCGCCTCGCCGTTGCTCGGGGTATCGAGGCCGGCCATGATCTTGAGGATCGTGGACTTTCCCGCACCGTTCGGCCCGACCACGCCGATCTTGGCGCCGGGGAGGAACGACATCGTGACGTCGTCGAGGATGAGCTTGTCGCCGACCGCTTTGCGGGCGCGGACCATCGTATAAATGAATTCGGCCATGAGAAGAGTTTAGGTGGCCCGGATGGGAGCTCCCGCCGCAGCTCCCGTGCTCGCTAGCATCGCGCCATGGGCACATGGAGTGGCGACCCCTTCGGCAACGACTCGGCGGTGGACTGGACCGATGAGCTGGAGAATGCGACGGACTGGAGCGGAGTGCGAGTCGCGCTCGAGGAGGTCGTCGACACCGACGACTACATCGATACCGAGGTGGCGAGCATCGCGATCGCCGCGGTGGCCGTAGTCACCTACGGTCTCGGCTTCACCGCGGTGACGGGGGTGCCGGATGCGGCGTCGGGTTTCGTTGCCCGGGTCGGGCCGCCGCCCACGGCACTGAGACCGCTCGCCTTCTCGGCGCTTGCCGCAGCAACGTCCCCGGTCACCGAGCTCGCCGAGCTCTGGATGGAGGGCGGCTCCGCCGACTGGGACACAGCGAATGCGCAGCTCGAGGCGTTCCTTGGCGGGCCGTACTGACCGAGGATCGGGCGCGCGATCTATGCGGGCGGTGGTTACCAGTCGATCGGGCGCGTCTTGCCGACCAGGCAGGTGCCGTCGGCGAGCGCTTTCTGCACCGAGCTGGCGTAGCCGGTGCCATTGCGCTGCCCGAGGAGGCACTCCCCGCCGATCTTCACCGAGAACAGGATCGAATCGACGGTACCGCCGATCGCGGTCTTGTCGGGGGTCACCTGCATGTCTGCCTTGGCGAACCCGGCGGCCACGAGGTTGTCGATGAGGTCCCGACCGTTCGCCGCACCGTTGGCGGCGATCACCTTCGCGTTGACGAGATCGAAGTACGGTTTCTCCTGCTCGGCGGTTCCGTTGGGCACCAGCGTCGGAGCCACGCTGGGCGTGGGCGACGGAGTGCTCGTGGCGGCGGAGACGGTCGGCTTCGGCGCCGGCGGGCTCGAGGTACAGCCCGCGAGTACGCCGACCGCGAGCATTGAGACTCCGAGGGCGACCACAACGCGGACCTGTGCCATCGTGCGTTCTCCCCCGGTGCCGTGACGGCGGCGCGAGAGCGCCGGCCGCAACGATTCTAGAGCGAAGCACGGCGCTCGACCTGGATGGCCGCCCTAGAACGGCACCGGCAGGCTCGCGGTCGCCCAGCTCTCGGTGGTGGCGGCCTCGGGCTGCTCAGTGGCCTCGCCCTGCTCGGTGTCGTCTGGCTGTGCGTCGAGCTGCGTCTCGGGTGCCGGGTGCGGCGTGGCGTCGGCGGGGTCATCCGTCGGTGGTGTGCTCGCAGCGGAGTTCACGATGTTGCGCGTGAACGACGCGGTGCCCCAGCTGAGGTCGTGACCGATCGAATCGGCATCCACCTCGATGTTGGTGCCGGTCTTGTCGGCGCTGGTCCAGTCGCGAATGCGCAGGCGGCCGGTGGTGACGATCCGGTCGCCCTTGCTGATCGAGGCGGAGATGTTCAGCGCGAGCTGGCGGAATGCGGTGATGGTGTACCAGTTGGTCTCGCCATCGACCCACTTCGCCTCACGGCGGTCATAGCGGCGCTGGGTGGAGGCGAGCCGGAAGCTCGTGATGGGCAGACCCTCGCTGGTGACGAGGTGCCGGGGCGGGGTGGCGACGAGGCCGGTGAGAGTGATGATGTCGGTCATGGGACGAGTGTGCGGCGGGCTCGGGAGGTGCGGAACCGGCCACCTCCCGATTGGGGAGGCGGCCGGTCATCCGCTCTCTGTGAAGGACTAGACCGGAGTCACCGACGACCCGTGCGGGCCGAGTTGCCGCCCGTCGACCGTGACCGACTCGGCGGAGTGGTTGAGCACGAACCGGTATCCGCCGCGCTCGAGGATCTCGACGTTCTCGGGCGGGGCGGCGGGCAGTTCCGGCAGCGCTGACTCGAGCACGGCGTCGACCACGGAGGCGAGGTCATCCGGTGCCGTGCCGACGTACCAGCCGACACCATCCCCGTAGGTGTGGCGCGTGATGGCCGGCAGACCGTCGAGCATGCCGCCGACGAACGTCGACAGCACCTCGGCTCCTCCCCGGGCATCGATCACCTCGCCCCACTCCTGCGCGCGCCCCTCGGCGAGCCCCGCGAGCGTGAGGGACGGCACCTCCCCGCCAGTGAGCGACGGTTCGGCCGGGGGCGTGAACTCCTCGATCCTGATGCCAAGCACCGGCTGCAGCGCGCCGAGATATCCGCCCGACACGACATGCAGATCCGAATCGAGGATGGCGGACTGGTAGCCCATCACCAGGTGTCCGCCGCCGGAGACGAAGCCGGCGAGCGCCGTCTGCGCCGACTGCCCCAGCACGATCGTGGCGGCGGCGAACACCACCCGGTAGCCGCTGAGGTCACTCGACGGATTCACGAAGTCGACCAGCACGCCGCGGCGCCAGAGCTCGGTGTACCAGCGGAAGACGATGCGCACGTAGGACAGCTGGGCCGGGGTCGCAGGCTGCTCGAGCGCCCACCAGCTGTCCCAGTCGAACAGCATGGCCACATCCGCCGAGAGGGTCGCCCCGATCACCGGGGTCAGCGTCTCGAGCTCGGCTCCGAGCTCGACGACCTCGCGGAAGATGCGGGTGTCCTCCCCCGCGTGCGGCACCATCGCCGAGTGGAACTTCTCCGCACCCGCCGCCGACTGCCGCCACTGGAACTGCATGATCCCGTCTGCACCGCGGGCCACGGCCTGCAGGCTGAGCGCCCGGTACATCCCCGGCGGCTTGGCGGCGTTGCGCGGTCGCCAGTTGACCGCGCTGGTCGACTGCTCCATGAGGATCCACGGCGCTCCCCCACCGAGCGAGCGCATCAGGTCGCGGGTCATCGCGGCGTAGGCGGGCGACGCCGGGTCGGCCGGGTCGACGTAGTGGTCGTCGGAGATGAAGTCCAGCTCCGGCGCCCACGCCCAGTAGTCCCCGCCCTTGAAAAAGCCCATCAAGTTGGTGGTGATCGGGATGCCCGGTGCCACCTCCCGCAGGATCGCCGCCTCGGCGCGATACACGCCCAGCCACGCATCGGACGAGAACCGGTCGAAGTCGAGCAGCTGCGTCGGATTCGGGAAGGTCGGCATCGCCCGCGGCGGCATCACCTCGGCGAAGCTGCCGTAGGCCTGCGACCAGAACGCCGTGCCCCAGGCCCCGTTGAGCTCCTCGACACTGCCGTACTTCGCCTCGAGCCAGGTGCGGAACGCCGCCGCCGACTCGTCGGAATAGTCGTTGGGCACATGGCAGGCGAGCTCGTTGTTGACGTGCCACGCCTCGAGCCCCGGATGCGTGCCGTAGCGCTCGGCGATCGCCCGCACCAGCCGGTCGGCGTAGTGACGATAGGTGGCCGAGCTCGGCGAGTACTGCTGCCGACTCCCGATTGCGAGACGCACTCCGTCTGCGGTCACGGGCAGGACATCCGGATGCGCCAGAGTGAGCCAGGGCGGCGGTGATGCGGTGGCGGTCGCCAGATCGATGCGGATGCCGCCCGCATGCAGCCGATTCAGGATGTCATCCAGCCACTCGAACTCGAATCGACCGTCTTCGGGTTCGAGCTTCGCCCACGAGAACACACCGACCGTCGCGACGGTGACCCCGGCCCTCTGCATGAGCCGCACGTCGTCATCCCAGATCTCCCGCGGCCACTGCTCGGGGTTGTAATCCCCGCCATACCAGATGCGGTTCATCCCTTCACCCCTCCGGTTGCGAGCCCCGACTGCCAGTAGCGCTGCAGGAACAGGAACGCGATGATGAGCGGCAGGATCGACACGAACGAGCCGGTCAGCACCGTCGAGAACAGCACCTGCGCGCCACCGCCGGCGGAGGCGGTCGCCTGCCACTGCGCCAGGCCGACCGTCACCGGGAAGAGCGACGGGGTGTTGAGCATGATCAGCGGTAGGAAGTAGTTGTTCCAGGTTGCAACCAGCTGGAACAACAGGACAGTGACGATGCCGGGCGCCAGCAGCCGCGCCCCGATGGTGGCGAAGATACGCAGCTCACCGGCACCGTCGATTCGCGCCGCCTCGAGCAGACTGTCGTCGACCGATTCGGAGGCGTAGACCCGCATCAGGTAAACGCCGAACGGGCTCACGAAGGAGGGAAGGATGATCGCCCATACCGAGTCGGTGATGTTGGCGGCCGCGAACAACAGATAGGTGGGGATCGCCAGGGCGGTGAGGGGAACCATGATCGAGCCGAGCACCAGCGCGAACACGGCACTGCGCCCGCGGAATTTGTATTTCGCCAGCGCGTAGCCACAGGCCGTCGCCAGGACCGCGGCACCGACCGCTCCGACCACCGCGTAGAGCACGGTGTTGAGCAGCCACTGCACGAAGACGCCGTCCTGGAAGGTGAACAGGTTGGCGATGTTCGCGAAGAACTCGAAGCTGCGTCCGAAGGCGAGGCCGAAGGTGGTGAACAGATCGCTGTTGTCTTTGGTGCTCGACACGAAGAGCCACACCAGCGGCACCAGGAAGTAGATCATGGTGATCCAGACGATGACCGTCAGGATGTTGCTGCGCTTGTTCGACTGCAGATGCCGGCGGGACTTCGGCTTTGAGATGACCAGCGCACCCTTGCGCGCTGAGAGGGCGGGCACGCTCATGACAGCCGCTCCTTCCGGTTGGTCGCGGTCTGCACCACGAAGGAGACGATCATGATGACGATGCCGAGCAGGAAGGCGATCGCTGCCGCGTAGTTGATCTCCTGGTTCTTGAACGCGACGTTGTAGGCGTAGAGGTTCGGCGTGAAGTCGCTGCCGATCGCGTTCGGCGCGATGGTGAAGAGCAGGCTCGGCTCGTTGAAGAGCTGGAACGAGCCGATCACCGAGAAGATGACCGTGAGGATGATCGCCTGCCGGATCGCTGGCAGCTTGATGCTCCAGGCCACGCGGAACTGTCCCGCACCATCGATCTCCGCCGCCTCGTAGAGTTCCTCGGGAATCGAGCGCAGGGCCGCGTACAAGATGATCATGTTGTAGCCGATGAACTCCCAGCAGACGATGTTCATCGTCGAACCGAGCACATTGCCGGGCGAGAGCAGGTTCGGGGCCGTGAGACCGAGCCCGTGGAACAGCTGGGTGATCAGCCCGAAGTCGGTGCCGTACAGGTAGCCCCACATCAGCGTGGCGACGACACTCGGCACCGCGTACGGGATGAACACGAGCAGGCGCACGATGCGCCCGCCGCGCAGCCGCCTGCTGTCGATCGCCAGCGCGAAGAAGATCGACGCCGCGAGCATGATCGGCACCTGGATGAGGAGGAACAGGGCGACCCTGCCCAGCCCGCCCCAGAAGCTCGGGTCTTGCAGTGCCCTGGCGTAGTTGCCGAGGCCGGTGAAGACCTCGCCGCCGACGAGCTGGGAGGAGAACAGGCTCAGGTAGGCGGAGTAGATGAGCGGCGCGATGAACATCGCCGCGAAGACGACGAGGAAGGGGATGGTGAGGATCCAGGCGGCACGGGTTTGTGCCCCATGCAGCAGGCGCGACCGGCGGCGCGCGTCGAGAACGGTCATTGTTGTTCTTCTTTCCACGGATGGGGCCGGCCCGGGTCCGTGGACCCGAGCCGACCAGGTCGGGCCTTACTTGACGGTGAAGCCCTGCTGCTTTCCGTAGGCGACGACCTTGTCCTGCCACGCCGTCAGCGCGGCCTTGAGGTCGCCATGATCGGCGATCGCCTTACCGAGGGTGTCTCCGTAGCTGGAGTTCACGTAGTCCATGTACGGCAACCACTCGAAGTCCTTGTCGACGGTCTCCGAGACCCCCGCGAAGAACTCGTTGACCTTCTGACCGCCGTAGAACTCGCTGGTCTGATCGGTGAACTCGGGGCTCTCCAGGGTGGCCTTCTTGACCGGGAACAGGAACTGCTGGTTGGCGAGCGCCAGGGTGGACGCCTCGTCGTTGTTGATGAACTTCGCCAGCTCGTAGGCCGCGATCGGGTTCTTCGTCGTCGACATGACCGCGTCAGACGATCCGCCCCAGTTGCCGGAGATGTCGGCCCCCGCCGTGTACTGCGGGATCTTGCCGGCCCGCCACAGGCCGCTGGTGTTCTTCACCGTGCCCTGCAGGAACACGGGGCCCCATGCGGCGACCAACCAGCTGGCGTACTTGTTCTGCGCCAGACCCTGGTAGTACGCGTCGGTGAAGTCCGGATCGGTCGAGACGAGGTCCTTGTCGATCAGGTCCTGCCAGTACGACACCACCTTCTGGTTCGTCTCCGAGTCCAGATCGACGCCCACCGTCTTCTTACCGTCGTAGCTGAAGGGCTTCGCCCCGGCCTGCCAGAAGAAGCTGATCAGCTGAAACATGTCGTTGCCCGGCATGTTCGTGATGTACGAGCCGGTCTTCGACTTGACCGCCTCTGCAGCCGTCGCGAAGTCGTCCCAGGTGGCGGGAGCGCCATCCAGCCCGGCCTTCGTGAAGATGTCGTCGCGGTACAGCGTGCCGAGCGGACCCGAATCCTGCGGCACCGCCCACACGCCGGCATCGTTGGAGACCTGCTTCCACACCCAGTCGACGTACTCATCGCCGAGCTTGTCGGCACCGTACGGCGTGAGGTTGAGCAGGCTCTTGGTCTGGTTGAACGAGGCGATGTAGTTGAACTCGACCTGCGCGACATCCGGAACACCCTTGCCCGCCTTGAGCGCAGAGCGGAGCTTCGGATAGTGCTGGGCCCCACCGGTGGTGTTCACCAGCTTCACCGTGATCTTCGGGTACTTCTTCTCGAACAGGTCGACCTCCTTCTGGAGGTCGGGCACCCAGCTCCAGAAGGTGAGGGTGGTGGGGGTGTCCATGGCCTTGTCGATCTCCGACTGGGTGACCGGCTTGGATGACGTCGTCGATCCCGTCGACGGGGAGCAACCGGTGAGCGCGAGTGCCGCCACGATCGCGACGGCTCCCAGCTTCATTGCTGTCTTGCGTCCGTTTCTCATGATCTCTTTCGGTGGTGGGGGTTCGGGTTACTCGGTCGAGTCACCCGTCGCCTCGAGCACAACTGCAGACCTTCGCTCGAGGAGTATGGAGTCGCCCGCGGCGTAGCTCACGCCCGAGACGAGGTCGCGCACCGCGAAGGGCGCGACGATGGTGGCCGGATCAGCCGACCAGTTCGAGGCGAAGACCACCGCGTGGCCGTCCGCCATTCCGGTGGAGACGGTCACCGTCTGGTCGGCCGACCACCGCGCCTGGGCGGTATCGGGCACCAGCCAGCGGCCGATACTGCGCCCGAGGGCCGGGTTGGGCACGGTCGCCACGTAGCTGACGCGACCGGACCCGTATGGGGTGGTGGTGACCGCGGCATCCGCCCCCAGCTCGGTCGGGGCGAAGCGCGCGAGAACCTCCGCGCCATCCGGGTGCAGGATGTCGACCCAGCCGAGCCCCGCTGCATCCGGTTCGAGAACCAGGGCGCTGCCTGCGCCGCCGACCGCCAGCGGCGCGTCGATGTTGCTGTACTCGTCGTAGTGCAGCTTCGCCGGGCCGGCCAGCGGCCCGGGCGCGACCTCGTTGCGGGCGCGGGCAAGCTCGTCGCCGTAGCCGGTGCGGATGCCGATGACGAGGTGCCCACCCGCGGCCGCGTAGTCGGTGAGGTGCTGCAGCACGGCGTCGTCGGCGACGTAGATCGCCGGGGCGACCAGCACCGGATATCTCGCCGCCAGCTGCTCGGCCGGGATGCCCAGGAAGCGACGGACGTGCTGCACTCGCACCTGCGCGCCGGCCTCGAACAGCCCGCGATAGAAGGCGTCGACGATGTGGGCGTAGGCGTCGACATCCGGGCCGCCACCGGGCGTCGCCAACGGCGGGTAGAACTCGAACGACCACTTCGTGTCGGTCGACCAGAGCAGCAGCACGTCGGCGTCTGGCTCGAAGTGGTCGAGGGCCGGGCCGATGGCCTTGAGCGCCGCACCGAGCTCGGCCACCTCGCGGTAGATACGCCCCGGCTTTCCGCTGTGCGGGATGACGCCGCCCCAGTAGGTCTCGATGCCGAAGTGCAGCGTGTGCCAGTGCCAGTACTCGATCATGCGCCCGCCGCGAGCGAGCAGCGCGAATGCCGCCTGTCGCAGCTGGCCGGGGTACGGCGGGTGGTTCTGCCAGGCCGCGCCTATCGATTGGGCGTCGGTCTCCGTGACCAGGTACTGGGTCTCGGCGCTGGAGTATGCACGGTCGCCCCACTGGAACAGGGCCCAGACACTGCTGTGCCACCAGCGGTCGGTCTGCGCGATCTCGGTGGCGACATCCAGCCCGTCCTGCATCTTGTAGTACGGGTTGCCTGCCACCAGGTCGAGACTCTCGACCAGCTCGTCGTCGGAGACCTGGGGCCGGGCATAGGAGATGCAGGTGGTGATGAACTGATCGTCGCGCTTGTACTCGCGCACCAGGTCGGCCTGCCAGGCGATGAGCTCGGTGGCGAGGGTGGACTGGAAGCGTCGCCACTCGAGCTGGTACTGCGGCATGAGGTTGCCGTCGGGGCGCCAGAGCTCAGACCAGTCGGAGAGCTGGTGCGACCAGTAGACCAGCCCCCACTCGCGATTGAGTACGGCGACGGTGCCGTACCGCGCGCGCAGCCATTCGACGAAGCGGGCGAAGGTGTGCTCGTTGTGCGGCAGCACGTTGCCGGGCTCGTTGTCGACCTGGTACCCGATGACCGCGGGGTGATCGGCATAGCGCTCGACGACCTTGCGCGCGACCCGTTCGGCGTATCGGCGATACGCGGGATGGCTCTGGTCCATCTCCTGGCGCGCACCCCAGCCCATGCGCACACCGGTGGAGGTCTCCGCTGCGATCTCGGGATGCAGCACCTGCAGCCACGGCGGCACGGCGTAGGTGGGCGTGCCGAGGATGACGCCGATGCCGCGGGCGAGAGCCCCGTCGAGCACCGGTTGCAGCCAATCGAGGTCGAACTCGCCCTCGCGCGGCTCCCAGGTCGACCACACGGACTCCCCGACGCGGATGACCGTGAAGCCGGCCCGCTGCATGAGGTCGAGGTCGACATCGAGGCGATCGGTGGGCTGGTACTCCGCGTAGTAGGCGGCGCCGAAGAGGACGCCGGAGAACTGCGGGGAAGAAGTCATCGTTGACCAATCGCTCGACATGTGGTCGATAACATCGTGGATGTTATCGGTAACATCAGGTGGTTCACGAAGTTAGCCGACGCGGGACGTCGACGCAAGACCCAATTGCGTAACGCGCAATGCGCCGGTTCTTTCGGGGTGCGGAGTATGGTCACGGCAGGATGGATAGATGACCGACACCGCGGACGAGACCGCAGTAGACCGCGACCGGGTCGGCGCGCGCACGGCGCGCGCGGCGACGATCTACGACGTCGCGGAGTTGGCGGGCGTGTCGCACCAGACCGTGAGTCGCCTGCTCAAAGGCTTCCCCGGCATCCGTCCCGAGACGCGCCACCGGGTCGAGCAGGCGCTGGCGACCCTGGACTATCGTCCGAATCTCGCGGCGCGCTCCCTCACGACGGGCCGTTCCCATCGAATCGGTGCCCTCACGTACGAGATCGACCAGGTCGGGCCGAGCCGGATCGTGCAGGGCGCCGCGGCCGCAGCGCGTCGCGCGGGCTACGTGCTCGACATCGTCACCCTCGACAATTCCGACGAGAACGGCATCGAGAAGAGTCTCGAGGTGGTGAACCAGAACGACCTGGCTGGCATCATTGTGCTCGCCTCCTCCGAGGAGATGACCGCGGCGTTCCGGCGAACTCGATTCCGGGTACCCTCATACCTCTCGGCCGACGAGGACGGCGCGGGCGATCCGGCAACCGCACCGCTCGCGCTCGCCATCGACGACCTCATCGGCCAGCTCTACGACCTCGGCCACCGCCGCTTCCACCACCTGGGCGGTCCGGCCAACTGGGTGGCGGCTCAGCATCGCGAGGCGTACTACCTCGCCGCACTGGAGCGCCGCGGGCTGGTGTCGTCCGGGACCTCCCACGGCGACTGGTCGTCTGCCGCCGGTTTCGCGGCAGCGCGCGATCTTCCCGACGACGTCACGGCGATCGTCTCCGCGAACGATCAGATGGCGCTCGGGGCGCTCCTCGCGCTCGACCAGGCCGGGCGCAGTGTTCCGGGAGACGTCTCGGTGACCGGTCTCGACGACATCCCAGAGGCGGCGTTCTACAACCCTCCCCTGACGACCATCCACCTCGACACGATCGCGCAGGGCGCCGCGGCCCTCACCCGCCTGCTCGACCGCATCTCCCCCGGCGAATTCGAGATCCCGGTGGCCCCGCCCGCACGGGTCGTCGTGCGTTCATCCACCGGTCCGGTGGCACGGCGATAGCCGCCTTCCCGAATCGGAAGCCGGCTATCGGTCCACGGGTGGCTCGCGGTCGTGCCCCCGTGATCGCGCCGCTAGTGCTCCCGGAATTCCGGCCACTCCGAGCCGGGAAGCAGCGCCGAATACAGCGCACTCTGCGCCACGTCGAGGCTGGGATAGTCGGCGCGGGAGACCTCGTCGGTCAGCAGTCTGAAGGTGTAGCCGGCATCCGTCTTGTGCACGGAGCCCACCACCCCGGCGGGGCCGTAGGCCACCCAGGTCTTCTCGATCGTCATCTGGTTACTCGCCATTGAGCGTTCCTTTCTTCGGCCACAAGACTACGCTCGCGGCCCCGCGGATACGAGGGCGAGTTGTGTCCGGCGACACGGTTTACCGGCCACATTGCACCCCTAGGCTTTTCCTATGCCTTACTCCGCAGCTGACAATCGATACGAATCCGCCGACTATGTGAGAACCGGTCGCAGCGGTCTGAAACTTCCCCGGGTGTCGCTCGGGCTCTGGAACAACTTCGGGTACGACCGCCCGCTCGAGACCCAGCGGGCGATTCTGCGCCGTGCCTTCGATCTCGGCGTCACCCACTTCGACCTGGCCAACAACTACGGGCCGCCGGCCGGCAGCGCGGAGTCGAACTTCGGCGCCATCCTGGCCCAGGATTTCCGCCCGTACCGAGACGAGCTCGTCATCTCCAGCAAGGCCGGCTACGACATGTGGCCGGGCCCGTACGGCGACTTCGGATCACGCAAGTACCTGCTGTCGTCGCTCGACCAGAGTCTCGACCGGCTCGGACTCGACTACGTCGACATCTTCTACTCGCACCGCCCCGACCCGGAGACCCCGATCGAGGAGACGATGGGCGCTCTCGCCACCGCCGTCACCTCGGGCAAGGCGCTGTACGTCGGCGTCTCGAACTACAACGCCGAGCAGACGCTCGCCGCACACGCGGCCCTGGCCGAGCACAAGATTCCGCTGCTCATCCACCAGCCGCGCTACAACATGTTCGACCGTCACATCGAGGCTGACGGTCTGTTCCCCGTGCTCGATCAGCTCGGCATGGGCAGCATCGTCTTCTCGCCGCTGGCGCAGGGGCTGCTGACCAACCGGTACCTCGCCGGCATCCCGTCGGACTCCCGCGTGGCCGAAGGGCGATGGATGTCCGAGTCGAACATCAGCGCGACCTACCTCGAGCGCGCCAAGGCCCTGCAGGCGATCGCGGAGTCCCGCGGCCAAAGCCTCGCCCAGCTGGCGCTGAGCTGGGTGCTGCGGGTCCCGCAGGTGACCTCGGCCCTGATCGGCGCGAGCAGCGTCGCGCAGCTCGAAGACAACCTCGCCGCGCTCGACGCGGCTCCGCTCACCGACGCGGAGATCGCCGAGATCGAGCCCTTCGCTGTAGACGGCACGGGGCGCTAGGCAGGCTTCTCGCGGCGGCGTCGACCACGGTCGGCGCCGCCGTCGTCGTTCCCCACGGCCATCCGGATGTCGGTGGTCGCCCGTACCGTGACTCTCGACACCAGACAGCCGGGCCGGCAGCACGAGAGGAACGACAATGACCACACTCGCCTTCATCGACCCGATCCATAGCCACAGCCGCTCCGACGAATACGCGATCACCCGCGCCGGCCTTGCCCTCGTCCGCGTTCACGATGACCTCTGGCGCATCACTCGCACCGACGGCGAAGTGCTGGGCTACGTCGAGCGTTTCGCGGTGCGCGACGGTCTGCGCTACCGCGCCAAGCGCTACATCGCGCGGCAGGGTCGGTTCGTGGCGATGGGCGACTTCTGGGGCTTCGCGTCGGCCGTCGACTGCTTCTGAGCGGCCCTTTCGCTCGGCATCGGCGACTCGCCACGGCTTCACCCCGACTCGCCGCCGATCAGGGGTTATGGTCCTGCCATGCAGCTCTGGACCAACTTCGTAGACTGGCTCTCCTCGGACGACGGCGGGCGGGTCGTCTCGACGATCATCGTGCCCTTCGTCGCCATCATCATCGCCGGCGTCATCGCGACGGCGGTCGGACGCGGTTCCACCAAGCGCATGATCGCCCTGAGCGACCGCGAGACCAAGGCCTCCGCCGTCACCGCGCTCATCAGTGCCGCCCGCAAGGCCGCGGTCTGGAACACCATCTCGGGCCCGGAGCAGGCGCATGTCGAGCATCTGATCGGTGAGGCCGACATCCGTCTTCGCCTGCTGCCGATGCCCGGCACCGCCCTGGCCGCCGACTGGGCCCGCCACGAGATCGCCGACATGCAGAAGAACGCGGTGTCGTTCAGCTTCCAGGCCGAGCAGTCGCTGCTCACCTTCCGTGATCGCCTCATCGAATGGCAGTCGCACCCCAGCCGCGCCAAGCGACTGTTCAAGAACGACCTCGACTCCTGGGCATACGACTCCAGCCTCAGCGACCAGGAGCTGATCAACCAGCAGCAGGCCTGGGCGGCCCAGCAGGCCGAGGCGAGCACCCTGGATGCCTACGCGGCGCCCGACCCGAGCACCAAGTCTGAGCCGCTGAAAACCGAGAAGCTCGTGCATACTCCGGCGATCACCGCGGCAGATACCGCATCGACGGATGCCGCGGCCAACGATACGTCTGCCTTCTCCCCCGTCACCGCCGGCGCCACCAGCAAGCGTGTCTCCCCGCTGGAACAGCCGGTCTCGCGCACCGACTGACCTCACGGCCAGGCCGTCACGGCCAGCCGCCGAACGGCGGGATCCTCGCGGGGGTCCCGCCGTTGTCGTCTGTGCGCCCGGCCCGTCGCCGTTCCCGATCCCGCCCCCTCCCTGTTCCGAAACGACGGAGATTCTGCGAAAGCGGCGCGCCTGGCCCATGAATTGCCACAGAATCCCCGTTTCTCCGTCGTTTCGGACGGCAACTCTGTGTCATCGCGGACAGCCACCCGAGGCATGGCAACCGACTTCCGCCGGTGCCTCGAGGTCCGGATCGGATGTGAGGCAGGAGCCCTGCCGATGGTCCGCACTCGGCGGTTGCACGCCGCGGCCGGCCGCAGAATGCACAAAGGCCGCCCCCGCCTCTGCGGGAACGGCCTTCGTGGTCTGGGGGCTAGTCGCTCTCGTCGATCTTCGCGTCGACGATCAGCTCCGCAACCGTACGACGGCGACGGATGACCAGCACCGAACCGAGCAGCAGTGCGAACACCGCTCCGGCAACAATGGGCAGCCCGATGGCGACACCCGTCGCGGCGAGACCCGTCTTGGGGCCTCCCGCCGCCGGGGTGGATCCCGACCCGGTGCCGGGGTCACCGGGCGTGCTCGGGTCGGTCGGATCCGCCGGGATCGGCGCGTTCGGGTCGATCGCGGCAAGCATTGCGGGGGTCAGAGCCGACACGAGAGCACGTCGCACATAGCTACCGTGACCGCCGTTCTTGTCGAAGGCTTCGAACTCCGTACGAGTCCACACCGCACCATTCTCAGCAACGTCGAGGGTGCGGATCACCGGTGGCTGATTGGGCACCGTCGAATAGTCAATCGGGACAATCTCGTCGAAGATGCGCGGTTGCGAGTAGACGTAAGTACCATTGCCCGCGATTACCTCGATGGAATTCGACCGGGTCGGCACCGTGTTGGAAATCGTCAGCTTGATGGGCTTGGCAGGATCGGCGGCCGAGTTGTCGCTCGCCTGCGCCCACAGCGGGATGTTGACAGCGGGGCCATCACCCTCACAGCGGCTCGTGTCTCGGTTGATGTAGGTGGCGAGCACCTTGTCACCGAGAACGGCCTTGACACTGACCACCCCGGTCATGTCCAAGATGATGTCGCTCTTGCCGATCTTGCCCTGGTATTCCGCGAAGTTCATAGGCCCCGAGCAGAGCTTGTAGATGAACGTCGGCAGCATTTCTTGAGCAGAGTTCTGGATGAGCGTGAAGTTCACTGCGGCGGGGTTGTCCGGGTCCTGAGTGAAGGTAGCAGAGCCGTTGCTCGTCGCGTCGACGATGAACTCGACATCGACCTGCTGGCCTCTCGAACCGTCCGGCTCGATCACCCAGACCGAGGCCTTCACCGTTCCCGGCACCGGATGCCCCACATCGGTCAGCACGGACAGGATGTCAGTGAAGGCATCCTCCGGCGTCGTCACCGCGATCGGCGCCTGGTTAAGGTAGCTCGTCGCGCCGTCCTCTGACGTCATCGAGAACCCGAGAGTGCCGTTGCCGATGTAGTTCGCCTCCAGCGAGATAGCGGGCTTGCCTCCGAAGTTCTGGTCGGCGGAAGGAATAAGCGAGTACAGCGTGAGATCGGCGACGACGAACTTCGCGGAGACGGAATGGCCGTCACCGAAGTCGAGCGTGGCCGTGTGCTCTCCCAGCGCGAGCCCCTCCGGAATCGTGATGTATCGAGCGGCATTCCCCTCGCTGTCCGCTGTCCCACTCGACAGAACGTCCGAAGCGCTATCGAGCGTCAACGAGTAGCTCTCGTCGGCGTCGAGTCCGGCAGCCACCATGGCGACATCGTTTTGCCCGGCGCGCACGAAGTGCGGCTGGATGTCGAGCGAGACAGCGCTCGGGTTCCCAGGGGTTACGGCGGCAGCGTCGGTGGCAACCGTGACGACCGTCTTAGCACCGTTTCCGCCGAAATTGACGAGACCGAGGTAGGAACTGTTCGGGTCGAGCCCGGACCACGAGACCTTCTCGGAGCCCAGGGTGGCTTGCACCATGTCCAGCGACTCCGGATCGGCCGTGAAGTTTCCCTGCACGTCGTCCGGGGTCACGGAATAGGTGGAGAGGGTGTAGTCGATCGGTCCAGTGCCCGTGTACGCATAGACACTCACGACCCAGCGGCCCACGTCCGGGCGCGGGATGTCCACGCGTTCATCCGCAGAATCGGTGATCGACTGCCCGCGCGGAATGGGCAGCGAGGTCGACCCTCCGACCCACCCGAGTGTCATATCCAGATCGACGTCGTCGCGGTCGGTGGACAGATCGAAGCGGGTGAACGTTGCGCCTGCGGGCACTTCGATGACGTAGTTCTGAGGGACGGTGTCCAGGTCGGCTTTCCCCGTGCCCTTGACCACAGTTCCCTTGACCATGCCTGTCGGCTGCACCCCAATGGTGTCGGTGACACCCTCGGTCACCGGGATTGTGACAGAGCCGTCGTTGCCGGTTCCGGTGACGTCCGCGGGGACGCTGAATTCGGATGGGCGCACCGCGATCGCGCTGGTCACCGTCGAGATCCCGTCGTGCCACCGCATGTATCCAGTAGCGAATACGTCGAGCGGTGCATCGGTGCGGGTGAACGTGACCTCGAAGGATTTGCTCTCGTTGGCGTCAGCGAAGGTCAGAGACGAGGGGGTTACCACCGTCGTGATTCCAGGAATGGTGATCGGATCGACCGTGAACGTCCCGGCGTGCGTGGACGTGACCGTGCGCTTGACCGTCTGAGTGCCGGGGAGGGCACCAATACCGATCGAGGCGAGGTTGAGGTCGGAGGGGTCGAGATCGTTTCCGGTCGGCGTCTGCAATCCGAGGCTTGCCGCGT
>Ga0247741_1000599_pt1 | contig 20163 bp, 18 predicted proteins | sample UWRJL213509R2_FD_180945 | JGI IMG/M metagenome (GOLD analysis project Ga0247741, IMG submission 180945) | Plant litter microbial communities from Arlington Agricultural Research Station in Wisconsin, United States - UWRJ-L213-509R-2 | ecosystem: Environmental > Terrestrial > Plant litter >... | reverse complement strand
TTTCTCCTATGTCTGAATAGGTCCCTCCCTTCCATGGTCAGAGAAATGCCTCTATCACGTTGTCGACGTGCTTTGGATACATTTGACGAATTTCCTTTCGACTCCTCTGCTGATTTGAGGTAGACAGGAACGGCGCACCGCACATCAGATGGCTTATCCCACCAAAGCCAGTACGTGATTGCATTCAGCACCGCAAAAGCAAGGCTAACGACCTCAAGCTCAGTGACAGCAAGCTTGGTAGCAAACCGACTGAGGCATTGGACAATGAACCATGTCGTCTGTAAGAGCACTATGCCCTTGGAGAAGATATCGGCCTTGCTCCGATCTTGGATTTCCTTTACGGTGATGGTAGGCCACTCTATTTCACCTGCCTCATCCAGTTCTTCCAGTGTCTTTTCATCCAAAACACGAAGGAATGATTTGTCGGCATCATGAAGGGCAAATCCACCCATGAGGACAAGAAATGCATGTGCCCTTGTCCATTCTCTAGCTACTTCACACATCAGTCTTAGTCGAGTACCATATGTTATTTGCTAACCTGGGTACTTGAACGCAATCTTCTTCGCAATCTCCTTCGCCCTGAAGTGCTGCTTCGCTGCCCAATATATGACCAACTCTGGAGCGAGAAGCATATACCCCATCGTAGCCAACCTCCTCCCGAGAATCAAAGCTTCACTGTCTGTTGCTCGCGGAACATTGGGATGGACTGCAACCCAGCTACAGGCAAAAAGTGTAGCGAGGCAGCTCCAGACGATGCTCCATACTGTTCGATCGTCAAAGTACTGGTCCCCGAGTCGCGGGAATAGAGCTTCGCTCTGATATTCCCGTTCGAGAGGAATGGTCAGGGCTTGAGTGGCGTTATGAGCAAGGTAGGCAAACAGCAGAAGCAGGAGCATGGTGGTCTTTGAGATCGGTGAGGGTGTTACTCAGTTTATTAATCATGCGTTTACGGTCTGGACAACGCACTTTCACAGCATTCTTTTGACAGCACCGCCATTCGCAGGACAATTCACACATTGAAACTTCCGTACGGGCCGTTCAAACTTGACCACACCCTCAGGCTCGAACATTGTTTGCTTTGCTCTCGAGCTGGTCTTCACTGCTCTCATTTTCTACCCTTCCATGGCCTCGCTGTATCCCTCGGTCAAGATTTCGCGCTCACGCTCCAGTATGTACTGAGTCGTTTCTTTCCTTACGTTGCTCATACTCAACAATCTTGAACCTCCAGAGCTTCATACTGTCCTCCCACTTCAAATTCGTACCTCAATAGATCATCCTGTTTGTCGGTTCCGTCCCGCGACACCACCTTTCTGGCCTATCCTCTGGTGTCTGCACAATCTGTCCCGCCTCTATCATCACGCTGCCTGCGTCCCACGAGAACCAAGACCCCGGCTCTCTGACCTTCAAACTACGGCACCGGCCCCACATGTTGCCATTGGCGTATGCTACTGCTTCTTGTAATGTCCGTTGTAGGCGCCTACATGCATTACGGAAGCGAGCCGTCCTCAAACGCATGCAGTCCTTGCTCAAGAGCCTGATTTTCAGAGGAAGGATGGTGGTTCGCGATGCCGATTATCAAGCGTTTGGTATCCCTTCATGAGGTGAGATACATCTCGTCCTTCTCATCTAGTCACAAACGCTGACAATCCAACTCTTCCAAGTGCTCTCATATTCCACTTCTTATCATCTTCAGCAGTCTATCCGTGCACTAGCTACATCCGGGTATACGAATCCTACCAACTATACGCGGATCCCCAAACCAGTACAATCGAAACTCAACGCAAACTCTGGCCTCGTCAGACTTTGTCATCATCCACTGGCGGAACTTTGGACACAAGGACGAATGGCACACCGGCAACTGGAGGACGAAAGGGATGCGCTTTATACGAGGAGAGCGGCCAGGGGATAGACAGCCGAGGCATTGATGCGTTCTTTTCGTTTGGGGCGGTGGGAGTGAAACGAGAATCGACGACGAATTGGTAGATGCTGGGCAGACCCTCGATAGCGCCTACTGCTCGGCGTTCGTCAACCGTCGACGCGACGTAGAGCCTTTACTCCAGGCTGCAGCCGCAAAATCCTCAAACACGAATATCCACGACGTCCAACCACGATTATACGAACCCAGACTTCTCCAGTGCCGAAACAAAGGACCGTCAAATCGTGCCCTTTGCGTCATTCGCCGTCGCGTATCCTTCGGCTGCAGCGGTACTGGTTTCGTTTCAAAATTTCGACTACAGGAGGCGATGTTGGTACTGGCCAAGACAGAGTGTCATGTCGCAGGCAGGGTCTAAGCGACAATGACGATCTGGATCCTGCTGATGCTGGGCTGGCCGAAGCTCTTTTCGATTTGAGATCGTTCAGCTGCGCTGTTCATTGACCAAGGTTCCTCTAGTCCTCTATTGCACGTTCTATTTCCCTCTAATTTTTCCTGTGCGTGTTGCTAACCACCCATCCCCTTCCTAGGTCCCATCCCGAACATTCTCGGAGCATGCTAGCTACTTCCAGGTCGCCACCAATGTCTACGCACACCTCCAATAAGTGTACACCACATCCTGAAGCTGAGAAACTCTTTCAAATCCCTTTACGAACGTCTTGGGGGTTATATCGACTGCCCACGGCGCTTCAAGACTGGGTCTGATACGCAAGTTGAACCTCTGGATGCATCAAGCAATATAATTCCTTTCTACGTTCCAAAATCGTTCGTATTGTTTCTCTCCCCTCACAACCCATATCTGACAATTTTGAACCTTCTCAGATAATGCGTATATGCACCCCCTGAAGCGGCCTCCCCTGGTTCGCCAACTTGTATGCCTCCAGAACATCGCGCCTTGCGTATATCTGTGTCTGCACATCCCCTCCGCTGTGAAAACTGGCCCTTGCAAATAAACACGACTTGACTGCTGCTCGGCGCCTGCAGTATGTCACACTTGGATACCGCCCGAATGTAAGGGTGCCAGGCCACTGGCTCTCTTCATATGCTACGGTCTTCCTCGCTACCTACTATATCTTCAGGCTGTCTTCAAGCATACGACTCGGCTTCTAGACGACAAGGTTCAACTTTATTAGGAGTCCGACTCTGGGGGAAATTTGATGGTCAGTGGGCGTTGGAGTATCGAGGATTCATGGTCATAGTCCGATGTCTTCCTTCGTTCAAGTAAGCTTCACATCCAGGCTTACTCGTTCTCATTCCACGAATTGATGACCTCATTTTTTCCATTCTAGGTTGTCATCTCCGTTTGCGGAATATATATACCCTCGAACTTCGTACTGTGCTAATTGGTCTCAATTCCGAGGCGTTAGCTATATGTGTATACATGAGGCTCGCCGATTATACACGTGTTGCCAGTCCGATATCATCAAACTTGGCGCATAATGTGGCCCCACGTGCCTTGGTGTCGGCTTCGAATGGTGGACACTAGGAATAAACCGCGCCAAAACGATGCCTGAAGAAGAGGTCAAGAGGAAGTGCTGCCACTTGGTTTCAAAAAGAATGGAGATCTGACGACGACCGAGTTCGATATCGAAGTCAAAGAACGCTGGATCGCCTGTTGCATGACCTTCGCCGAATCGCCAATATCTGTTGGCACCAGCGATACATCCTCAAACGCGAATCCATCCGTGGAGCGAAATCCAAATGTCCATACTTCTTCAGTCGGAATAGAGGTCTACGAAATACTACGTTGGCATCATCAGCGTCTTACATACTATCAGCCAGGAAGGAAACTCGTTTTACGTCGAACCCGCTTCAAAAATACTACCTATTTTAAGTCTGCTCATATCTCCGATTTGCTCTCTTTTTCTCGCCATATTATCACTGACACCTTCCATACAGGAGTTGATCGCGACCGAGTCTCATCAACGGGTATCGGAGTCTGCCTCCGGGAGACTACTGACATCTCATACTTTCTGAGCTAGCCTGAGGTTGTGGTCAACTCGGCGCACACTCGTGCCCTCAAAGATGCACCTCCTACCCTCACGATGCACTATCCTCTGGGTCCATTTGCTCGTACTTGGTGTTATTGAGACCAACCATCATGTTCTCGTAGACGTTATCAGAAAGTGCACGCCACACCTGTGCGGTGCATCGAGTTATGAATCAAACTACTAACCAAGGTATCCTTGTGCGTGTATGGATCACCACTTGATAACGGAGGCATTGTATGACGAGAGGGCGAAATCAGTGCTTGTGTCAATATGTAAAATTGTAGCTGGCTATAAATATGATACGAAGGTTCACGTGTACGAAATAACAGATGTGGTCCATATGTGATATTGAGGATCATAAGTGAGGGAAGAATTCAGACCACTTCAGTTCATGAAGGGCTGTAGGAGGTAAACTGCGTAGCAGTACGAGAGGTAGGATCAGCAAGATGATTCGTGAGACTATGTATGCTGGTATGAGTATAACAAACGTGAATTTGCATGAGGTCCCGAGGATGCTCTCCAAGATGCGGTTTGAGACCGATTCAAACATTATCCGCAGAAACACGTACAGTAAGGGTCCAGCTGTGATCAAAATTGCGGATACCCTCCAAAGCCACTTCTCAGCGGCAGTTGGGAAGACGGATGGCCAGAGTATAAAGTGGATGGTGCCAAAAAGAGCTATCACACCAATCGCGGTCCAAGTTGAGGGAAAGATCCCAAGAACGTCTGTCTTCTCAATAGGGGAGTAGAATGTCGGTACTCGAGTGGTATCCCCATCAGGAATCTTATTTTGGTTTTTGGCGGCCAAGCTGAAGAGAGGGCCGAATATGACTTTCATTGGTGCCCAGAGAAGGTAAAATATGGTGGGGATGAGACCGTGTTTGTCGCGACTATGTCTGAATGAATCCGTGAACGATGCAAGAAAACCCTTGCCTTTCATAGACGGGGAAATAGTCATATCACGTTGTTGACATGTTTTGGATACCTTCGACTCTGAGTTTGGCGAGTTCTCTGCCGACTTGAGGTAGATTGGTACGGCGCACCGAACATCGGATGGCTTATCCCACCAAAGCCAGTATGTGATCCCATTCAGCACAGCAAATGCGAGGGTCACCACCTCCAGCTCAGTGACAGCAAGTTTGGTGGAAAAACGGCTGACACACTGAACAATGAACCATGTCGTCTGTAGGAGCACTATGCCCTTGGAGAAGATGTCTGCCTTGCTCCGATCTTGTATTTCCTTCTCCGTGATGGTGGGCCACTCAATCTCCCCTGTTTTGTCAAGTTCTTCGAGTGTGCGTTCATCCAAAACACGGAGGAATGAGTTATGTGTATCGTAAAGGGCAAATCCACCCATGATCACAAAAAACGCATGTGTCCTTGTCCATTCTCTGTCTGTCGTAACTGTTCAGTAGAAAACCCGATAAACAACTGTAGGTTGCACACCTTCACGTTGGTGCTTAACCACAATCTCCTTCGCACTAAAGTGCTGCTCTGCTGCCCATAAGATGACAAGCTCAGGAGCGAGAAGCATGTATCCCATCATAGCCAACCTCCTCCCGAAAATCAAAGCGTTACTATCTGTTGCTCGCGGAACATTGGGATGCACTGCAACCCAGCTGCAGGCAAAGAGTGTGACAAGGCAGCTCCATACAATACTCCATACAGTTCTATCGTCGAAGTAATGGTCCCCGAGTCGCGGGAATAAAACTTTGCTCTGACTTTCAAGTTTGAGCGGGAGGGTGAGGGCATGGGCGGCGTTGTGGGCAAGGTATGCAAATATTAGAAGCAAAATCATGGTGAGGGTTGTCTCCGAGATCGATGACGGTCTTGTTCGCTTTTCACTTAGTTTATTGTTGAACCAGTGTACTTAACACATACATTGACAGTCGACGGATGAGGCTGTGTCACAGCACTTTTCTGACTGACACTGCCATTAATTTGGCAGGTCATTTCACATATTGAAACCTCCGTAGTCTTAAAACATGAGGCAGTCTGATAGTCTGCTTGTGCGAGCAAGTGTCCTTCGTCTCAGTTTGCCTGCGTTGGTCCGACAGGCGTCTAATCTCAGGCTCAAAGCGCCCATGTGCCACTACCGGAACATTCCGGCCCGATCCGCCACGCCCAGCTTTCATCCAAGTTCGTCGTTCGAACTACAGCTTCGAGGGCAGGATGATGTACTGAGTCATTTTCCTCACTCACATTGCCCGTACTCAACTGTCTTGAACCTCCAGAGGCCATTCTTCCCTTTATTATGGAGTCAAGACAACCTTCGGCAGCCCCTACATCCTCCCACTTTGTAACTCAATATCGGCCAAGTCTCCAAGTCACAACACCTTTCCGTCCCAGTTAGCAGGCTGGCCTATCCTCCGACTGGTGTACGCGTAATCCATCCCGCCTCTATCATCACGTTGCACGCATCCCCTGCGTGAAATCAAGTTCGAATCGCATACATCCTTTGGTGCCTCCGTTATGGTCGCAAGCACTATTCTTAGAGCACCTGGCTCTCTGGACCTTCAAACGGCGAAACCGTCCCCACATGTCGCTATTGGCGTGTGCTACTGGCTCCCATTATCCCCGTCGTGTTCGCGGAAACAGGCTGTCCTCAAGTGCGTGTTATTGGGTCGATCTTGGTTTCAAGACCTCTATTTCTGGGCGGAGGGGGGTGGTGGTTCGCGATGCCGATTAGCATGCGTCTCTCTTAAGGAGGTGAGATACATGTCATTTTTCTCATCGAATCCCAAGCGCTGATAATAGATTAGCAAACACACACACGAGGTCCAGTGCTCCAGCGCGCTACGGTTCTTATCCTCAACGGTCTTCCACATCCTCCCATCGCAGGCACCAAGCGCACCCGCACGCCGTGTCTTGCTAATCGTACACGAATCCCCAGGCCGATACGATCGAACCCTCGACGCATATCTGGCCTGGACGCCCTCATCATCCATTCGCGGAATGTTGAACACAGGATGAAGGATTCACTAGAAACTGCGAAATGGATGTTTCAAGTGAGGAAAACGGTCAAGAACTGGGTTGAGGGCTGCGAGGCTGTAATGAAAATCGACGACGACAAGTTCCTTGTCGGAGTCGGCAAATACTGGATGCCTCGCTGATCAACGTTCCAACTTTCGTCAATCGTCGACGTGCGTCTATGCACACTTCCAACCCTCACATTAAAATGACGACTGTTGCAACATGCTACCTTGTTTACTTATTGGATGTCTTGAACTCGTGTCGACTAAGCATTCTGGGATTGGTCCTGTTCGTAGCTGTCCACTTCCCGCCGGTATCAAACACCTTACGCAATATCGGTCCTTTCTACGTTCAATGTTGTTCGTATTGTTTCTTCTATTCTTCTAACCCATATCTAACAAGCTTGAACCAGGTCTAGCTGACCTCCTAGTCTGAGGCTCCCCCTTCTCTTCATCTGAACACGCCCTCTACCATGGGAAAAGGCCCTTTCGAACTCGGGTTCTAGGCGACAACGTACAAACTCATCCCGAATCTGAATCTGAATCTTATGAAAGCTTGATGGTCGGTGCGTCAGATTATCGAGGATTTAGACTTGAATATCTTACGTGTCAACCAGATTTCAAGTCTTATCTCGTCATTTTCTCATCTCCCTTTCTATTTACCAACGACCTCATTCCTTCTATTTTAGACTCTCATCTTTTGCATCTGCACAAGCGAATGCTCGAACTTCAGTGGACACTCACGCCAAGCTTGTTGGTCTCAACCCCTGCGTATCTGAGGCATCAGCTATGTCCGCAGGTGTCGCCGATGATATGCGAGCCACCAGCCCACTCGTGGCCTAATGCGGCCTCCGCATTCCTTCTCGTCATCTTAGTATATTCTGGTTGGACGCGTCGGTGACTTCTAATAATAGACACTAGGACAAACTGGGCCAAAACGATAACTGAACAAGCGGAGCACGGCCGGGAGGAGGCGCAGCTGTTTGATTTCGAGTGGGTGGTAGGAGCGCGAATGCAGATCTAACCACGCCAAGTTCGATGTCGGTGGCTTGCTGAATGCTCAACCATGGCTAAACTGTCAACACAGACTGGGCATTCACGTTGGTTCTGTCCATGGCATCCCAAAACACGACCCTGTCCACAGAGCACAGTACGGATGTCCATATATCTCCTGTGTCGAAGTAGAGGACTGCAAGATAGTAACTTAGCATCTTCTATGTTTTATTTACTTTGTTTTACTCGCCGCATCGTATCACCAATAACTTATACTTGCTAGATCAGCCCAACCACTCGAGAACATCCCTGATACCGTCAAAGTTGCCGCCAACACAAGTGCTCAACTCCTGCCCTCGCTGCGTATGGACGGCTTTGTACAGTTCTGTGTGGGTCCATCTGCTTGTTATCGGGACCAGTAATCACGCTTGTAGACGATGTCTGAAGGAGATCATCACGCACCTAATTATGAGCCAGACTGTAACCAAGCATCTTTTTGTGCGCGGGTTACCACCAAATAACCGAGGCATGAGAGTGAAATGGATTCTCGTGTCAATATGTTACAAGTAGTAGCTGGTTAGAATACGAAGGCGTATTTGTACGAAATGAGCATATGTAGTGTATCGGTATGAGCCATATCATATGTGAGGGGACAATTTGGACCATTTCAACTCGATAAGTGTTGTAGAAGGTAAACTGCGTAAGAGTACGAGGGGTAGGATCAGCAGGATCAATCGCGAGATTAAATACACTGGTACGAGTATGGAGAATATGACACCAGCTGAGTCGTTGAGGATACTCTTCAAACTGGGGTTTGAAACCCAGTCCCTCATTATGACCGGGAAGAATGTAAGTATGGGTCCACCTGTAATCGAAATTGCCGATACTCTCCAAAGCCACTTTTCAGCAGCAGTTGGAAACGCAGATGGCCAGGGTATGAAGTGGATGGCCCCGAAGAGGGCTATCACGCCAATCATGGTCCAGAATGAGGGTTCAAATCCAAGGAGCCTCTTCTTCTCGACAGGGGAGTAGAATGTTGGGACTCGAGTGGTGTCATTATCGGGAATCACAGTGCCTTTTTGTTGAATCATGACCCAGATAGGGCCGGAGATGACCTCTATTGGCACCCAGAGAAGTATGTAGAGGATGGTGAGGATGATACCGTGTCTTTCATACCTGCTTCTGATTGAACCGCTGAACGATGCGAGGAAACCCTCCCCTTTCGTAGACGGGCCAATATGTGTATCACGTTTTCGACGCGCTTTGGATACCGTCGAGTTTGACGACTCTTCTGCTGATTTGAGGTAGACAGGCACAGCGCATCGGACATCGGATGGTTTATGCCACCAAAGCCAGTACGTGATCCCATTCAGTAACGCGAAAGCGAAGGTTACTACCTCGAGCTCTGTGACAGCAAGTTTCGTGGCGAATCGGCTAATACATTGGACAATGAACCACGTTGTCTGCATAAGCACTATGCCCTTGGAGAAGATATCGGCCTTGCTCCGATCTTGAATTTCCTCAGAAGTTATGGCGGGCCACTCAATTTCCCCTGTTCGATCAAGTTCTTTGAATGTATGTCCGTCTAAAACACGGAGGAACGACTTGTCGGCATCGTGGAGGGCAAATCCACCCATAACAACAAAAAATCCGTGTGTCCTCGTCCATTCTCTAGCTACTTCACAGGTCAGACACCATCAATTATAAGAAGTTGTTTACGGACTTTGGTACTTTGCTGCAATCTCCTTTGCACTAAAATGCTGATTTGCTGCCCAATAGATGACCAACTCCGGGGCGAGAAGCATATATCCCATCGTCGCCAACCTCCTTCCAAGGACCCTTGCTTCACTATCCTTCACCGACGGTACATTGGGATGCACTGCAACCCAACTACAGGCAAAGAGTGTGGCGAGGCAACTCCATATGATGCTCCATACGGTTCGATCATCAAAGTACTGGTGGCCAAGTCGTGTACATAGAGCTTCGCTCTGACATTCGCTTATAGTCTTAAGCAAAAATGTGCGAGCTTGAGTGGGGTCATGGGTAAGGTAGAAGCATATTAGAAGCAGGAGCATAGTGACGGGTGGCCTCCAAGACCGTGGGGGTGGACTTTATTACCCAACATACCTGCCACGTGTAAACAGTGTGAACAAGGCACTGTCAGTGCATTCATTTGAGAGACACCGCCATTGGCAGAACATTTCGCACAGTTAAAACTTCTGTACGGTCTGTTCAGATTTACTTAAGAGGAGACGTATGGAGTTGTCTGATACCTTTGCTTGCATGAAGAGAAGTGTATATTGGTCTGAGTTTGACACGCATGCCACTGTGCGACGGGCGCCTAATATAGGTAGATCAAAGCGCTCGTTGACGTCATACACGGGCACAAGCTGTGATGAACCGATTGTCTTGATCACTGCGCAAAGTAAAGAGCCTCGACTGCTCAAGTATAAGCTTATGATATTCACTATTTCACGAAGCAATCACATCGGAGATCATGCTGTTCACATGCCCTCTAAATGATGTCTACTATCTAACTAGTACCAACTCGTCACTGCTCTTTTGGTGAACGCATCATTCTTGGCTTTCTAATTCTCGCCCATCTCGAGTTCAACGTAAAAGATGTATCCACGGACTTTGGCTTTGTAATATGAGGAAGGACGGCTTCAGATGCAACTCATGAAGCAGATGGCAACCAACACATTTACTCCAGGAAGCTGACCGACGCTGGCATATTTTCCTCTATCGATCATTTGAGTGCCTTTATGGCGATCACTTGAGGTTTCCAGATATTATTGCAAATTGAGATGACAATTCTTGGTCCAAATTTCTAGCAAGTGTGTAAAAATGAGAGTGTTCGTCCAGAGAGATCCTATAGAGTAAAAAGACTGACCATATACACGGCAATGCCAGGTATATGGCGTCTGGGAATTTTCATTCTCGCGGCGTCAAGTGCGGTCATCCTTTGTCTGTAGGTCTGCAAATATGAAATGGAGTATGAAAGACGCTGTCTAATAAACCATTACTAATAATTTCACTCTTGCTACAAACCACACAGGAGGATTTTCTTCCCTCTGCCAGAGAAGCGAGAAAAGCTGAAGGGATTTTATGGTCGGACTGAAGACAACAAAATAATAGGCATCTGCACCATTGAGAACGCGAAACCCCCGGATGAGATGCTAGGAGTTGAGGTGACGCAAAACACGAGTTTCATACTAACCGTGGGGCTTAGATATGCGAAGGGTGATAGCTATGGATGTACAAGCCGAAGGTGGAACTTCCATACAGAAGATGGCCAAGAAGCCACAACTTTGACGATGCCGTAGCCGTCAGAGGAGGCCATACCCGAGGCCATTGCACAGGCGAATTAAATTTGATGAAATTGTCTCGGAAGTACTCTGCAATCCTCCTTGTATGCTCCGTGTAATTGGATTGAAGCAAACCGCGATGTTTACATTATGACTCTATTAATTAGATCACTAATTACTAGTCTTGAAAAGAGTTCAGCTTTGGATTGGAGATTAGCTGCAGTTTAGATCAGACATTACTTGTCACTTTTGTATCTTGTTCAAGACACCTGCAAAATGTTGCGACTCGGACGTGTTCGGCGGCTAAATATGGGTACGGCGCTTAACACCTCTGTATCACGCCCAGTGCTCACAAATCTGGGACTCGAAGTAGTGATAAAGCGCCTTGGAAAACTCGGAATCATATCGTGATCGAGTCATTGACCAGCTAATCTTTCTTTATCGAGGAGCTAAGAATAATCGGCGTACACTTGGCTTCCAGGCCCTATTAAAAAAAGCCTCCCATCTGAAGTCAACTTATGACATTCCTTTTGGAATACTTCACCGCAATCCTGCCATGAGAAACATTTGATTCTCCAGTTGGGGTTCCAAGAAATCCCCGAAAATACGCATCCGTGAGGTGAGTTACCAGCTGGGTCTCGCTTATGAAACGAGGCGTCAGATCTTATCCATATTTTTGGCTGTAGCCACCTGTGGACCCCAATCGAAGCAGAAAAACACTTCAGCCCAGTGTATCCAGTATTTAGGTTGCTGTAGACACGCTCAGATACGCTATAGCTTTATCAGGCCCAGCACCCGTCCTCCAGCGAAATTCATGGCCACAACGAAGCAAAACCAGCGTGACGAATTCTTATAGTAGCTGATAGCTTATAAGACGTTGATGTCGCTGAGCACGATTTCCACGTCCACTTCATAGGTCGCCTGCATTTTGAGACCAGAGATATCTGAATGTTTGTGCAAACCATCAAACCATGAGGGCCAGGTCTGGTGAGAGACCCAGGTAAAGTGAATACTCCAATCAAATGTGTATCACGCTAGCTTCATCTAATAATCATACAAAGTATATTTGTACAAAACGAGAAAAGGCAGTCTATATGTGGAGACCAGTCATAGGTGGGGGAAGAATTCTGACCACTTGAGCTTAAGAAGGGCTGAAGGAGGTAAACTACGTAGGAGTATGAGAGGTAGAACCAGCAAGATAATTCGTGAGAATATGTACGTTGCTATGAGTAATATTATGAAGATTATTGAAAAGACTGGGTTCTGGAAGATGACAGCCAAGAATGAGCTCGAGAAACAGTCAGCTAATGCGATCAGCAGTAACAAAAGTAAGGGTCCGCCTGCAATCAAAATTGTGGATACCCTCCACAGCCACTTTTCAGCAGCGGTTGGAAAAGGGGAAGACCAGGGTATGAAGTGTATCGCACCAAAAAGAGCTATCACGCAAATCATGGTCCAGGTCGAAGGAATAAACATAGGGAGCTGCTTCTTCTCAATAGGGGAGTAGAAAGTGGGTACTCGAGTGAGATCATCATCAGGAATCTCCTCTTGGTCAATCATGGTGTAGAGCGGGCCGAAAACTAGTTTTATTGGCACCCAGAGAACGGTGTAGAGTATAGCAAGGATGTGGCCGTGTTTGTCTCGCCTACGGCTGAAGGAATCTTTATGAGATGCAACGACACTGGAAGGAGAGGACCTGCCAGTATCACGTTGTTGACGTGCCTTGGATACCTTTGAGTTAAACGACACGCCTAACGTCTTGAGGTAAACGGGAACAGAGCGCCGAACATCGGATGGCTTATCCCACCAAAGCCAATAGGTGATTGCGTTGAGCAATGCAAATGCGAGTGTCACCACCTCGAGCTCGGTAACGGCGAGTTTGGCGGTGAAACGGCTGACACACTGGATGATGAACCATGTCGTCTGCAAAAGCACTATGCCTTTAGAGAAGATATCCGCCTTGCTCCGATCTTGTATTTCATTTTCTGTGATGTTTGGCCACTCTATCTCCTTTGCGATATCCAGTTCTTCGAATGTTCTTTCATCTAGAACACAAAGAAATGATTTATCGGCATCATGCAAAGCAAATCCACCCATGATAATGAAAAATCCATGAATCGTCGTCCATTCTCTGCCTGTCGTAACAAGTCAGTCGTGAACCTAATAAAAATCTGTAGATTTCATACCTCTGTACTTGGTGGCAGTCTCCTTTGCGCTAAAATATTGATTCGCGGCCCATGCAATGACCAACTCTGGAGCAAGAAGCATATATCCCATTGTGGCCAACCTCCTCCCCAGAATACGAGCGTCACTATCCTTCGCCGATGGAACATTGGGATGCACTGCAACCCAGCTGCAGGTAAACAGTGTGACGAAGCAGCTCCAGACGATACTCCATAGGGTGCGATCATCAAAGTATTTCTCGTCGAGCTGGGGCTGGGTGGATGGAGAGTTGTCCGACCTACCAGATGGGAGGGCGAGACCATGTGTGATGCTGTTGGAGAAGTATATGAGGAGCATGAGAAACAGCATCTTTGATGAGGGGAACTGTATACGTTGGCTTGCTGGCTAATATGCTACAGGAACATGGCCCATGTTTCAGTTAATGATAGCAATGATGGCATTGTAAGGATCTACACATATATATGTTGGAACCTCGGTAGGATCTGACGAAACTGTTTCACATTCGAAGGAATGGAAGTCTTTCGGCGCCGTTTTCAATTTAGGGACTCTTGCTAACTCAGCTTAGCGAGGACGGGAGAAGCTGTGCTACACAGCCGAAGGGCGCTTAATCTCGGCTAGCTTGTTTGCCTTTTTTGAACAAGCTGAGATCAAATCGCCACTCCGCTTTGAGGAGATTATCATATCAGATGTCATATGGTTACCGAAGACTTGCAATTCGACGTATTCTCACATCACAATCTGCGGAACCTCATAACCTCCAACAGTGCGCCTGCATCGAGCATGTAAAATAGAGAACATTGTATATTAATTGGCAAGCACAACAGCGAAGGTTTCAAGTTCTCAACAATCCCAGCTGATTCTCGTCGCTAGTGAGTCATTCAAAAACTTTGGACAATGGTAAAATGGGTGGCTAAGGGTGTGCAAGAAAGGCAGAATTTCAGCAACGAGATGCCGAACTAGAACGACTGCACCGTGAGAGCATCCGGTCCGCTGCACGATCTTGAATGTTGAGAGCCATTCGCCGATCCATGAAGCCACCCTTTCCTCATGAACACCATACCCCGTTGCCATCCAATTGGGTCATCTACACCATATTCTCGCCCCGACTCTGACTGGTGCATCCGCAATCCACCCTGCCTCTGTCATCACGAAATAACGACCGAATCTCGAATTTCCTTCAGTGACTCCGCTATAGTCTCAATCACTATTCGAGTCCTAGGCATTCTGGACGCTCACACCGCGACAACATCCCTCCCTCTCGTCATTTCCATATGCTAATGCCTCTTTTTATGCCTATCGTGGGCGCCTTCGTGCATTGTCGCAACAAGACGTCTTCAAGCGCGTATCATCTCCGACATCTGCCTCAATCTTTGTTTGAGAGCTCTATTTCTAGTGGAAGGATGGTGGTTTGCGATGCCGTTTATGCATATGAATCCCTTCAGGAGGTGAGATATGCCCCCCCTTTCTTATTGTATCTGAAGTGTTGACTTCCCAACTGTTTTACTTCAGGTTAGCACTTTGCGGCTTTGTGAATACGTACGAGTTACAGTGCTTCTACACTTCATGATTAATGTTGACACAGGCCTCAGTTATACGAATCTTACCAATCGATGGCGGATTATCAGGCCGGCTTCATCGAAAGGTCCACGAATGCCGTGGCCTCGTTAGGCCTCCTCATCGCATATTGACGACCTTGGCTACATTGGGGCTTTCTAACAGAAATAGGACGATGGACACGTCACGAATCACGGGGAAAGCGGCCAGGAGAGAGGTGTTCAAGGGAAATGACATCCGACGACGTTGAGCTCAAAGCCGGAGTTAGCGAAAATCAGATGGCCTACTATTCAACCTTCGTCAATCGTCGACGCGCCATAGGCCCTACCTCTCCAACTACGGCTGCAAAATCCTCAAATGGGAACCATTCAGGGTCCACGACACGCAACCGCGGTTGTACGAACCCCTAGACTTCTCCAGTGCCGGAACAAAGGACCGTCAAATCTTGCCTTTGTGTCATTCGCCGTTTCACATCCTACAACTGCGACGACATTCTGATCTACACTGGCCTCGATTCAAGATTCTCGACTTCATGGGCCAAACTTATCACTGGTTAGGATGGAGATCGTGTTGGGAGCAGGCTCTATGTGATTTGTGTGCTGTAAAGGTTGCGCTGACTGATGTGGCCTGGGTCGTTGCCTGCCAACTCACCGTCTCGATTCGATTCGAGATCGACATTTATCCGGACTATCCGTCGATCATGCTACTTCCAGTTGTCTATTGTACCACCCTCTTCCGTCAACTTTTTGCTGTTGTGTATCGCTGACCACACGCTCCTTACCAGGTCAACTCGTGATCGACTAGATCTGAATATTCCTGGAGCCCGCTAGCTGGCTCCCACATCGCCGCCAATGACAATGTCCTCCCAAACATACGGGCTACTCTCGAATTCATGCAACGCTGTTCGCATTCTTAGGCGCTATCTGGAATGACCACCACGAATTGGACGTTGGTGTATATGAGCTTCGTTAACATCCCTCTATTGAACGTCTTGGGGCGCTGAGTAGTCACGACACGCTTCGACCTCTGTTGTTAACTGACCAGTTGACAGTGGTGGCCTTTAAGATGAGAGTGTTGGCAGGGCTTGATGATGCTTGGAGAAGACAAAAACGGTCAGGCGAGGATTGAGGTCTGCTTTGGGTTTTGACGACCACAAGTTCGCTGTCAAAGGTAACGATGCTGGATCGCCCCGCCGCTCAACTTTGCCAAAATTATCGGTATGCATTATGCCTCTACATTAGTTTCGGCTACGAAATCCTCGAATTTAAATTTATCCACGGAGCCTAATACGAAAGTACAGACCCTCCAGTGTCAAAATAGAGGACTGGGAAAGACGTTCTCGGTCTTCTGTATATTATCGGCCGTTATCGAATTATCATTTACGAGTGTATTCCGTTTCATTCTGAACTCTTCATCGCGTGCTGGGTTGGATAAAGTCGGATCACGTCGGGGAGTAACCTGGATGTTCTAGATGTTCGCTGAAGTGATCGTGAAGCCTATTATGGTGCCTCCTCGATTCGTCTGGCTATACTGTCAAATGGAAAAATGTCTCAAGTAGTCTACTTGTGTGTTTCATTTTCTCGCCACACTGTTGCTAATATCCTTGATAAATCAGCCTGAGGTTGTGGTCGATTTGATATCATGTTCGTACTCTTGAAATCGCTGCGAGATCCACGCTTACTACCCTACTACGACAATGTTTAGTTGGCTTTGTATTGTGTGTGGGATCACCTACTATTACTGTTATTGGGACCAACAACCAAATCACCTGTTATCCCAGCTCCCCAAGTAGTTTTGTGTGCGTTGGTTGCACTGTATCATGAATGGGTAGAATAAATGCTCTTGTCAATATGTAACATATCTAGTATGGAAATCTATTATAAATGAGGAAAAAATTCAGACCACTTGAGCTCGAGAAGTGCTGTGGGATGTAAACTGCGTAGGAGTACAATAGGTAGAATCAGCAGGATAATTCGTGAGAATATGTACACTGGTGCGAGCGTATAGACCATGAAACGAGCTGAGAAATGGATGATATTCTCCGAGATAGGGTTTGAGACGCAGTCCATAGCACCTATTATGATTGGAAACATTGTAAGTAATGGTCCACCTGTGATCATAATTACAGATACCCTCCAAAGCCACTTTTCAGCAGTGGTCGGAAAGGTGGATGGCCAGGGTATGAAGTGAATGGCCCCAAAAAGAGTTGTCACGCCAATCATGGTCCAGGTCGAGAGAGGCAACCCAAGGTCCCCCATCTTGAAAGGGGAGTAAAATTTTGGGAATCGGGTGACGCCACCGCCAGGAATCTCCTGGCTGAACATTTTCCGGAGAGGGCTGAAGACCGACTTTATTGGCACCCAGAGAAGAATGTAGAGGATGGCGAGGAAAAGGCCGTGTTTATCACGCTTGCGTCTAAATGAGCATCTTAACGATGCGAGGAAATTTTCCTCATGCCGGGTGGGGTTGGTGGACTCAGAAATGCTTGTATCTCGTTGCCGACGCGCTTCAGATACCTTTGAGTTTGATGACTCCTCTGCAGACTTGAGGTAGACAGGCACGGCGCACCGAACATCAGATGGCTTATCCCACCAAAGCCAGTAAGTGATCCCATTCAGTACCGCAAATGCGAGGGTCACCACTTCGAGCTCAGTAACAGCGAGTTTGGTGGCGAACCGACTGATACATTGGACAATGAACCACGTCGTTTGTAAGAGCACTATGCCCTTGGAGAATATATCAGCCTTGCTCCGATCTTGGATTTCGTTCTCTGTGATGGCCGGCCACTCGATCTCCCCTGTTTGATCAAGTTCTTCGAATGTATGTTCGTCCAAAACACGGAGGAATGATTTGTCGGCATCATACAAGGCGAATCCACCCATGATGAGGAAAAATGCGTGTGTCCTTGTCCATTCTTTACCTATTTCATGTATCAGTCACAATAGAGCAAGTATTAAAAGTCTTTTGCTAACCTTGGTATTTTACTACGACATCCTTTGCACTAAAGTGCTGTTGTGCTGCCCAATAGATGACCAGCTCGGGAGCAAAAAGCATATATCCCATCATCGCCAACCGCCTCCCAAGAATCCGAGCTTCACTATCCTTTGCCGATGGAACATTGGGATGCACCGCAACCCAGCTACAGGCAAAGAGTGTGGCGAGGCAACTCCAGACTAGGCTCCATACGGATCGGTTGTCAAAGTAACGGTCGCCGAGTCGCGTGTATAGTGCTTCGCTCCGACATCCATGTTGAGACGGAATGGTCAGGGCTTGAGTGCCATTATGGGTAAGGTGAGCAAACAGTAGTAGCAGAAACATGGCAAGAGTTGCTTTTGTGAGGACGAGGCGCTGTTACTAGGGTGGCCGAGAAGCGCAAGGCTCACCCGACATTTGGTTTTCGACCCAGCTCACCGCGAGACGGCACATGTTCCCATTGACACGCTCCGGGCCGATTGATCTGTGTTTTGTTGCTCAGATACGATCTAATGGCAATATAGGAAACGTTCATTATACGATAACTCACATTCATGTAGATATAAAATACCTGAGCATATTTGAAGATTGGGAGGGTAATTATGGGATGCAATACCTTGGTAATGCCATATCTAGGCAGAATTCATGCCTCCAGCGAAATTTCGTATAGTACACCATACAGATTAGGATATATATACCTAAAATGATAGCCTAGAATATTTAGATAAGAATGTGCCTAGTTTCAAGTCAAACGGACAAAAAATGAGCAAGTTAGAGCCTGCCTGAGCTCGCCGGCAGCGCATCACTCAAGCTGCTAGAGCAGCATCGTTCGATTAAGTGCATTAGGATGCATAGTTAGTGTCAAAACTATCACTCTTTCGAAGCTAGAGGATTTGAGCTCAGAGCACACCAAATTTGTGACTAGCGGTCCAGTCATACCAAGAATGATTCTCAAGAGGACGACAGTCTTTTATGTCTGGCCACTGGCATGCTATGACAACACTTGGGTGCCTTAGCATCACTGGTCTTTGTGGAGGCATAGATATTTTATCTGATATAGAAGTGCCGTCAAGGGTCTAAGCCGTTTAAGATCTAACTCGCTGCTCCCCCATCTTTGTTCAGATATGTGATAGAATAGATAAGTTTGATAATATTCTCGTCGTTCGAAAAAACTCGGCCCGGAGCGTGTCAATGGGAACATGTGACGTCTCGCGGTGAGCTGGGTCGAAAACCAAATGTCGAGTGAGCCTTGCGCTTCTCGGCCACCTTAGTCATGTGAGAAGTGTGCGCTACAAGCGCAAACACCGAAAAAATGGACTCGCCTCATTCAGACGAGGACGCGTCCATATCGGGTCCTGCACTGACGCTAAGAAAGCCTTAGAAAGCCTCATACGGCTTTTTCGACCCTCCCACCATCCCTTTTCTCTTTCAGTGTTTGGTACAGCTGGTTTGGATTTCGGCACTCCTTTGCCACAATCGAGCTGTCTAAGCGCTCAGGACTTGTTTGGGCTTACCTGCGTTTTCTACGCATTTCAGACTTTGACATATCACAAGTCTGGATCTGGATCTCATGCCTGGGTAAAGTACCCGGCCCGGTTTGACACGACATTTGGCCGTTTCTCAACCAAATCGAGACCCAGAAGTTCAAGCCCCTGCAAGTCCTAGGCAAACTCAAGCTATTCGTAAATCACGAATTTCTTGATCATCTTTATCGTATTCTGGATTTCTAATCTCAATCCTTAACGCTGAGTTAACTTATCCCGTATCCTCATCCTTGTCCCACCACTCATCGATCTGCCTGAGCGAATCTTTTCGACTAAACGTTGGAAATCCGGGCTCGTAAAAGCAACCTCTCTATACTGGTCGCCTGATCAACCCATCCGTCAATTCATCCCCCTGGCGAACCTTTAACCGGTCAACTGGGCCAGTATGAGTTGGGATGGAACCTCAAGGCTTCAATATTCAATATTCAAAGGCCCGATTCACAACATGACCCAGGTCGCGATCTGACCTGACCTCTTACTGGGCACGCGCAATCCACTTGTCTCAGGCTCTGTCGTCATATTGTACGCATCCCCCGCCGGGAAATCAAGACCGAATTTCGAATCTCCTTCAGTGACCCCCGTTATTGTCTTAATCGATATTCGAGTCGTAGGCGCTCTAGACCTCCACACCGCGACATCGTCCCCAAGTATCTCCCTTGGCATATGCTGCTACCGCTTGTTCTGCTGGTCAATGGAGCCTTCGTGCATTGG
>Ga0247741_1000598_pt1 | contig 20183 bp, 19 predicted proteins | sample UWRJL213509R2_FD_180945 | JGI IMG/M metagenome (GOLD analysis project Ga0247741, IMG submission 180945) | Plant litter microbial communities from Arlington Agricultural Research Station in Wisconsin, United States - UWRJ-L213-509R-2 | ecosystem: Environmental > Terrestrial > Plant litter >... | reverse complement strand
ATTCCATTGGGCTAGAATATTATCAATCCCATATCCGCTTTTGGCCAATGGTGATTAAATAATTGCTCAAGATATCTGTGTATATGGTGTCTTGTTGAAGTATTGAGCAGGGCGCTGAGGTCAAGCGGTGTCGATGGCTTTTTTTATTAAGCATACGTGTCAAGTTTTAGGAAGCCCGACTTTATTTGGTAGTCAGTCGGAAGCGATTTATTGAAAGAAAGAATCGCTTTAAATATGTCTGAGTCGGATGAACCGTTCGCTTTCATTGTATCGAAAATATCAGACCGTTGAGACGTTACTTCCTCTGCGGCCTTATCGAATTCGGTTGATTGATTATTCCATGCTTGCCAAGCGTTTACGTCGTTTAGCGGTGGAACACCATTAAGATTGACCAGTAATTTATCTGGCGTAAATGCAAAAGCCTCAGCCATCTCTTTTGCAAATTGTGGATCAATGTCAACACTCGCGGTTAGTCGGTCAAAGCCTTTAGATAAATCTGTCGAAGAATTAACAATATTATTCGTAGGTGTTCCCGATGCCGGGATTCTATTGTTAGAAATCGCTTTCGCTTGATTAGGCAAGCTGACTGAATTTATTGCGCTTGTGATTGATGACATAAACACCTCCATAGTGACATTACGAATAATGCAGGTAATGTGCCACGGCGTATCCGATTCACGATGTGCCAATGGGGTGATTGAGATGCAGCCAGCAGGAAAAAAATTGCCGCATGTGGAAAATATTGTGCGTCTAATATCAGTTACACCGACCGACTTCAAACGAGTTTGATTTTGTGTTGAGGAGGCAATAACTAAGTCACATATTCAATGCCTATCGAAATTGCGGGTATAAAGATTCTTTCGAAGTTTTTTTTCCTAGGTAAGCTTTTTGTGATAGCAACCATCGCATGTTTATTAAGTCATGAATTTCGAAGAGATATTTTATTTACAAATTTTGTTTTGAGAATGTCACGAACTTGCTCATCCGACATATGGTCAACATCTTTTCCTGCATAGATGCAAATTCGTTCTCTAATAAACTCTTTGTTTGACAATGTGATGATACTCTCCATCGATGTAGGATGCCTTTTGTTTAAATTGATTGATTCGGTGAATGTACGCGTTAAAATTTGTATACTCCTAGCCTGAGTACACGTTTTAGAGTTATATCATTTATACAATAACCTAAGATAGCGTAGGACGCGGATAAGTGCCGTAGCTTGTTTTTTTTCGAATACTTCCGGGAAAAGAGAAACGTATGCTTGTTTTGGTATGCGTATTTCCGTGGTTGCTTGTACCTAAATGACTGTTATTGCTGGTTTTCCACTCACTCACTCGCTACCAGCATACGAAAATCTGGGCTATATAAGGCACAGCAACAAGATGCTTTTTTGCCTTATGTTGAAGATGGCACTTTTATTTTTATCGGCGCGACTACCGAAAATCCATCTTTCGAATTAAACAACGCATTGCTGTCACGCTGCCGTGTTTATGTATTGCGCGGCTTGCAACCGGAGCAATTGCAAAGAGTATTGCAACAAGCGCTCGACGATAAAGAACGCGGTTTAGGTGAAAGCGATATTCGCATTGATGCAGATAGTCTCGCGACACTTTCGCAAGCGGCTGATGGCGATGCGCGTAAAGCGCTTAATTTGTTGGAAATTGCCGCCGATTTGGCGGACGACATCGATGATCATAAAGTTATCAACGAACATGTTCTTGCGGAAGTTCTCGCAAGCGATGTGCGCCGCTTCGACAAAGGCGGCGATATTTTTTATGAGCAAATTTCCGCGCTGCATAAATCCGTGCGTGGCTCGTCACCGGACGGCGCGCTTTATTGGTTGTCGCGCATGTTGGATGGGGGCTGTGATCCGCTTTATATCGCCCGCCGTGTGGTGCGCATGGCGAGTGAAGACATAGGCAACGCAGACCCGCGCGCCTTACCGCTTTGTTTGGCTGCGTGGGATGTGCAAGAGCGCCTCGGCAGCCCTGAGGGTGAATTGGCTATCGCCCAAGCGGTGGTCTATCTCGCAGCAGCGCCGAAAAGTAATGCTGTGTATAATGCGTTCAACCAAATTATGGCGGATGTGCGCTCCCAGCCCGCGTACGATGTTCCAATACATCTGCGCAATGCGCCGACAAGACTGATGAAATCCATGGATTACGGCGCAGAGTATCGTTACGCGCACGATGAGCCTGGCGCTTACGCCGCAGGTGAAAATTATCTGCCAGAAGAAATTTCTGATGCTCGTTATTATCAACCGGTAGAACGCGGTCTCGAATTAAAAATACAGGAAAAGCTCGCGCATTTTCGTGAGCTGGATAAACAAAGCAAAAAGCAACGCTATAAAAAATAACCGTCTCCTTAGGTTGGTGCCCATACTCAGATTTGAAAATGTAGAGGGTCTGATTTAACTCTGAACTTATTCCAGAGCGAAAATACCAAGCTCCCTCTCCTTTGGGAGAGGGTTGGGGTGGGGGCTTTTAAAACGAGAGTTACATAATGCAATGGTTAATGATCGCAATTGGCGGAGCTTTAGGTTCAGTAGCGCGTTATGCCGCTGTTGGCTATTTAACGCCAATGCTGAATTATCGTTTTCCTTTTGGTACCTTTATTGTCAATATTTCGGGTTCATTTTTAATCGGTGTTGCTTACGTTGTGCTTGTTGAGAAAGCGGTTGTGCCAAGCGAATGGCGTTTGTTTTTTATTGCCGGTATTTTAGGCGGCTACACAACATTTTCATCTTTCTCACTTGAAGTATTACAAACGTGGCAAGAAGGTCATCCGTTAAATTCGATGCTCTATGCAACAAGTTCGGTATTTTTGGGTTTGTTATTTGCGTACATTGGCATGCAATTAACGCAAAAATTTTTTTAGTTATTTAGTAGGGAGTCTTCATCCTCGTGTAGCGAGGATGGCGACGAATAAATATATTGTTTAATTCTTAAAGAAAATATCATCATGTTAGATTCAAAATTACTTCGCAATAATCCCGAAACAGTTGCAATAGCATTGCGTAAACGCGGTGTTGAGCTTGATGTTGCGCGCATCAATGCGTTGGAAGAATCCCGCAAAGCTATTCAAATAAAAACCGAAGCTTTGCAACAAGATCGCAATGCACGCTCAAAAGCAATCGGTAAAGCCAAGCAGGCGGGCGAAGATGTTGCACCGCTTATGCAAGCCGTTGAACAACTCAAACAAGAGTTGGCGGATGCAGAAGTTGAACTTACCAACATTCAAAAAGAATGGGACGAGTTCGTTAATGCGCTACCCAACACGCCTGCTGATTCTGTGCCCGAAGGTAAAAGCGAAGAGGACAATGTTGAAGTTCGCCGCTGGGGAATGCCGCGCAGTTTTCATTTTCCGATTCTTGACCACGTTGATCTCGGCGCAAGCTTTGGCGGTTTGGATTTTGAAACAGCAACAAAAATTACCTGCTCACGTTTTGCAATTTTGCGTGGCGGTGTTGCGCGTTTACATCGTGCACTTGCGCAATTTATGTTGGATACGCATATCAACAAACATGGCTACGAAGAAGTTAACGTACCGGTTGTTGTAAATGCAGATTCACTTTTTGGTACTGGCCAGTTGCCAAAATTTAAAGAAGATTTGTTTACTCTCACCGACGAGCGCGATCTTTATTTAATTCCGACTGCCGAAGTCCCACTCACCAATATCTATCGCAACGAAATTGTTGAAGAATCACAGCTGCCGATTAAATTTGTAAGCCACTCTTCATGCTTCCGTTCAGAAGCGGGAAGTTATGGTCGCGATACGCGCGGAATGATTCGCCAACATCAATTTGAAAAAGTAGAGTTGGTGCATTTCGTTCGCTCGGAAGATTCCGATGATGCTCTGGAAGAATTAGTTGGCCATGCCGAAACTATTTTACAGTTGCTTGGCTTGCCACATCGCACTGTTATTTTGTGCGGTGGCGATATTGGTTTCTCTGCAGCAAAAACTTACGACATTGAAGTTTGGGTGCCATCGCAAAATAAATATCGCGAAATTTCTTCATGCAGTAATGTTCGCGATTTCCAGGCGCGCCGTATGCTCGCACGCTATCGCAACCGGGAAACAGGTAAACCAGAGTTACTGCATACTTTAAATGGCTCCGGCCTCGCTATTGGCCGTACATTGTTGGCAGTTCTGGAAAATTATCAAACCGAAGATGGCAGCGTAACAATTCCTGAAGTGTTGCGCCCGTACATGGGCGGGCAGGATGCATTGTTGCCGGTGAAGAAATAACAAAAGATTTTTTGCTGCGCATTATGTGAGAGATTGAATGTTTAAAAAAATAGATCAACTCAAAGCGCAATTAGATGTTCTTCGTCCGTTGCCTGAGTCTGTAGTGAAAAATCTTCACGAAGATTTGGTTCTACGTTGGACTTACAACTCCAACGCGATTGAAGGCAACACTTTAACCTTAATGGAAACTAAAGTGGTTCTGGAAGGAATCACTATTGGTGGAAAAAGTTTACGTGAGCATTTCGAGGCGATTAATCATCGCGATGCCATCTTGTTTGTTGAAAGTTTAGTGCAAAAAAACGAATTACTTTCTGAGTGGGATATTCGTAATATCCATCAATTGATTTTAAGTAATATTGATTCGGCGAATGCTGGGCGTTATCGCACCTTAAACGTTTTAATTGCAGGTGCCGGTCATACTCCGCCCGATCATTTGTTAGTGCCAGAAAAAATGGCAGATTTTGTGGCGAATTACACTAGCCAAAATTTTCATCCCGTTGAGCAAGCTGCACGTGTACATGTAGATTTTGTAGGAATTCATCCCTTTGTGGACGGTAATGGCCGAACCTCTCGTTTACTCATGAATTTGGAATTAATGAAAAGTGGCTATCCACCCGTTGTTATTCCAGTTGAACGACGTTTGGATTATTACCAAGCTTTGGATATTGCTCACGTTGATAAAAATTACCGCCCGTTTATTGAATTAGCTGTAGATGTCGTTGAACAAAGTTTTAAACCTTATTTTTTTGCTTTGGCCTAGACTAACTCCGCACTGTAAATTGCTAATTTTTTGGACTTATTCTCTCTCTTGATTTTTTAATCCGCACCACATTCATTACTTCGTAGAACTTTCTTATGGATTACTTTCCCATATTCCTTGATTTAAAAAAACGTCGCTGTCTTTTGGTTGGTGGTGGTGATATCGCAACGCGCAAGGGTCGTTTGCTTTCAAAGGCAGGTGCGAAGTTACGAATTGTTGCACCGACAATTTCAGCAGAATTGCGCGAGCTTGCGGCGCAAAACAACGGCGAGATTTTTGAGCGTGAATATCAATCGAGTGATGTGGATGATTGTGTGATTGTTGTTGCGGCAACGAATATCGAACCTTTAAACGAAAAAATTTCTCACGATGCTAAAGCGAAAAATATTCCCGTGAATGTAGTCGACAGTCCCGCGCTTTGCACTTACATCACTCCTGCAATTATTGATCGCTCACCACTGGTGATTGCTATTTCCAGTGGTGGTGAATCACCAGTGCTTGCACGTTTAATTCGCGCAAAATTGGAAACCTTAATTCCCGTTGCTTATGGCAGGTTGGCGCAAATTGCGAGCGATTGGCGTGATCGTGTTAAAGCGCGTTTTGATGATGGCGACAGTCGTCGACGCTTTTGGGAAAAAATCTTGCAAGGCCCGGCAGCCGAATTGGTACTAAATGGTCAGGAAACTGCAGCGGAAAAAATCATTGAAAGTGAAATTGCCAAGCAAGACGACAGCATCACTCAAGGCGAAGTTTATTTGGTCGGTGGCGGCCCTGGTGATCCCGAGTTACTAACGTTGCGCGCATTACGTTTAATGCAGCAAGCCGACGTCGTGCTTTACGACCGCCTGGTTTCCGATGGCGTAATGGAATTAGTTCGCCGCGATGCTGAGCGCATTTACGTTGGCAAACGCCGCAGCGAACATGCGATGCAGCAAGAAAATATTAATCAGCTTTTGGTGGATTTGGCACTGCAAGGCAAACGTGTTTTGCGCTTAAAGGGTGGAGATCCTTTTATTTTTGGTCGCGGTGGTGAAGAGATTGAACTGCTCGCCCAAAACAATATTCCCTTTCAAGTAGTGCCTGGTATTACAGCAGCGTCTGGTTGCGCGGCCTACGCGGGCATTCCCTTAACACATCGCGATTACGCGCAGTCGGTTCGGTTTGTTACAGGCCATCTTAAAGATGACAGCACTAATGTTCAGTGGCCTGAGTTGGCGAATCCTACGCAAACGATTGTTTTCTACATGGGATTGGTTGGATTGAAAGATATTTGCGAGTCGCTGATTCTCCATGGGCGTGCATCGTCTACGCCGGTTGCACTGATTGAGCGCGGCACTACTCAGCAGCAGCGGGTGTTGATCGCGGATTTGGCGACTATTGCGGAAGTGGTCGCATCCCAGGATGTTCACGCGCCGACGCTATTTATCGTGGGTGATGTGGTGCGACTTCACGAAAACCTTAAATGGTTTAACATTGGCGCTTGAAATGGTAAAGATTTTGCTGGATTAGCCGATAAGGAAGTAAGTCTGATGGAAATATCCTTCGCAACCTTGGTTTAAATTCGGTTATTAATATGGTTTACATTCGCCCAAGCGCCCCTGTTATGACGACCACCGTGGTAAAACCGGTGTCTGAATCGCCGCATTCGCCTGATGAAGATTCAGTAACAAGCGACAATACAATCAGTGAGCTGCTCGTTAAGCCTGTAGTTGAACGTCGCGGCCACAGTCAGGATCGTCGAAAGCAGCGGAAAGACTCTATGCTCGAAACCCGAGCTGGTCGAGACAGACGTAAAAGCTCTCAATCCATTAGCGTTTCTATTTAAACATTTGCTGGGCATGGAGTGCCCGAGCAACATTTCAATCTTTCGTTTCCCTTCTCAATTTTCATTGCTCAGTCTCATCCTCCTTTTTTACAGGTTTCCCTTCTCGCATTTTTTGCGCGGAACATCGAAGCCAATTGCAGCTTTTTTAACAATTCATTAATAAGCCTCACCAGTTTAGGGTTGGTGCGCAAACTGGTGCGACAACTTTTTGGATAAACATGAATATTCACCCAATCGCATACTCGTTTAAATGATTCATGCGAAGGCCAATGTTGGCTGATTCATTTTATGTTCCAGGTTTTTATCCAGCTATTTAAGGCAATAACAATGAAAATAATCTCAAGAATAATCACTTTACTTGCTCTGCTCACCATCACATTTTCTTATGCGAAAGCTGACCTCAATACCAGTGACACCGTGTTTTGGGGGATTTTTGAAGAAGGCCTACAAACCGATTTAACCCGAGTGCAAGCTCACACCACTGACTTGGGCAAAAGCCCGACAATGGTGATGTGGTATATCGACTGGCGTAACAGTGGCTTCCCCACAACCCAGGCGCAAAATGTTTATAACGCTGGCTACGTTCCGCACATTGTTTGGGAGCCATGGATGGGACTTGATGAAATTCTGGCCGGTAATTGGGATTCGTACCTACAGACCTTCGGGCAGTCGGTAAATCAATTTGGTCATCCAGTAATGCTGCGTTTTGGTCATGAATTTAATGGAGATTGGTACCCATGGAGTTACGACAATGGGAATCTCAATGGCAATATTGCTAGCGCCGCCAAATGGGTTCAGGCCTACAAATATGTTCACGATAAAGTAGTTGCGGCAGGCGGTACTAACGCGATTTGGTTATGGTCGCCAAACGCGGGGAATGGCGGAAAAAATACTCAGGATATTACCGCTTACTATCCAGGAGATAATTACGTCGATTGGATTGCGGTCGATGGCTACAACTGGGGCACGTCGCAGAGCTGGTCATCCTGGCAAAGTTTCAGCGATGTATTTGGAAATATCTACACCACGCTTGTTGCTAATTATCCCGGCAAGCCAATTATGCTCGGTGAGTTTGGCAGTTCTTCGACGGGTGAAACTGCAGGCCATGACAAAGTAAGTTGGATCAACGATTTGTTTACTCAATTAAAAACCAATTTCCCGCATATTAAGGCCTTCACCTGGTTTAACGTAAATAAAGAAACCGATTGGCGATTCAATACCACCGCACAAACCAAAGCCGCGTTTAAAACCGGTGTGCAAGATGGTTTTGTGTCGAGCGATATCAATCAGCTGGTTGCACTGACTGCGTCAACTCAAAGCTCAAGCTCTGCATCAAGTGTTAATAGCAGTTCAAGTTCAAAGTCTAGCGCAACTACAAGCTTGAGTTCTTCGTCTAGTTCTAGCTTGGCGCAATCCAGTAGTAGCGTGTCATCGGCAAGTTCATCCGCTCCAGCAGCAAGTAGCGGCGGGAAATCGTCAGGTGGTGGCAGTGTGGATTTCGCAAATTTGTTATTGTTATTTTTATGCGCGGGTGTGTTGGTCAAAACTAGGAAATAACATTGAGTTTTCGATTAAATTTTCGAAGCAGCATCACTAAGTTAAAATGATGCTGCTTCGATATTTACCGCTACCGATTTAAACGCGGGTGTTTTGCTGCGTGGGTCGTTGGTGGTACCGATTAGGATATTTGCTTCCGGGTAATAAGCCATCACATTTCCGCGCGGCAAATCAAACGCAAACACTTTTACTTTCTGCATTTCACCAAATGGCGATTTAATATTTACATCGTCTTTCGCGTTTATTTTTAGTTCTGCAATATCGTCTGCATTCATTAATACTGACCAGCGCGTATCGGTTCCGCGATAGCTATCGCTTTCTTCATAAATGATAGAGTTGAATTGGCCTTCACTGCGAATACTCGCCAATAAAAACGGAAATTCATTGGTTGTCGTTTTTGCCGGTTCAGCACTCACCAAAAATTTTGCTTTGCCATTTTTGGTATTAAATTCCGGTTGATCCAGTAAACGATTTTTAATTGTGAACTCTTGTTTGGTATCACCAATATCCCTTAATTCGCTCATGCCTGGAATAGTTGCGGCAATAGCAGCGCGAATAGTGTTGTGTTGTTTGAATTTTGAAAAATCGATAGGAATATGAGGTAATAGTTTTTGTGCGAGATCGCATAAAATAGTAACTTCCGGGCGAACTTTACTTAAGCGAGTAATGCCACCATCGCTCAAGCGAACATAGTTAAACATAGATTCCTGCGTAGTCGGTTGCCATTCTTCATCGCGCGCGCTCACTGGCAAAATTAATGCCTCGCTGGTTTCCATTCCTACCACGTGACCGCGATTCAAGGTGGTGGTCATAAATGCTTTAAAACCAATGCGATCCAACGCTTGTTGTGCCCATTCGCTATTAGGTGTTGCAGAAAATAAATTTCCACCCATCAATAAAGCGGCATCAATTTTTTTATCAAACGCAGCGTCCAAACAGGCGAGGGTATCCATACCAGCTTCGCGTGGAAGTTTTACATTAAATGTAGTTTCAATTTGCGTAAATACATCTTCAGCAAGTACAGGCTTTACGCCGACAGTACCAATACCTTGCACGTTACTATGGCCGCGTAACGGCAATAAACCTGCGGCAGGTTTACCAATCATGCCGCGTAATAGCGCGAGGTTGGCAATAGCCTCAACATTTTCCACACCGTTAAGGTGATGCGTAATTCCCATTCCCCATGCAAAAACCGTGTGATTGGATTTCGAGTAGGCATCAGAAATCTTGCGAATTGCTGTTTCAGTAACGCTCGTGGCTTCACAAATGGTTTGCCAACTTGTGTCTTTGATATCATTCAAAAACACATCAAAATTTTCGGTGTAATTTTCAATATAATTTTTATCAATCTCATCCGTTTCAATTAATGCTTTTGCAATTCCTTTTAACAACAATAAATCGCTACCAATTTTTGGTTGGATATATTCCGACGCAATCCAAGTACCGCCACTCAACATTGACTTCGCACTTTTGGGTACAGCAAAACGCACAAGACCAGGTTCTTTTGCGGGGTTGATGATAATGACTTGTCCGCCGCGCTCGCGACAATTTTTTAATTGATGTACAAAGCGCGGATGGTTCGATGAAGGATTCGCGCCAATTACAAAAATACAATCACTCTTGCCCAAATCTTCCAATGAGGTTGTTGCGGTGCCTGAACCAATTGCATTATATAAACCTACACCAGTAGCTTGGTGGCAATAGTAGGAACAATTGTTCACATTGTTAGTGCCGTACAAACGCGCTAGCAACTGCAACACAAATCCCGCCTCGTTGGACGAACGACCGGATGTATAAAAAAAACTGCGCTCTGGCGTGGTAGCTGCAAAACGTTGCGCCATTAAATCAATAGCGGCATTCCAATCTATGGGTTCGTATTTATTACTGGTTGCAGATTTATACAGCGGTGTGTTTAGTCGCCCTAAATGTTCAAGCTCATAAGCAGATAGCTGCGCGAAATCATTGAGAGTGTGTTCAAAAATTTCTATAGGAATAGGTGTTTGAATATCGGTAGATTGCGCTTGAATACTTTTATTGCAGACGGACGGAAATTCGTCCATCTCGTTCGTCATGCCACCCCGTTGTCCGCCCATCCCTAAACCGCAGGCTTTACAAGTGTTGTGACTGTTAAGTGCTTTAGCCGAATTCAGCAGTCCGATACGCGCAACTGTTTTTAAGGTATAAAGCACTTTTTTCGGCCCGCCGCCAACAATTGTAATAGGTTCTGCAGGTGTGGATTTATGGTCAGGCATAACGGAATTCTTGTGGCTAAAATAGTAAGTCGAGGTTAGGTGCAAAAATCGCAATATGCAATAGTGTAAATAACGTAGCCAGCGCTTTTGTTGGTAATAATTTACGGTAGAATCCCGCATATGTATTCACTAATGTGTATTCACTAAAAAAGATAACTCATGGCTCATATTCTTATCGTTGAAGACGAACCCTCAATTGCCGATACATTGATTTTTGTATTGCAAGCCGAGGGCTTCGCGGTCACCTGGAAAAGTTTGGCAGGCGAAGCACTGAAGCTTTTACAAAATACCGCTATCGATTTAGTCATTATGGATGTCGGCCTGCCAGACATAACCGGCTTCGAAGCCTGTAAACAATTAAGAAAATTTTCTAATGTGCCCGTAATTTTCTTAACGGCGCGCGGTGATGAGTTGGATCGCGTGGTGGGTTTAGAGATAGGTGCAGATGATTATGTGGTGAAGCCTTTCAGCCCGCGCGAAGTAGCCGCACGCGTTAAAGTTATTTTGAAGCGAATTATTCCTGTTGCGCCTGTGCAAATTATTCCACAAGTTTTGGCTAATAATGATTTTAAAATCGATAACGAAAAATTACAGATTTTTTATTATCATCAACTTTTACAGCTTACGCGAATTGAATTTAAACTCTTGCAAACCTTGGTTGACCAACCGCAGCGAGTTTTTAGTCGGGATCAATTGCTGACAGCGGTGGGCGCAGTTGCAGACGCTGGTTACGACCGCAGTGTAGATACGCACATAAAAACACTTCGTGCAAAATTACGCGCTATCGCACCAGATGCTGAACCTATCCAAACACAACGCGGCTTTGGTTATAGCTACCAGCCGGAGAAAAATTAATGTCGCTCAGCATTAGAATATTTCTGGTTTATTTAATTTTTGTGGGGCTGAGTAGTTATTTTGTTTTAAACACCGTGATTGAAGAAATTAAGCCAGGTGTTCGTCAATCTACAGAAGAAAATTTAGTTGATACTGCAAATCTACTCGCTGAAATACTGCGTGAGCCTGTTAAAAACCATAGCCTGCAATCCAGTGATTTCCCCAATACGCTCGCCGCTTATGGGCATCGTAAATTGCAGGCCAATATTTGGGGAATTAATAAGACCGTTATAAATCACCGCATTTATGTTACCGATAAAAATGGCATGGTTATTCTGGATTCAACCAATGAAGCATTAGGGCAAGATTATTCGCATTGGAATGATGTTTATTTAACATTGCGTGGCAAATACGGGGCGCGTTCCACCGCTGCAATTCCGGGTGATGAAAGCTCAAGCGTAATGTATGTTGCAGCACCGATTATGGATGGGAAAGATATTATCGGCGTGGTGTCGGTTGCAAAACCTAATCGTACCATGCAACCGTTTATTGATCGCTCGCGTAATCATCTGGCGACACTTGGCGGAATTATTATTGGCATAGGTTTATTGGCCGGTATTATATTTTCGTGGTGGTTGAGTGCTGAATTGCGGCGTTTGCGAAAATACGCGCTGGCGGTGAGTTTGGGTCAGCGTGCTGTGTTACCTGAAAGTAAAATTGCCAGCGGTGAATTAAATCAATTGGCGAGCGCGCTTGAATCCATGCGCATTGAGTTGGATGGCAAAGCTTACATCGAACGTTATATACAAACGCTGACACACGAATTAAAAAGTCCGCTCGCTGGAATTCGCGCCGCTGTTGAATTATTGTTGTCGCCCATGGAAGACGATCAGCGTCAGCGTTTTATGAATAATATCGACGCTGAAAGTGTACGTATGCAGCAACTTATTGAACGCCTATTAAATCTCGCGTTGGTAGAGCAGCAGCAGGAGTTACACGAACCGAAGCCAATTGCGATAAAACCTTTGTGGGACGATTTAATTGAAATGCAATCAGCTCGAATACTGCAACATAAAATTCAGTGTGAAAATAATATTGCGGACGAAGTGTTTATAACGGGAGAAAATTTTTTACTGCGACAAGCATTTACCAATTTATTAGAGAATGCATTGGATTTCACACTGGATGGCGGCGGCATTCGTGTCTATTCGGAAACTACTAATAATCAACTAAAAATTGCTATAGAAAATCAGGGTGATGCGATTCCTGAGTTTGCTTTTTCGAGAATCACCGAACGTTTTTATTCGCTGCCTCGCCCTGCCACTGGCAAAAAAAGCACGGGTCTCGGCCTGAATTTTGTGCAAGAAGTTGCCAGCCTGCACAAAGGGAAATTACATTTAACTAATACGGAACAGGGCGTTGAGGCTGCGCTTATTTTCTAGCTTCACATACGCCTACACATAAAACACACACAAAAATCACATTCTTAACACAAGCGCCTCACATCACAGCTTCACAATGCTCCTGACGAATAAATATCAGGAGCAATGCATGAAACGCCCATTACTGTTTAAATTTTCCACCATAGCACTTCTCATTTTATTGTTGATGATTCCTATCAGCATGATCAATGGAGTTATTCACGAACGTAAGTCATCCCAGCAAAGCGTTGTTGAAGAGATCGCCAAGAGTTCCAGTTACAGCCAAAAACTTATTGGCCCGGTTATGGTGGTTCCTTACACTAAAAAAATAAAAGAGTGGAAAGTCGATGAAAATACCAGAGTTCGCTATCAGGTAGATTCCGTGATCAATCTGCAACTTTATTTTTTACCCTCAGCGTTTGAAGTGGATGGAAAACTAAAAACGGAGCGGCTAAGTCGTGGTATTTATGAGGCCCGCTTATATCACGCAGACAATACGATCTCGGGGCATTTTGAAGTACCCGTTAATTATGGTGTTACGGGTGATCTTCAAGATTACGAATTCGAGTCACCTTACATTGCCATGGGAATTAAAGATATTCGCGGTATCGATAGTTTAAAAATTCTTGTTAATAACGAAATTTTAAAGATGGAATCGGGAACCAAATTAAAAATACTCGGAGAAGGTGCCCATGCCATTTTAAAACAACCAGATCTATTACAAAAAAATATTCTGCATTTTAAATTGGATTTGGTATTACGCGGCACAGAATCTTTTAGCATCGTGCCCATTGGTCGTGAGTCTAAAGTATCTGTTAGTTCAGATTGGCCTCACCCAAGTTTTATGGGTGATTATTTGCCCATTGAGCGTACCGTCGAAAATACTGGTTTTTCAGCGCGCTGGCAGACCTCCTATTTCTCCAGTAATTTGGAGGAAAGTTTTAATCAATGCGTTTCCTCTGCGGATTGCGATGCATTTCAAAATAGGTTCTTTGGTGTGAGCTTAATTGAACCTGTCGATCAATATGTAAAAAGTGATCGCGCAATAAAATATGCGCTTTTATTTATCGCCTTAACCTTTGCAGGATTTTTTCTATTTGAAATTTTAAAACGTTTGGCTATTCACCCTGTGCAATATGGTTTAGTTGGTTTGTCGCTTGCGTTTTTCTACTTGTTACTAGTTTCCTTATCTGAACACATCGCCTTTTCAACCGCTTATTTAATCTCGTCATCGGCCTGTATTTTGTTGATTGGCTTCTATGTCAGTTACGTTTTACAAAGTGTTTTGCGCGGTGGAATATTTTCCTCGCTGCTCGCATGTTTATATGGTTTGCTTTACGGATTATTAAGTGCGGAAGATTATGCGTTGCTTATGGGATCGTTACTGCTATTTGGTTTGTTAGGTGCGTTTATGATTTTAACTCGCAAGCTGGATTGGTATTCCATAGGTCGTACTGAAAATACGCGCCCCGGAAAAGAAGCATAATTTTACATTAATTATTCAAGTGATTTTCCAGACGGAAGATCACTTACCAATCAAGGAAATTTGTCATGTTTGCAGTTAGCAGGTTGGTACCCGTTTTCGCGTTACTGTTTTTTGCGTTTATTGTGTGGATTATTGTGGTATCTGATAGCGGGAATTCTAATATTTTAATTGACAGCGTTCGCGCTATTCCCTACGGAGATAAACTAGGCCACGCGAGTTTGTACGCGGTTCTAGCGGTTTTGGTGAATTTATCTATAAAGCCTCGCGCGAAGAAACATTTTGGTTTGCCGCTAGGTTGTGCGTTAGTGTTGGCTTTCGCGTTACTCGAAGAATTATCCCAAGGTTTCTTTCCAGGTACACGGACGTTGGATATTGAAGACGCCGCTGCAGATTTTATAGGGGTTTATTTTGCTGCGTGGCTAGGTCAAAAAGAATGGATTCGATAATTTTTTTAACTGTGGCCTTAACGGTTATTTTAATAATTTTTGGAACAATTATATTTGCAGGTTATCTAATCTGGCGCACGGGTATAATCGGAAAAGGAATTGTTTTAGTCGCTTCTGTGTGGTTTGTATTTGAAATGTATCGTGCTATTTTTCCATTTGATGATTTTTATCAGAGAGAGTTTGTTCGTGTTACCGGCTTGAAATTCCCTGCTTCAGGAAAAATACTTAAGAAAAATGCGTCTTATCCGGATTTTCATGGTGATTATGAATCCTGTGCTTTAATTCAAGTTTCTGAATTGGATTACGAGGCATTAAAAATAAGTTTACAAGGAGCTGACGCTAAAGAAGGTGTTAGATTTTCAATAACTTGTGATTGGCTAAGTAATCGGAGGCAACCCGTATCAGATTATCTTTATTTTAAACATGTGGAAAAAGCAGGTGGTGAAATTAAGGATTGGGGAATATTGAAAGATAGCAATTTAGTTTATATTGAATATTCACGTTGGTAAAAAATTGGCGAGCACTTAAAATGCTCGCCAGTTTTATTTAACGAATAATTGCATCAATTTTTGAAATATCGTCGGCACTAAACTCAAGATTATTCAAGGCTGCAACTGAGTCTTCAATTTGTGCAGGGCGGCTTGCACCAATTAGACAAGTGGTTACTGCATCGTTATGCAATGTCCAGGCGATTGCCATTTGCGCTAGTGATTGCCCTCGTGCTTCTGCAATTGCGTTGAGTTGCAAAACTTTCTGCAGTTTTTCTGGCGTAATGTCTTTGTTATTCAAATAAATTAATTCAGGGCGCGATGCACGCGAGCCTTCAGGAATTCCATTTAAATATTTATTGGTCAATACGCCTTGCGCCAAAGGTGAAAACACAATTGAGCCAACGCCTTCTTCTTCAAGCACGTCGGTCAAACCATCTTCAATCCAGCGATCAAACATGTTGTAACGTGGTTGATGAATTAACAGCGGTGTTCCAAGCGATTTTAAAATATCCACCGCTTGTTTGGTTTGCTCTGGTTGGTAATTTGAAATACCCACATAAAGCGCGCGACCAGAACGCACAATATAATCCAGCGCTTGCATGGTTTCTTCAATGGGCGTTTCCGCGTCCATACAATGATGATAAAACACATCAAAATATTCTAGGCCAGTGCGCTTTAAACTTTGATCGCAACTTGCCACCAAATATTTACGTGATCCACCAATACCGTAAGGGCCTGGCCACATGTCGTAACCAGCTTTGCTGCTGATAAATAATTCATCGCGATAGTGTGCAAAATCTTGCTTGTGAATTGCGCCGTAGGTAATTTCAGCAGAGCCAAAATTTGGCCCGTAATTATTCGCCAAATCAAAATGATTAATGCCTAAGTCAAAAGCTTTCCGTAACATGGCGCGCGCATTCGATACAGAATCTACAGCACCGAAGTTTTGCCACAAGCCGAGCGACAAACGCGATAGTTGCACGCCGCTTCTACCGCAGCGCTTGTATTTCATAGTTTTGTAGCGGTCCGGGTTTGCTACATAAAGGGGATTTGGCTCGTGGGTAATCATTGTTGCCTCGTGGTGATTTAATAGGAGTCGTTGGCGTGCATTTTAGCTGATGCAAATTATCTTACGGACAGGTTGCTTGTAAAGAAGAGTATTGTATTAATTATCAGATATTTTTTTGCTGATTTTTAAAGTTAATTTGACTATATCTAGCAAGGTGAGCGATGAAAATTGTGGTTGTGTTCCCAACGTCTACCGAAGCGAAATTCTTTTCGCATACTGATGTGGTTGTAGAAATTTGCGGTGTAGGTTTAACCGCGGCAGCATATCGCACTAGCAAAATAATTGCGCGGCATAAACCTGATTGGTTGATTATGGCGGGGATTGCAGGTGTTTATGCGCATTCGGTTTTTAAGGTTGATGATGTGGTTTTAATTGAGTCTGAATGCGAGGCGGATTTAGGCTTTTTTACCGCTACTGGTTTTACTCATCTTGCAGATTTAAAACTGGATATGGAATTTAGTGTGACCAAAAAATGGTTGTGTCCTTATCTTCCGCAACAACAAATTTTGCCCATTGCGAAAAGTAATTCCATGAACGCGGCAATGGCGCCTTTTATTAACATCGCTAATGTGGATATTGAGAATATGGAAGGCGCAGCTTTTTTTCAAGTTTGCCTGGCAGAGCAGCAAAAATTTTTACAGCTGCGCAGTATTTCGAATGTTGTAAAAATTGGCGATGAAGATTGGGATATGGAAGGATCGATTCGTTCGCTAACAACTGGATTGCACAAACTTATTGATTATTTGTTAGCGCAAGAAAGTGGCAATTAATTTTCTCCACAAAAAGAAAAGGCCGCTTGCGCGGCCTTGTGCAGATATTGTCCGTAAACTCTGTAGTAGTCAGTGTTTTTTATCCGTCTCGCTCCGTGCTAACCCTCTTGAGATTATTCCTTTAGCCATTCATCCACAGTCAATCCGTTCCTGGCCGTTCCTGAATCATCCTGACCCTCTCCTTTAAGAGGACGCCTCCGTTGACCTTGCCTGGCCTTTTTACTCACTGTCTACTTCCTGATGTTTGCCATTATCCAGAGATTCGATGCTTACAAATAGTCGCTAAAATCGCTATTTCTTGTGAGACATTGACTATAGTGGCTGCAGACATTGACTACTTAATGACTTTATAACAGGGTTTGTACTCTCTTCCGGGTAGTTTCATACGGCTTTGTTTGGCGAAAGACTCCAATAGCTCGTCTACGGGATGCATAATTTCCGCATCGCCATGTAGCTCGAAATGACCAAATTCCTCAATAGTACGAATACCTTCTTCCTTTACATTGCCTGCAACTATGCCAGAAAACGCACGTCGCAAATTGGCGGCGAGCAAATGGCTTGGCTGGTTTTTATGCAGCTCAAGGTTGCGCATATTGTCGTGAGTGGGAATAAAAGGCTGTTGTAAATCCGGGCTGATTTTTAACTGCCAGTTGAAGTAATAAGCATCATCACTGTGCTTACGGAACTCGCGAACTTTTTTAATGCCATCGACCATTTCTCGTGCAACAGCATCTGGATCATTAACAATAATTTTGTAGTGCGATTGCGCTTCAGCACCGAGCGTATCGCCAATAAATTTATCCACACGTTCAAAATATTCTGCCGCGCTGGATGGGCCAGTAAATACAAGCGGGAAGGGAATATCTTTGTTATCGGGATGCATCAAAATCCCGAGGATATAAAGAATTTCTTCCGTCGTGCCCGCACCACCAGGGAATACAATAATGCCGTGGCCGAGACGCACAAATGCTTCGAGACGCTTTTCAATATCCGGCATGATCGTGAGTTGATTCACAATAGGATTCGGCGCTTCCGCCGCGATAATTCCCGGTTCAGTAATGCCAATGTAGCGACCATTATTAATGCGTTGTTTTGCATGGCTGATGGTTGCACCTTTCATTGGGCCTTTCATTGCACCTGGACCACAGCCGGTGCAAATATCCAGCGCACGTAAGCCTAATTGATAGCCTACTTCTTTGGTGTAGTCGTATTCACCGCGGCTAATGGAGTGGCCGCCCCAGCAAACGACTAAATTTGGATCTACTCCTGGATGTAATAAATTGGCGTTGCGCAGCATATTAAAAACAGCATCGGTAATGCCTTCGCTGGTTGTTACTTTTGAGCTTACGGTGCCGTCAATTTCGTCGTGGTTATAAATTACATCGCGCAGTACCGTGAACAAATGTTCGCTGATCCCTTTAATCATTTTTCCATCGACAAATGCATTTTCCGGCGCACCTTTTACTGCTAATTTAATACCGCGTTGTTGTTGCACAATACTGATATCGAAATCGCTGTAACGCTCCAATAATTCTTTTCCATCGTCAAGATCGTTGCCGGTGTTCAACACGGCGAGCGAGCAATTGCGAAATAATTTATAGAGTCCGCTTTGGCTGGAATCCAATAATTTTGATACTTCAGCTTTGGATAAAATATTGAGTTGGTTATGCGGCGTAATGGTGGCGTTAATCGTTTTGTAATTGGTGCCACTAGTGTGTTCGGGAGCGGTTTTATAAGGGTGATGTTGTGACATGTAGGCTCTTTAGCATCTGCAGATGCACTGTAGTGGAGTTAAATGAATCACACCGATTTCGCGCGAATTCATCATTTCGTCATATTGAAGTGTAGAGGGTTTTAGCGGCTTTTGTCTGGGATGAGTAATAGCTAATTGTGATTTTTGTGGGTTGATGAAAATTTTCTGCAAATGAACGCTATTGTTTGAGCAAAAATTAAACAAATAAATTACAGAATTCGTTTCCGTTGTAAAATTGTGAGTGCGGCGATAACGGCAATCACCATAAAAAACATCACCCACCAAAAGCCGGAAGGGTCATCCTGCCCCCAAGGTAAGCCGCCGGTATTCATGCCGAAAATACCGGTAATTAAATTAATCGGCAGCAGCGTAACTGTAACAATAGAAAGTACATATAAATTTCTGTTAGTCGCTTCGCTCATACGCCCGGCGATTTCTTCCTGCAGCAAGCGTGTGCGTTCCTGCACCAATTCCAGATCCTGAATAGTGGATTCAAGGTGTTCAACTGCTTGTCGTAATTCGGAAATATCGTGCTCGCTCCAGCGCGAAATATGCGGCAACGCATGTTGCATCGCTTGGCGATTAGCGCTGAGATGGCGTCTTAATCGCGCTAACAAACGTCGCATTTGGCCGAGTTTGCTGCCCTGGTTTTGTAGGTGACCAGCAAGAATTTGATCCTCCGCATCATCCACGCGCTCGTTGAGATTTTTAATAACCATGCGCATGGAATCGCCAATGTCGTAAATCAAACGTGCAAATAAATCGATGCTATTTCCAATCACCATGCCTTCAAATAATTCGTGGCGTAATCGGTCTACCGATTTAAGCGGATGTCCGCGTCCGGTAATTAAGCGCTCGTTGTCGAGGTATAAACGCAATACGCCGAGATCTTCCGGGTCGTCTTTAAAATCGTGAAATAAATCGCCGATGATCAATGCTAAGCTATGGTCGAAATTTTCACTGCGGATATGAGCATCGCTATCGAGCAAAAGTTCGCGGGCATCTTCCGGGATTGGGGTGCACGCTTGAATCCAATTGGTTGCACGGGTGTCTGCCAGATTAAAATGCAGCCAGTGCGGTTCGGGCGGAAGCGCCTTACGGTTATCGGCAGCATAAAGCGCAAGCGGTTTTGCTTTTTGCGTTGCATCCAACGTAAAACCACAAATTAAACCGTTGCGATCAGGAATTTCGATAGTGGGAATTAAACTCATAGCTGTCACATAACATATGAAGTTGCTCGATAATATGACATCTGTGTGACGAATTTATGA
>Ga0247741_1000597_pt1 | contig 20233 bp, 17 predicted proteins | sample UWRJL213509R2_FD_180945 | JGI IMG/M metagenome (GOLD analysis project Ga0247741, IMG submission 180945) | Plant litter microbial communities from Arlington Agricultural Research Station in Wisconsin, United States - UWRJ-L213-509R-2 | ecosystem: Environmental > Terrestrial > Plant litter >... | reverse complement strand
AAAAAACTTCATCGTCATCTACTAATAGAAAATGATCGTTATTAATTATCATAAAGGGACTGGCAACCTTAATTCAGTCATTGTGCCTTGCGGCTGATTTTCAGTTTGTACAACACTTCCACCGTAGTGTCTCAAGGTGGCATTCGACAGCAACAGGCCTAATCCCAAACCATTCGTTTTGGTGCTAAAAACATTTTTCCCCAGGTTTTTGTGGACCGAAGGCAGAATGCCTGCACCTTTGTCTATAATTTTCCAAGTTAATATTCCATTCGCGTAAGAGATTTCAATACGAACTTCTTCGTTGGGGTTGGCGTCTGCAGCGTTGTTCAATATATTTATGATTGCTTGTTCGATGCGTGGGTCCGCAATCATAAATTGCTCTTGTAGATCATTGTTAAACACTACAGAAAATAACGCTGTTGGGCGAATTAATTGCCAGTGGTCAATAATCGATTCACAAAACGATTTAATTAATTGCTGTTTGAATTTACCTTCAGTTGCGGCATTGGAATCATTAACTATTTTCTTCAATGTGTTAGCGCAATACTGCACCTGACTACTTAACAGCTCTAAATCTTGCAACAAATGATTATCGTTTTTATGCTCCGCGCGTAGCTCAGAAAGTAAAACAGTCATTGTAGATAGAGGTGTATTTATTTCGTGAGCTGCGCCTGCGGCTAGCATAGCCACTGCCATCAGCTGTTCATTGCGTAATTCATCTTCGCGTAATTTATTTAGTGCTTCATCTTGTTTGCGTAGTGTCCGTGCCATTTTCACAACAAAATAAGTAATAAGGATGGCGCTGATAAAAAAATTAAACCACATCCCTAAAATATGCCAACTTATTGTTGATGTGTGTTCGTGACTGATTTCAAAAATGGGTAGATTTACATGGAAAAATAATAGGAGCGTGTAAGCGCATAAACATAAAGCGGTAATAATTGATGTGAAACGCAGCGGTAAAGTTGCGGCCGAAATACAAATTGGCACTAACAAATAAGATATAAACGGATTGTTGGCACCGCCGCTAAAATAAAATAGTGCATTTAAACAAATCACATCAATCAATAGCTGGCAGAAAAATTCCCTCTCAGTAACGACTAATAAATTTCGCAAACGTAAATAAGTTAACCCATGAATGCTGCTAAATATAATTAACAGCACCAGCACAGCTGCGTGAACCATATGTGTGGTGTTGAACCAAAAGCTAAGTGCAAAACTAAACCACAGACAACCAAGTAGAATACTTCTGATGGTAGTAAGCTGGGCCAAGTGATAGGCCGGCGCAGCGCGATTTTGGATGTCAGAAGTTGGCATATTGATGCAATTCAAATAGCTTTAGTTAAGAGTTGGCTAGTTTAAACAGCCTTAACACTAAATCAACGCAGATTCGCTCAATGGAGAAAGAAAGTCTTTACCGTCGCTTGAAAATGCAGATTTATCCCCCAACTTGGAGAAGTCTCAATTTGACCTTCTTTTGGTTAACCTCCAAAGCCCTCCTCATTAAGGATTCTCTATGTTATACGCCATTACTATCACTCAATATCAAAAGTTGCTAGGTAACCTAAGCGCAATACTTGATAAAGCTGCAGCTTATGCTGAGAGCAAAAAAATTAGTGTTGATGTGCTGTTAAATTCACGCCTAGCTCCAGATCAATTTGATTTAATCCGTCAGGTGCAGATCGCCTGCGACACTGCAAAATTTGGTGCCGCTCGCATTACTGGTAAAGAAGCACCAGGTCATCCTGATACAGAAACTACGTTGGATGAATTGAAAGCGCGAATTAAAACTGTCCAGGATTACTTGGCGACATACAAAGCAGAAGATTTTTCGGGTGCGGCTGAGCGTCATGTGAGCCAACCACGTTGGGAAGGTAAGTATTTAACGGGTCAGGAATACACGCTTGAGCATTCTTTCCCGAATATCAATTTCCATATTGCCACTGCGTACAGTATTTTGCGTAGCAATGGTGTAGATGTGGGCAAAAAAGATTTTCTCGGTCCATTGCCTTATAAGCAACCTAACTAATCTTTTAGGCCGCCGGATAGGGTTCTATCTGGCGGCTTTTCTAACCTGCTAATTGCTTACTCGTCATTAGCCTCCAATACGCTAGCTTTTGCAAGTAACACGCTATGCTCGCGAATATCCTTCGGCCAGCTTTCAATTAAGCTTTGAAACGCAGACAAATTTCCCGCAAATAAAGCTCGCGTCGCCTCCTCAAAACCAACTTCATCTCCTGCCATTGCATTGATAAATTTATAAGCTGCGTCACGAGCAACTCGGATGCGGTCGATATCTTTATTAGCTCGTTGTGCCTGTTCGACCAATTTTCGCAATGCGACTGAAGCGCCGCCAGGCTGAGTTGCTAGCCAATCCCAATGCCGTGGTAAGAGAGTGACTTCTTTCGCGGTAACCCCAAGTTTGGGACGACCTACAGCTCTAACTGTGCTTAATTCCGATGTGGTTGCATCAGCTTCGAGATTTGGTTGTGCTAACGGCAGTAGTTTTAAGGCCACAATTAGCGAGCCAGGTGCATCCATATCCAATTGCTGGCTGGTGGCTGCATCAAAAACAAGAACTTTATCTTGAGAGTGGGCGTCGACATAGGTTTTTACGTCATCGGCAACTTGCTCGGGCGTACCTGCAGAAATTTTGGAGGTGCCAGCGAAGGCGATCCAGAGGGTGGGGGCGTTGGTCATATTATTACCTCGTTTGTGTGAGGCAATTTTATCCGGATAAAATTGGCGATGTCAATATTACCCGGGTTAAATTATTGGGGCACATGGATTATTTATCAGCTGGTTGATAATCGCTACCGTAAAAATACCGAATCACCGCTTTTTGATTGTCCTGATTTTCCCCGAGGATATTCACTACACCATTGAATTCGTACAGGCGATGTTGCTGGTCGTAAATGAGCTTAATATTGCCCAATAGCATGCGCAGAATGGCGTTATCAATTTCAACAAAAAAGCAAAAAAGCTGTGAATTTTTTTCATTATTATTACTACATTTTTCGAGTGGCTGTGCACTTATTCTAAGTGGTAACGCTTTGAGATGTGCCATGGATGCAAAATTTACTGAAAGCGTTTTACCGGACCGTAACTCATCCCAGTGATCGCGAACAAAGTAATCAAATCCTGCATCAACAACGTCAACTTTTTCCAGAGGGATAGTTACGCCGCCTGGTTTCTTCTGCGCATTTTCTTGATAGTGCAATTCAACATTTTTGGCCGATACATCTGCCGTTCTTATTTCACCAAAACGGAAATCTTTTTGTGCGATGGATGGTTTAGTACTGCTAGCGCCATAGTTTATTTTTTTCTCAGCAATTTGCTTGTCGTTGAAAACGTAACTTACTTCCAGCGATGCTGCATTCGGCTGACTCACTAACTCGCAATATAAATGCGTGTCGCTGGGGGATTGTGCAACACCTACCATAATCGAGTTATCCAGCGGTTTACAGTTCTGGGTGACAGCAGAGGGCCATAGCGCAGCGGCCAACAACAGGCTAGATAGCATTTAGCGTCTCCTCAAAATAATGTTGTTTTATTTTTAACATGCACGCAAAAAATAATAGCCATAAAAATGTTATTAATGCGAGGCTAATGAAGTTAGGTTGATTGATGAGCACTGTGCCGTTTAAATTCGCGCCGGCGTAATAGTTGAAAGGAACAAAAATAATACAAAGGGTGTAGGTGAAAACCTGATTATTAAATAAAAATGATAAGCAAGTTCTGAGCGCAATAGCAAAAATTAGCCACAAATTTAAGAGCCACAGCGGAGGTAATATAAAGTGTTCGAAAAATTTATGAGATATATGAGAATTGGCTTCAGTTTTGAAATAGAGAAAGCCACCTGAAAATGAAATGGTTTCTATTAATAATCCTAACATCAGTGCGGCTAGAATCCAGAAAATTTCTTTTTTAAGTAGTTTGCTGTATATAAAAAAATTGTTTTTAGGATTGGTGGAGTACCAAAGGTGAATCGCTAAAAATAGTGCCGCGTAGATTGAGCTGATAAGACTTCCACTCATAATGCACACAAACCAGCCCACCTGAAACGCAATTGCGTAAACGAGTTTGCTGGTGCTAGACATATCATTATTTCACTTGAGGCAATTGGCGAGCGTAGGGTTTTGCGAAAATATATTGCGCGGTGCTAATAGCGCGTTCCATAAAACCGCCCTCGCAATAACATAAATAAAAATCCCACATGCGAATAAATACATCGTCAAAGCCTTGCTGTTTCACTGCATCGATGTTCGCAAAAAATGCTATGCGCCAATCACGAAGTGTTCTAGCGTAATCCTGGGTAATATCTTCGAGCCCAACAATTTGCATATCTGTGTCTTTATTGATGTGTTCGGCAACAACGGCATTGGATGGAAGGCAGCCGCCAGGGAAAATATATTGTTGGATAAAATCAGTATTTTTGTGAGCATACTCGAAACGTTGGTCTTGAATCGTAATAGCTTGAATTAACATGAGCCCATTAGGTTTAAGTAGGCTGGAACATTTTGAAAAGTATTCGCTATAAAACTCATGACCTACAGCTTCAATCATTTCGATGGAAACCAACTTATCGAAGGTACCTGTTACTAAGCGATAATCTTGCAGCAATACTGTAATTTTATTTTCCAATCCTTCGCGCTTTACCCATTCGCTCGCGTAGGCATATTGCTCTTTCGATATAGTTACACTGGTAACTTTGCAACCCGTAGTTTTCGCGGCAAAAATTGCCATACCGCCCCACCCAGTTCCTATCTCTAGTAAATGATCTTTTTCAGTTAGCTGTAATCGCTCGCAAATATGCGCCATTTTATGTAGTGAAGCTTCTTCCAGTGTAGATTTGGTACCAGGATAAATAGCGGCGGAGTAGAGCATGGTTTTATCGAGAAACAGACTGAAAAAGTCGTTACCTAAATCATAATGTGCAGAAATATTTTCGCGAGCTTTTGCAATAGTGTTAGGGCGCAGGCGATGAGAAATGCGGCAAACTATATTGAAAAGCGCACTCCATTTTGAATCGAGTTGCTGTAGTACAGGCATATTAATCGCCATCAGCCGAATTACCTGAACCAGATCGGGTGACCACCAGCTTTTGAACATATAGGCTTCACCTGCGCCAATACTGCCGCCGAATAAAACCTGACGATAAAATGCGGCGTGAGTAACAGAGATATGCGCGATTAAACCTGCTTTTTCTTGTGGCTCACCAAAACTATGAATTTCTCCGTGATCTTCAAGAGTCAGATGTCCTTGAGTAATATTGTTGAGCAACTTTAATAAAGTTCGACGAGCGAAATTATCAACCCAGTGCTGTTCTAATAGCGATGATCCATTTTTTTCGATAATACTGATGGACTTCATAATTTATGTTCCTTTTGAATCTGTACATGCTGCTTGACATTTTTCAGGTTTGAGTAATTGGTATTGTCGAATCCATTAAGCTCTGACATTGGTGATTGTTTATCGACATGATTAAATATGGGCACACCTTTCCACCACAGCTTTAACGCTTGCCAATAAATTGCACTTACTACTTTTACGGTCATCCATGGAAATCGGATTAAAATTTTATTTAACGAAGTCTTTGAAATTTCCTCGCGCGCAAGTGTCATGGTCGCATCCATCACTTTTTTATTGTCTTTCCAGTTTTCCAGATGTAGCGCAAGCGTTTTATCAGGTGTGGTCGAGTACCACTGGTACTCCATTTCAATAGGATTAAACGGCGATACATGAAATTCTTTATTAAAATTAATACGTTGTTTTTTTGCAAAATCATCGCCAGCTAATACATAAGCATGGCGCTCATTCCAGGGCGTGTTGTGTACTTCCGCCAAAATAGCTGTAACATTTTCACCAGCATTGTCGAAACAGTAATAAGTGCTTATGGGGTTCATATTAAAACCCCAATAACGTAAATTCACGAGCATACGAATTGGACCGGTAGGACGTACGCCAGTTTTTGCTTGAACGCTATTGCGAACTGACTCATCTACACTTGGCGGATTTGAGTTCTCGTTATCTATATGAAAATCACTGCGTTTAAATTGCACTGGTGCGAATTTTTTCAACGACCAAAATTTACTTAGCGAAAAAATTGATTCAATTTCGCCAGCGTCCAAATACATCATAAAAACGTCGTATTCGAATTCATGTACTTTCGGTGAGAAGCGCCTATGGCGAACTTTTCCGGCATAAATTGCACTGGCAAAATTTTCACTCATTGTTTGATACGCCTTAATTCGGTAACAACACGAAGCGCACTATTGACACCATCTTCATGAAAGCCATTTAACCAGTAGGCCCCGCAAAACCAAGTGCGATTCACCCCATTGATTAATGGCCATGCAGCTTGCGCCTGTGCCGTTTCTTGGCTAAAAACCGGATGCGCATATTCGTACTCGCCCAAAATTTTGTTGGGATCTATAAAGTTTTTTGCGTTCAGGGTTACACAAAATTCTGTTGTGCTCTTAATGCTTTGCAAAATATTCATGGAGTAGGTGAGGATGGGTGGATTTTGATTTTCACCGTTGAGCAGGTAGTTCCAGCTTGACCAGGTAGATTTTTTTCTAGGTAATAAGCTCGTATCAGTGTGCATAACGACTGAATTTTTTTGGTAGGGAATTGAGCCCAGTACTGCACGCTCATCATCACTTGCATCGCTAAGCATTGCTAATGCCTGATCGGAATGGCACGCAATGATAACTTCATCAAAGTCTTCTGCTTCGCCGTTTGAGATCACTGTGACGCTAGCTTCATTACGAATGATTCGAGCAACAGGACTGTTTAATTTAATCTTGTCTTTAAATTCTTTAATCAGTGGCTCGATATAAGCGTGTGAGCCGTCTTTAATAACTCGCCATTGCGGTCGATTTACCACGTTCAATAATCCGTGGTTTTTAAAAAAGCGAATAAAAAACTCTAACGGAAACGCGAGCATTGCACGTCGGGTTGCAGACCAGATTGCGGAGCCCATAGGAATTAAGTAGCGATTAGCAAAAGCTTCAGAATAATTTTTACGCCGCAAATAAGTGCCCAGTGTTTCGTTTGGCGCTAAACGATTTGCTTCGAGATCGAGAATGGCTTCTTTATTGAACCGCACTATATCGCGCAACATTTTCCAGTGACTAATCGAAAATAAATTGCGCTTCTGTGCGAAGAGTGTGCTGAGGTTCGTACCTGCGTATTCAAAATCTGCTTCAGGATTAAATACACTAAATCCCATCTCAGTTGGTTGAGATTCTACGCCAAGTTCATTCAGCAATTTAATAAAATTAGGATAAGTCCAATCGTTAAAAACAATAAAGCCTGTATCGATTAAATATTCTTTCCCGTCTACCTGAATTGCTTTGGTGGCGGTGTGGCCGCCTAAACGAGAGTCAGCTTCATAAACACAGATGTCATAATTTTTATGTAAATAATAAGCTGCAGTTAAGCCTGAAATTCCGCTGCCAATAATTGCAATTTTTTTCACGCGTCCAAACTCCTTAGTTATCGCCGCTTAGGTTTTACCACTGATGGATGCGAGTAATTCTAGGTGCAACCCATGCGCACCAAGCGGAAAAGAAAAATCCCCATGTTCGTAAAAGCCAACTTAATCTGTAAGGCAAGTCGATCGAAAACCTCCGTTCTGCAATGCCTTTAATAATTCTGCGTGCTGCCACGTCGGGCGTCATCATAAAAGGCATAGGGAAATCATTTTGTTTGACAAGATTGGTAGCGATAAAACCGGGACGAACCACACTTAAGTCCAACGCAATTTTGGATAAGTCTACACGTAAGGATTGCATAAAATAGTTAAGTGCTGCTTTAGACGCCCCATAAGCTTCTGCGCGCGGCAAGCCAACACAACTTGATAAACTACTTATAGCAACAAATTGTGGCCGAGTTTGCGCTTTTTTAAGTAAAGGCATGGCGATATTTAACACACGCACCACGCCTAAAAAATTAACGTCCAAAGTGCGTTCATACATTTCAGGATTGAAGTTGAGGTCATCTTCATATTCGCAAATACCTGCAGCGCAAATAACCAAGTCGAGATAGTCAGTTGTTTCGCGAATTTTTGCTGCAGTTTCTTTTGCATCGAGGTTGCGGCTTACATCAAGCGGAAGTATTTTGATTTTTCCGGGATAGAGTAATGCGAGTTCAGTTAATGCAGACTGCGAGCGCGCGCTTGCGATAATAAAATTTCCCGCTTCGGCCAATTGGATTGCAAGCGCTTTACCTAAGCCTGAGCTTGCGCCAGTGATCCAAATACAGCGACCTGAAATAATGTTCATTGTGGTTGCTCGGAAATGCGGGCATTAATTTTTTTAACGGCCCAGCCAAGTAAAGGAATGTGTTGATAAATCATTGCGCCCATATCGTAAAAATCTTCGTGATAAGTAATCTGCGAATTAAACTTTATGAGTGTTCCACCATTTAGTTTTAAGGTCTTCCCCGCTTGCAGTTTTGGATGGGAGTAATGCATTTGCCATTGAAAAAATGCTTGACCTCCGCTAATCACTTCATTCAAAAATTCAAACTGACATTGCGACTCAGGATTACAAAAACTTGCAAAATAATTTGTAAGCGAATTAATGCCAGCAATTTGATGAACCGGGTCTTTAAAAACAATAGAAGGCGTGTAAAGCGTGGGCAACTGACGTAGCGTATTAGCGTTGAAAGTTTGATAAAGCTGCTTGAACTGAGCGATATCAAATTGTTGAGGTTGCGGTTTTGACTGAAAATCCGGTACTACATCCATAGCTAATCGCCCATGCAAACGTTATTGCTGCTCTTTACGCTCACAAGTGGCGCTTGGATCAAATTAGGCTATAGCTTAATAGTGTGATCTAAATAGCGTGATCCAAATTAACGGGCACAACGTAAAAGCAATCAAACCAACAATTAGAGCGAGCCATGATTTCAATCCCGACGATTGGGCCGGATAAACATCAGCGCGACGATACCTGGAGCTGTTTATTAGAGCGGGTAGGTCAGTCTCGTGATGAGCAGGCATTTGCGCAGCTTTTCGCGCATTTCGCTCCCTTAATTAAGGGGTTTTGTCTTGGTAATTTGAATTCAAATTTTCCTGCAGACTCGGCAGATGAGGTTGTGCAGGAAGTTATGTTTAAGGTGTGGCAAAAGTCACCAGGTTACGATTCGACAAAGGCGGCCGCTTCAACCTGGATTTACACCGTTATGCGTAATTGTCGCATCGATCTTATGCGCCGCCATAAACGCACGGCTACCGATAATGGCGGAATTGAAATTGATGACATTTGGGATGAAGCAGATGACGATCAAGCATTTGTGTATTTGCAGCAAGCAAGTAATGAAGCCTTAATCGATAAATCATTTACGCAGCTTCCACCCGAGCAGCGACAAGTATTAACGCAAGTTTATATGCAAGGTAAAACTCATCAGCAAATCTCTGATGAAACCGGATTGCCCTTGGGCACAGTCAAGTCACGTGTACGAATCGGTTTGAAAAAAATGCAAACGCTTATTGCTGGATCGGAAAAAATTACAGAAAAACTAAAGGGGAATTTTTTATGATTAACCATCACCCCGATGATAATTTATTAACGGAATATGCGAGTGGTAGCCTTGCGAATGCGCTAGGCATTATTGTTTGTGCCCATTTGCAGAATTGCCCGCATTGTCGCCAGCGCGTTGAGCACCTTAATAAATTGGGCGCCGCAATTTTAAAACAGAGCGCGACAGAACCTGTGAAAGCAGAAACTTTTGATCAATTGATGGCACGCATACGCAGCCAAAGTCCGGTGGCTGATGTTGATAGCGCTGCGAAAGTCCAACAAACACATGTGTCTTACGAAAAAGACCCCATGTTGAAACGCTTGCCTAAAGTCATCGCCAAATTATTACCGAGCGATGGAAAATTAAAATGGCAGCGGGCTTCTGGCTCGTTAAAAATTGCGCGCTTGCGGGCCGGGCAACAACAATATGAAATTTCGTTTCAACGTATTAGCTGCGGCGGAAAAGTTGTTGAACATGATCATCGCGGGCTTGAAGTAACTCTGGTTTTACACGGTAGCTTTTCAGACGAAGATGGTATTTACAGCGAAGGCGATTTTTTAGTTCGCACACCGGGCGAAGTACATCGCCCGACGGCAACTCAAAATCAGGATTGTTTGTGTATATCGGTAGTGGAAGCGCCCGTAAAAGTGACCGGGTTGTTTGGGAAGTTTTTAAACCCATTCCTCAGTTTTCATCCAGCCTAATCTATTTAGCGTTGATGACAAAAAGCCTGCGTCAGAAATGATGCGGGCTTTTTTATCAGTGAGTTATTTGCGCGTCTGCGCGTTTTTTAATTTCAGCTTTTTGTGCCTTTATTAATTCAGCTTCAAAGATATTTTTTGAATTGGATGTTTTTACACAGGCCGTTGATGATGGATTTGCACATGGGCCATTCTCTTGAATATCTTCAGCAATACGAAAACCCTCCCCCAAACTCGAGCGGTTATTTTGTCCGCCGTGGCCGCGCATAGCGGTATTCGACTCTCCCGACGGCCCATAGCTATTACCTTTTCGCGAGCGCATATAACATTTATCTGAAATCCATGCTGAGCCATTCGCTGGTGCGCCTTCGTAGTTATCGTGGTCGCAATCTTCAACCCATTCACTGATATTTCCGATCGTATCGTAAAGCCCAAAAGCATTAGGTTTATACATGCCGACCACACTTGTGTATTCCGCGCCATCATCACAAGCCATATCTTTCTTTTTGTAATCTTTATCGCGAACAAAGGCATTCATACCGCTTACATCAAAAATATTTCCATATTGGCAAAGATTTTTATCGTCATCGCCAAAAAAATATTTGGTAGTGCTGCCTGCAGCTGCCGCATATTCCCATTCGGCTTCAGTTGGTAAACGATATTTTTTCTCGGTTTGTTGCGATAGCCAGGTTAGATAGGCATTGGCATCATCCCAACTAACGCACATGACAGGATGAAAATCGCTGGGTGCATATTCAGGTGTTAGCCAGTTTCCCGGAGCAACGTCATAGCCAACTTTGAATTGGCCACCGCCCTCGCCTACATACTTCCAACACATATCTTCCGTGATATAACCTGTTGCAGCAGCAAATTGTTTAAATTGCTTAATGGTTACTTCATATTTGGATATTTTAAATGCGTTGACACTTACTTTATGGATCGGTTTTTCTTTGTCTGAAAGATTGCTTCCCATTAAGAATTCGCCTGCGGGGATATTAGTCATGGGCGGCACAATTACCGGAGTTTTTCTCCAGCTTTTATAGGTTGCTAACAAAGCCTCACGCTTTTTTAATGCCATTGCGTTACGTTCAATGACTGTTTGTTGTGCCTTGTACAAATTTGCGATAAAACTTTTTTGTATATCGCTTATGGGGGCGTCATTTTTAACATCCTCATTGTTATCTAAGGCGAGGCGGAAGCCTCGATCAAAATATCCTTGCTGCGCAGTTGCGTTAACCTCTCCTGCATTAGGGCGAAATGCCGATCTTTGATTATCTGCGCCTGTTGACCAAGTACCACCACGGCTGAAAGGAAGGGTGCAATTTACATCTGTCCACGCAATACCTGTTTGTGGCGCGCCTTGATAATTTGCGTGATAACAATCTCCTACCCATTGGCTGACATTACCTATCATGTCGTAAAGTCCAAATTTGTTAGGTAGATATGTACCTACAATACTTGAACCTTGTTCATTGTCATTACACGCAATTCCCTTGGCAGACCACTGATAAAAAGGGCCAAAATTTCTAGATGTTGTGGTGTCGTAGCCATTTCCATATTGGCATAGGTTTTTTTCATCATCTCCATAATGGAATTTTTTTGCACTCCCTGCGCGAGCTGCATACTCCCATTCTGCTTCACGGGGTAGACGATAATGTTTGTTGGTTTGCGCTGATAGCCAGGCGATGTAGGCTTGTGTATCTTTCCATCTGAGGCCGGTGACAGGTTTAAACTCGTACTTAATAAGTTCTTCTGTGCTCCAGTTCTGTGGTTGTTCTTGTAATGCGTCTTTTTGTGCTTTGAAAAGGACTACTTCTGTGGGTTTATAATCGGTGGCTTTTATAAACTGCATAAACTCTTTTACGGTGACGTCATATTTTGCCAGTTGAAATGCATTTATCCTTACGCTGTGAATTGGTTGTTCAATCTCGTTTTCTTTGCTGCCCATTAAAAAATCACCAGCGGGCACTGTCACCATAAGAGGCTCGATGTAATTATCATTAGCGCAAACCAAATTGGTTAGGCATGCAATTGCCAATATAAGAAGGGCTTTAGTTTTTTTCACAAATTAATCCTTTGCTAAAAGTGGATGACGAGGGTGATGTTTTTATCCATCCTCATTCAAGCAATTTGCCTCTAAAGAATCTTAGTTTTTTTCTATTTGTTCTCTAGTGAGAAAAAAGATAGAAATTTTGTGCTTTACTGGGTGATTTATAATCAGAGTAAGTTGATGAAATACGCATTTACAGATTTTGTTTTTGATAGCGAACAACTCATCCTTTATAGAAATAATGAAGTGGTTGCTTGTCGCCACAATGAATCCAAGCTCGTTGCATTATTTCTGAGCGAACCTCAGCGTATATTTAGTAAAGAAGACATTCTTGAAAAGGTATGGTCGGGTAAGGTGGTTTCTGAACAAGCAGTATTTCAAAACATTAGTGTATTGCGGACATTGTTTGGTGAAGACGCGATAAAGACTTTTTCAAAAAAAGGTTATCAATGGCAATTGGATGTCCGACCTTATGTTGAACCTGAGTTTGTACCCACCGAAACACAACCTGCGAAGATAGTAAATTCCCGCTTTCGTAAATTTTTCTGGATTTTTATTGCGGTAGTCTTAATCGTTTTGAGCGTGGGTGGTTTCATCTACTGGAAATCAATTCAGGCAGATTCCCAACTTACTCGCATTGCAGTCTTGCCCTTATTAATCGAGCGGAAAGATCAGCAGAGCCAAAATCTGAATGCAGATCTTGTGCAGCCTATTTGGCATGCTATTAACCGCACTAACATTTTTCATCCAGTTGTCGTTAATGATCTTAAAGACTACGACGATTTTTTTTATACGCCGCAAAAATACTTTACACAGCTTGCTCAACAAACTAACGGAAGTGTCGTTATGGTCGCAAGGGTAGGAATGCGTAAAGATAAAGTTAGTATTAGCTACATGCTAAAAAGCGAAAAAGGTATGTGGGGTGCTAGGCATGAAGCCGAAACAGTTTCTCAGTTGATAAAAAAGCTGGATGCGCATATTACTCTTATTCTGCAATCTAAAATTTTGGATGTGGACTTTTTAGATTCGGCGTTGATAAACGCAAAACTAAAAATATTACACCAGCAAGCTCCTGATGATTTTATTGTATCGTCACAATTAATTCGCAGCGAAACTCAAACTGGAAATACGAATAATGCCATTTTATTAGCTGATGAAATGGCCAAGAGCGCTCAGCTGCAAGGCGATAAGATAGGGGAAGCCTGGAATTATGTAGTTATGGCCGATGCCTATATTGCGCAAGGACTTTATGAAAATGCTGAGGCTAGGTTACAAAAAGCATCGGCAATTTTCAAAGAGGAACAAGATTATTCTTTGCTAGCGACAATGCAATACAGCTATGCGAGTTTGGCGTTTGCCAAACACGACTATCCACTTTTTAAACAGGCTCTGGTTGCTGCCATGCAATTTGCAAAAGAGGCACAAGATCCTTTGGCAGAAGTTGGCTTTAGCAATTATCTATCCGTAGTCGCTAATAAGTTTGGTGAAAAGCTCGATAGGCAAACTTATTTAGATCACTCTGAAGCTGTTCTGGATCAAACTCATCTATCCAAAGAACACTACGGCAGTGTTTATTTTTATGCGGGAATGTTCGCGGAAACTGAGTCCTTGGCTGAAAAATATTATCGCAAAGTATTAGCGGTATTACCTGCAGATCAGCTGTGGTGGGAACGTGAAAGAGCGCAGGTGCATTTAACAGAATTGCTCATTAAACAATCTCGTTGGAAAGAAGCGCTTGAATTATTTCCAAACGACAAACCGCTTAAAACGCCTGCAGAGTTAATGATTTCGAAAATTTATTTGGCTCAACAGCAATGGGACCAAGCCGAAGAACACAGCTTAACTGCTTTTAAGATCGCCAATTTAAGCGGGCAAATGCAATCTGCGTTAGATGCCGCTTTGTTGTTACTGAATATCTACAAGCAGACCGATCAACCTGAGAAGGCTAAAGTTTACGGGCAGTTTCTAGCTCGCGATGCTAAAAACGTCCCTTATTGGATCAGGTTTAATAAGGCGGAGTTGGATAGGCTTGGGCTTCAGCTTGAAGAACCAAATCACTAAAAATAAGTACTGAAACAAATCCTTTGGCTATTCTTCCAGTGGTAAACAAAAAATTACTTAATTTGAACCTTTTATTTTTATAGTCTAAGTGACCATATTGATTGGATTAATACTATAATAATTCTCACAGGTGGAAAACGGCTCATCTGTTAAAAATAAAGTGTATCAAGAGCAGCGCAATGCACAGCCCTAAAAATAAACAGTCCAGGAAACAATTATGCAATTAAAACACGTCTTACTGGGTATGGCGTCCAGCCTGCTCGTGGGGGTGGCTATTGCCGAACCCCTTAAGGTTTTGGATCGCAATGGCTCCTATGTTGGAGTCGAGACCTACGCGCCTAATATTGTTCGCGTCACCATAGGTACAGATTACGCCACCGCAGCGTCGGCACCCGGTTATGGTTTTATCGGCAAAACAGATAGTAAAGGTTTTACGCACAAATCTGACGACAAGGGTGATGACTTCAATTCCGGTAGTCTGAGTTTGCATATTAATGCTCAAGCTTGGCCGGGTTCGCCGAGTATGGGCGAGCGTTATTTTGCGCCGTCTTTGCCACCAGTTGGTTTAAACATTAAGAACGCTAAAGGTGAAACCGTTCTGACCATGAATGGTTGGGAGAAAGCGCCTTATGAAGTGAATGGCGAAAAAACCTTTCAGGTAGGTGCGAGTTTTGCGACTTCTGCAGATGAGCATTTCTACGGTCTGGGTCAAAATCAGGAAGGTATTCTGGATCTACGTGGCCGCGCTATCGACTGTAAACACTGGTACGACGCCCCTCATGGTGAGACGGTTTGTATTCCGTTTATGATTTCCTCCAAAGGCTACGGCATTATTTGGGATAACCCATCCAACACCAAAGTTTACCCTGGCGTCAATGGCCGCACTTTGTGGCAATCCCGCGTGGGCGAACGCGTTTCTTATGTGGTGATCACGGGTACGCCAGCTGAAATTTGGGCCGGTTACGCCAAGGTTACCGGTAAGACGCCATTACCGCCAAAAGCGGCCTTTGGTTTGATTCAATCCAAGGCGCGCTATGCCAGCCAAAAAGAAGTCTTGGATGTAGCAGAAACCTATCAAAGCAAAAAATATCCGCTGGATATTATGGTGGTGGACTGGTTCTACTGGACTCGCATGGGGCAAATGGATATTGACCCGGCACAATTCCCTGATCCCGATGGCATGAACAAAAAGCTGCATGCCATGGGTTTGCAATCCATCATTTCGATTTGGCCGCGCTTTGAAACCGCAGGCCGTTACTACAATGAATTGGATGGCAAAGGTTATTTCCTGAAAGATAAAAACGGCAACTCGCAAGACGGTTTGCCATTCCGTTCTGATCGCACCGGTGCCTTGATTGATTCTACCAACCCGGATGCTCGTAAATGGTTTTTCGAAAAAGCGCGCGACAATATTCTCGCCCACGGTTTCGATTACCCCTGGTTGGATGAAACCGAGCCGGATTTGGTGCCGGATGGTTACTTCTTCAAAATTGGTTCAGGTGATCGCTACCACAATGTTTATCCACTTCTACACGTTGAAGGCGTTGCTGAAGGTTTGCGCGAATATCGCCCCAACAAACGTAGTTTGATCCTGGCGCGTGCGGCTTATTTAGGCTCGCAACGCACTGGTGGTTTGTTCTGGTCCTCTGATATCAGCCCGACATGGGAATTCCTAAAGCGTCAGATTCCAACCGGCTTGAACATGACTGCCTCTGGTTTCGCTTACTGGGGTAACGATATCGGCGGCTGGCAATGGTTGCCACAAACTACTAGCGCGACTAAAGCGCCCTTGCTTGATCCATCGGATGCACGCGATGTTGTTGGCCAAAATCACGACTACCCCGAGTTGTTCGCCCGCTGGTTCCAATACGGCACTTTCCTGCCAACATTGCGTATTCACGGCGACCGCAAGCACACCGAGATTTGGGCATTTGGTAAAGAGGCTGAAACTGTGTTGGCGAAATACGACCGCCTGCGTTATCAGCTCATTCCTTACATCTATTCGCAAGCCAAACAAACCTACGACACTGGCTCGCCCTTTATGCGCGCGCTTTGGGTAGATTTTCCGAATGATCCGAAAGTGGCGAATATTGGTGATGAGTACATGTTTGGCCCAGCATTCCTCGTTGCACCTGTAACCGAGCAAGCGCAAATCGAGAAAGAAGTTTACTTGCCTGCCGGTGCGGATTGGTACAACTTCTGGACTAACGAGAAATTTGCCGGTGGCCAAACCATTAAAGTGGCTGCACCTATCGACCAAATTCCCGTGTTCGTGAAAGCCGGTTCAATCGTGCCAATCGGTGCGGATATTCAAAGTACAGCAACTAAACAAGCTATCGCCAGCATCAAGGTTTACCCCGGTGCTGATGCTGAATTCAACCTTTACGATGATGACGGCGTGAGCTGGGATTACGAAAAAGGTAAGGGCGGCACAACCGCCAAACTGCGTTGGAATGACTCCAGCAAAGCATTGAGTGGTGCGTCTTCAAGTTTGGTGAGTGTGATCGGTAAGTAAGCTTTACTGATGTGTAAAAACAAAAAGCCCCGCTGTGAGAACAGCGGGGCTTTTTTTGTTAATCATCAATCTTTAAATTACTTACCCGCACCTGCGGTTGCTTTCGTTGAGTTTTCAACGCTTGAGCTTAACTGCAATGAATAGCTGTAAGGCGGAGTCCATGTGTCGGCTGCCGAGGGTTTGGTGAAACCGCATTGGCCGTCAACATCGGAAGTGCCGCTTCTGTCGCTGGTAAATTTATGCAGAGTTGAGCGATAGCCTTTGTAGCTTTTGCCTTTAATGGCTTTGCCGCAGAAACTTTCAATTTTCAGGCCGGTGATATTAAACGCTAAATTCTCCAACAGCATGTTGGATTGATAGCGAGCATCCACGCCCGATTCAAATTTCAAATCGTCGTTATCCGTTTCAGTCGCACCGCTAACTAAATTGTTGTACATGTGAACCTGGCCGAAGCGATTCAATGGCAAGCGTGCGCCTGTGCTATCCCACCAGTTGTTCGCGAAAGTCACATGCAAACGACCATCATCGCTCCATGCGCGACCACTATCGCCGTTGCCTACCAAAGTCGTTTTGTGATGCTTGGTGAAATAGCTGTTGGCGATAGTTACGTAGTCGGAACCGCGAACAACATCCAAAGCACCGTCGTGACGAGTGTCTGAGGCAAGGCTATCTGGAGTGTCGCCGTCAGAAATAGATACGCGATCAACATAGATATTTTGCGCGCGGGACAAGGTCACGCCATCGGCATAAGCGTTAGCAGAATCTTCAGGATTAACGTCCCACGGAGTATCGAGCTTCAGGTTGCGGATAATTACGTTACGTGTCCAGGTCGGATATTTATCGCCATCTTTACCGGCGGCAATCCAGGCTTTGAAACCTTCTTCCGCTGCAAGCGCGCCGTTGCCCAATTCACCGCCAATTAAAATCGACGTGCCGGTAATGCGCGCAGGTTTGTTATCCGTGCCGTTAATCCCCACCAAAGTTGTGTTCGATGGAATAGCGATTGAGCCACCGTATTTTTGGTCGCTGTAACTGGTGTATTCCTTAAAGGTTTTATTGTTATTGCTATAACGCAAATCGATGTGGCCGACGATGCGAATAATTTTCGGGCTTAAGCCCGCATCGTTAATCGCGTTAACCAATTGTTGCCCGTTAAATACGGTGTAGATATGGCTTGCACTAGCGTTGCGGCCGCCAGTTACCGTCACGCGAGTATTGGATGTTGTACTGCCATTGTTGCGCGCGTAAACCGCCCAACCGTTGTCGGCCGCAACTTCACATTCGAGCGAAGTTAGCACGCCATGGCTAGGGTCTGATGTTGCGAATTCCCACGTCGGCAATACGGGCGCAGCGCGATAGTTGGAAGGGCTGTGCAAACCATCTACCTCAGCAGGCGCAGAATAATTGCGTACACCGTAAATCGCCGTTTGTAATGGCGTGCTTTCGCCGGTAAGGGTTGCGGCATCAGGATAAGCGAGCGCAACACTGGTACAAGCCGTGGTCGAAATAATCCCGCGATCAGTCGTGTTAGTTGCGGCGCTACTGGATGAACTTGAAACAACGGAAGAGCTTGCTACAGACGCAACTGACGAGCTGGATTTTGAACTTGAACTAGTCGTTACGGAAGAACTGGACTTCACACTTGAGCTGGTTTTTACGCTCGAACTAGAGAGTGCAACAGACGAGCTTGATTTAGCGCTCGAGCTCGATGACTTCACGCTGGAGCTTGACGATTTAATACTGGAAATAGATGAGCTGGATTTTACACTCGATGAAGAAATGCCCGTACCAGTAGTAGGAATCGAGCATTCTTTCGCACTCTTACTCGGAATAGGATCTGACCCAAAGGTCGCCACGCTACAGGTGAAATTTCCATTCAATACTTTATAAACAAAAGCACCAGAAGCACCAAAGGCAACGTTAGTCGCCTGGCTAACAGAACAACTTTCACCAATAGCACAAATGGTGGTGTAACTCGAGGGGCGGTTGGTGGCAGCGTGAGACTCAGCAGCAATAAACGCGCTCAAGCCTATCAGTGTTGCAATAGCATTTTTCTTTATTATTAAGGTTTGCATTAGGTTCTCCTGGGAGTCCAGCTGGGAAGGAATTTATCCTCGTTATTATTTATTTCACTCGGGCCGCAATTCGGTGTCTGTTTCAGGTTTACCAAATTGATGCCCAGCGAGGTTGCACTTCTGTAAATCAGCCCGTGGGCTGGCCGAAAATTGTGCTCTCGGGATAGCCAATTAGCAATATCAAATATTCGTATCTGTCACAAAATTTATCTATTTAGTAGATTTATTTAACTAAAAATTAAATTGTAAATGGTTACATTTTTTAATTATTAATAAGGTAACCGTATACATATTCTTTGGTGTTTTTTTTGTAAGCGTTTGCAAGCTCATGCAAAGTTTATTGAGGTATTCCAAGCAGGTTTTTACAACAGAAATGGCAGTGATTTGAGCTGATGCTTAAATCGACTAGAGGCTACAAGTATTGTTAAATCCCCCATTAATGCGCTTTGTCGATAACACAACTTTTGATACTCTCGATGGGGTGCAGCAAAATTAAATTGAATCATTTAATAAGCGCTACTGAAAATGGAGTTCGCATGAAGCAATCTATTCTTGATGGTTTTTTAATAATTGGCGGCGTAATTGCGGGGCTAACTGCAATTTGGCATTTGCTTATGATTGTTGGAGGTCCAAGTTGGTATGCTTTTGCCAGAGCACCGCAATACATTATTGAATCAGCAAACGCTGGAACTTTTACGGCACCAGTAAGTGCGATTGCAATCGCGATATTAATGCTCAGCTGCACCCTCTATTCTTTTTCAGCCGCAGGTTTAATAAGAAAAATACCTTTATTAAAATCTGCCTTGATAATAATCTCTTTAATTTGTATTGCGCGCGGATTATTTATTTCGCCAATATTCTATCCAATAAAATTGCTAGGTACATGGCATTTAGTCGCTAGCTCAGTTTGGCTTTTTGTAGGTTTATGTTTTTTGTTGGGGGTGATGAAACAATTTAACCACAGGCTATGCTAATAAATTTCATCACTCTCTTTATTCAAAAGTAATCAATGAAAATATAGGGAATAAATCGTGACTGTTCTTGTAAAAATGCCGGCAGAAAATTTTGATTCATACCTGGCATCATCGATTCATGAATATGCGGAAGGGAATGTCACAAGTGGTAGATGGCCATCGGAAGTTGCGCAAGCACGCTCAAAAGCCGAATTTGAAAACTTATTACCACAAGGATTCTCTACACCTGATAATTATTTTTTTGAGATCATGGACTCCCAGCGCGAACTTGTACTTGGATATCTTTGGTTTGCAATAAAAGAATCATTTGGTGATCGAAGTGCATT
>Ga0247741_1000596_pt1 | contig 20260 bp, 30 predicted proteins | sample UWRJL213509R2_FD_180945 | JGI IMG/M metagenome (GOLD analysis project Ga0247741, IMG submission 180945) | Plant litter microbial communities from Arlington Agricultural Research Station in Wisconsin, United States - UWRJ-L213-509R-2 | ecosystem: Environmental > Terrestrial > Plant litter >... | reverse complement strand
ACCGTGACTTCTATGGATCCCCTGTCTCTGCAAGGGATATTTTGTCGGGACGAGTACCTCCTCCAGAGGTTGCTTCGAGGCTGTATGAGATCATTGAGGCGGCGGAGGGACTTGATGAGAGTGGCTTGCCGGAGTCTGCTTATGTTCCCTCGTCTACGGGAGCTCACTTGGGTATCCACGACGAGCAGATGGTCTTTGACGCAGACGGTCATCATTGAAGGTTGAGCTAGGTCATGAATCATTTGGAGGCTCTTACTTTTTATCACTATGCACGTTATGACATCTCCACTGAAGCTTCCGTCTCATACACGAATAGGAAACTATGATTATACCATGCTATTATAAATAAAGTTACAAGCACGAAGCCAACATATCATCTATTGAGGCGAAGGTAAATACTGATCCCAGAAACCTCGGGTGCCATTCGTGCTCGCAATCAGGTTGTCTGGGACACCAAGCAGCTTCATGACCAGGTTATAAACCTCTACATTCTGGAAAGTCTCCATGACATATGTATCATCAGATGTCGAATGCCAACCTTTCTTGGCGCGAGCAAAGTTGGATCGCTGTTGGTGTTGTGCCTTTACTTCATGTGAGAATGGTCCATGTGCAACAAACATGGCATGCATCTCAAGGCTATTGGAATCGTATCCGTGATTCTGCGCAACGCAGGTCAGATATTGGTTGTATAACAGTGGATGAAGACACTTACCCCCTTACTCATACCCACGTCACCTTCCGCGTACGTGGTCAGCACGTATCCAATCTTGGGTATCACGTATATCGGGGCAATACGCTCGTTATCCGCAAAGTGATACCTCTCTGGCATCGTGTCGTGTGTATACACATCGAACTTCTCCGGATTCTCGTCTGATGCTTTGAGGAGCTCTGTGAGGTGTTTCGAGACATTGGCAGTTTCATGGAATCTTAAACCCATTGAGGGCCATCCATCCTCGTGTGCAATGGCTTTGAGGCCTTCTTCGCCCAGGAAGTCGTCCATATAGACATGCTCTGGGTGGCTGGTATCTGTCATGCCGTGATCACTGACGAAGACGATGTCGACGATATCCGTCAAGTTACGAGCAGCGAGTGAATCATGTAGATCCTTGGCGAATCTATCTACTTGAACAAGAGTTGCCTGTTGAATGGTGAGAATGATTAGCTTTAAATAGTATACTGATTTGGAGGGCCACCACTCATACATTGACTCGTTTTGAGTAGGGACCGGTTGCATGTCCTGCTTGATCAAGAGAAGGTTCATAGGCTTTGCACGGCGTCAATTCTCAACTCGGTATGATATCGTGGTGAACATACCCATGAGGAATTGTGGTCGTTTGTCAAAAGGAAGATCAATCCATTTCATCAGCTGGTCCAGTTTCTGCCCCAGTGGAACTTTGTCCTATGATTCATATAAGATGGGAGCATCGACCAGCTTGACGCGCAGAGTGTACACACCTTCCATGGAACGAAATAAGTCGATGATGCCCCGGAAGTGGTCTTTGGAGGGCCGGGCCACATCAGGTTCGCTGTAATAACACCAGCCCTCTCTGCTGTTTCCCACATCTATAGGTTCTCTCAGTATGAGGCTGCCATAAGGCTTAATGTAGGCGTACAGGTTCTCCAAGCCACCAAGTCGGGTTCCACGCCGATGAAATACGGTTGTAATGGAACTCTTCTTGCAGAGCTGGATCCCAGAAATTCTTAACACAAATTATTAGCCGAGTGCATAGCATAGGAGTCAGGAAAAGTTCATACGTTCGCCACAATTCCATGGGACTCGGCATAAAGTCCCGTCCTACATCAAAGGTTAGTGGCGCATACTGGATTTGGACAAAAGACAGCCTACATAAGAGCCCAATGATTTCTGACCAAGATAAAAGCTGAGCCAAACCCACAGATACGAATGCTAGGACTTACGGGAAAGTCAACGTCTGGACAATTATGAGGTTATTAGATTCATTGGTGTCGTAGTGTCTATGTACTCACAGGAAAGATCGGTTGCATAGACTTCGCTCGCAATCCTTTCTTACTGAGGGCTAGCAAATGGGGTGTCAAACCACGATCCAGGTAGTCGGCCCTAGTGCCAGTTAGGCATGGCTAATAACAATCCAAACAGTGGAGATAGCATACCTCAACCCGTCTATGGATACGATGAGTACTGTCCGCCTATAGTCGTGCGTTCCATTGGAATAAAGCCCGCCGGAGAGTGACGCTGCTCGCTGTTTTCGATCGGGTTTTGACCACAACAACGTTCGAGCGAATGTCCCCGTCACCAACAGCCCAATGAGTAGTATCGCAGTAGTTGTCAACTTCTTCCGCGACCATGTTCCAGGCTTGGTGTCGAGTTCGTCAATATCATGTGCCTCATCATGTAGGGTGTCGTGGCTTGGATTCAAAAGGCCTTTCCTCTCCTCCGCGTCTCTGTTAGAGGGGAGAGATTTCTTGTTCTTGGATGTTGAGGCCATCCTAGATAATGAGGAAGAGCTGGGAAGGCCTTGGGGGCGTCGCTGGGCTTCGGGGTATCCAGAGAGGCAGAAGCAAGAGGTTAAGCAGCTTTCGTGGGACAAAGCGTAATTGAGTTACATAAACCATCCAAGGTCTTCGCATCAGCACAACTGCACTCACTGAGTGACCTGCGCGGACCTACTTGGTGATATCAGCCCTTGCTCTACTAGACTGTTTTTGTATGCATACTGGCTCGTTTCTCAATTCTCTGAATTGATATTGCCATTATCCAACTTCCGGAGGACTAAGCTCGCTATGGCCTCAGTGGGACACATTCTCCAGCATCACTTTCGACAGTACCTCTGACACGCATTCGCTAGATATTATCCAAAAGCCCGCGTTCACGGTTAACTGACTTGCCGCCCGAAATATCGACGGAAGTGCTGAAGCAATTGGATTGGGACGACCTACTGCGTATTAGGAGGGCGAGTCAGACATTTTCGATGCTGAGAATTTGCTCACAATACGTAGACGTGCACCCAACTCCATGAAATTTCGATGGTTAGAGTAGTATGGTCTTCCCTATTCAAGAACTATGCAACATCCTACCCTCACATTTTCCTGCTTGAAAAGCCCCTCGAGAGATACACTGGCCGTGAATTGGAGTACTGTGTCCTGCGCTGGAGGCGTGTAGTGCTTAACTGGGTCAGGGAAGACGAAGCACCTGTCCGTCGTAAACTCGAGAGCTCAGAAAAGGCATTCAAGACTTTCCTCATCCCAGGTGGACGCTGGCTACTCGTGGGGAGTATGGATGGACTGGTCCAATGTTTCGATCTCGACGCGCCTTCTTTTATCCCAGCTGTCCTAGTACCTTCTCAATTCGATCCCAATTACTACGCCAATCACACTATGGCGGTCGAAATCGACCTTGAGGCTAAATCGTTCACTTTCAATCTTGCCCTCGTTATAACAACTGTGCCGAGACGCACGGCGTTGGGACGATTACATTCACCGCGAAAGATTCAAGTTTGGAGAGTGACCCTCGACGAGGGCGATCATGACGGGGTCCAAGGTTTTTCGTCGCGATGCCTCTGTGACTTCTCGGAAGATCGTGAAGGGATTTCAGGCTGTTTTTCAATCTCTCTTCGAGGAACCAAGCTCGCATATTTTATCAAGCACCAAAATACCGGTTTATATACAACAGTGGTCGATTGGAGCCGAGTGCAAGATTCGTCCGATGTTGCCAGACAAGTTTTCATGGAAACTGAACGAGCTGTAAGATCTCCTGCGATAATTTGACGATTTTTTTTTCCTGATGACATGAAACCAGCCCTACATTACTCTTCTTCGTGAGGATAAATTATTCGTAGTGTTGACAAAGTCGATCAAAATCTACAAGATCCCCAACACCTGGAGCAACTTGAACATGCTGATTCCTGATGAGGTCAATGACCAAATCCCTATTTGGTCTGCGACGTTCGCTTCCAGTATGGGGACGGCGCGAAGCGTATCTGTCCCTTACAACCTTCCTGACTCAACACGATTCGTCATGGATGATTGTGATAATATCCAAGGTGTTATCATACCATGCGGCACGGGGTCCGCATCCCAGGAATTCCCGCAGAAGGTGACGCTGTTGGCTCGAACGCAGAAAGAGAGCTGCGGGTATAACCCCGCTCTAGGCTATCACATTGGGTTGGGGTATCGGACAGATGGTATCCAAACGATGCGCTACAAGTGGCCTGACGAACAGGACGGCGACCAAGGAATGGGGCTCAGAAAGCATTTCCCTGGTTCTGGGTTCAGGCGTAAGCCAGCCATGGATGAAGCTTCTGGTCGTGTTATCCTCAGTTATTACAAACCAGGGCATTACACTGTTTTAGATTTTGGGAAATTTTGGGATGAGTGCGACTATATGATTGATGATTTACACTGCAAAATGGACCCACAGGACTGACAGTACATCTACGGGGGAGCGGCACACACCTACATCAAGCACCATCTATTTGTACAGGGAATTATGCTTATTATATGTAGCTGTACATATTTAAATAATCAGATTTGTCACAGGCCCTTGCTTCAAACGAGTAAAGCAGACGCGGGCACAAAGAACAAACATGGAGCGGCCCGAGCGGGACGATGGTCCGTCGGAGTCGGAAGGGACGGATCAGCCAGTGCTTGGGCTCTACTGCACTGTCATGCCGCTTGCAAGATCGGGCCTCCAAAAGGATGTTTTGAAGCTTTATAGAAGGTGGGTTATGCAGGTCTAGAAATGGCAATGAAAACTTACCACCAGTTGCACTTAGAGCTCTTCGAATGGTCAATTCAAAGCCAGAGACGACCCGTCCAAAATTCCGTCTCTTCGTTCGCTATACATTCCACGACAACGCCTCCAAAGTCTCTCCCCGCAATGTCAGCTTCATTGAGCATCTCCTACGGAAGGGAGCAAGGCAAATAGAATCATATGAAGATCCTGGTGTCAAAGATTGTTGGGTATCTGAGGAAATGATCCAATGGAATGAGGCGTGGAAGAAGGGTCCTAAACGAACTTTGACCGATCCATAAATTCTTTCTACTGAGTTTATAGCTTCGAGTCGCAACATTGATTGTCATATCTAGCGAAGCATATAATCACTCAAGTGGTTTGGTCGTATGCAGGGTGTTGTCACCAGAAAAGGATATCACATTAAATGGAAATTAAGTGTATGCGCTGAATTATGGTGATGCAGTCTCTTCGGTTTTGGACAACGGCGGGACATTGGAAGCTGCCTCCCGTTGAAGCTTCTTCTGGAATTCCAGTACTTCCTTATCAGCGTTGCTCTCGACGACCTCAGCTTCCTGCTGGGCAAGCTTCAGCGCTCCTTGGTACGCCAAACGGCGCTCGTTCAGAACCAGTTTGATACGGGCCATAGTCTTCCGACACTGATAACAGGTTTCAGCACGTCTTCACCCGAGGAGAAACAAAAAAAACGCGTACTTGGCGAACCCTCTCCTCCGAAACTTGCATTGAAGCATGGGTAACACCCATCCGTCTCGTTTCTTCCTTCTGTGTCGCCAAGAGATTCTTTTCTCTCAAACCAACATACCAAAGTGTATGCAGGTCCTTGAAACTCTTGTTCCTAAGCTCTACCGCCTCCCATGCACGCCCTATTCCCAAATGAGAAGAAAAAGGAAGATAATACGCGAATTGACGCACCTGTGACAATTCTAGCATCCTCTGGCGTCTCAAATGTCTCGTACTTGGCCTCTCCAACAAGATTATCTCCTGCTTTCCTTCTGAAAAACGCGTAGAGACCGTGATCCTCCTTCACAGGCACCTTGTTGGACTTGGGTGAAGACGAAGTGGGAGCAGGAGTCTTTTCTCTGTGTACCCTCTGCCTTCTCGGCCTATCCGAACGCGGGTTGGAAACGGGAATGAGCTGTGTAGAAGGTTCGGCCACAACCTCTGCAAAAGACCGAGTCAGTGGTCTTGAGAGTGGTCGGTATGCAGTTCGGCAAAGAGAAAGCATTGCGAGGATGACACGGTTTTGCGGTCGCGAAACGGCAGAACCGACTTTCGGTGAAAGACGAGAATGGTTGTTTGGCCTCAGAGGCGCAGCCAATCACCTCGTGGTCCTGTGACCGCTGCAATTTAAATGAGTCGCGTCTCGGTGACTTGACTCTGGAGCAACGACCACCACCGCGCTCTCTTTCTCCTCTGCACATTTCCGCTTCATTGACACAGGGCTCTATTGTCCTCCAGAGAATATACACGAGTTAGCCAGCCCCTTTGATAGGTTTGCCATTCCTCATGGCTTCACTCAACAAACTCGCAATCAGAGGGATTCGGTCCTTCGACGACAAGCAGATTTCAGTTATTGAATTTTTCTCTCCTGTCACCGTCATCGTCGGCCACAACGGAAGTGGGAAGACAACTATCATCGAATGCCTGAAATATGCCACAACGGGTGACCAACCACCCAACACGCGTGGAGGTGCCTTTATTCACGACCCCAAGATGGCAAACGAGAAAGAAGTCAAGGCGCAAGTCAAGCTACGCTTTCATGCAGCCAATGGTACTCGGATGATTGCTGTCCGAAATTTGAGCGTTACTGTGAAGAAGACTGCGGGTCTGACCATGAAAACGCTTGAGAGTATATTGGCGCTTGCAGATGGAAATGTGGAGAAAGGTGGCAAGGTATTCGCTTATTTACTCCTTCTCATAACTCGATACTCAACTATTTTATCAGAGAGGTGTAATCTCAACGAAATGCGCCGAGATGGACGCGGAAATCCCACAGCTCTTGGGTGTTTCGAAGGCGGTCCTTGAGAATGTGATTTTCTGCCATCAAGAGGACTCTTATTGGCCTCTTGCTGAGCCCGCAGCTTTGAAGAAAAAGTTTGACGATATTTTCGAAGCAACGAGGTATGTTAAACGACCCTATGAAGCCGGTCCATCCTCATTGCGTGGGTAGATATACAAAAGCCTTGGACTCCATCAAGAGTCTTCGTAAAGATCGCATGGCAGAACTCAAGGCTGAGAAAGAGCATCTCCTCTCCCTTTCGCGAGAGAAGGCCCATGCAGATAAGCTGAAAGACCGGATTACGAACATGAAGAGCACCATTTCCACGAAGGAAGTTGAATGCGAGACGAGCAAGCGAGAGTTCGATAACATGGCCGAATCGAATAGGAAGTTCTATGAGTTGTTTAACAAGTTCCGGGAGATGTACGTCAAGGTGGGGGAACTCGAGAAGAGCAAGAAGGATACGAAAGGTACTTTAACAGAGCTGAAGGCGAAGTATCGAGAAGTCCCAGGTATGTCATTATATTGAAGTTCGCCACCTCCATTCTAATTCTTCTCTGAAGGAACGCTTGAGGAACTCGAAGTCCAAGCAGATCGTTTCGAGGAGACCATCAGCAGACAGAAAGAAAAGCGGTCCCAGGAACAGAACGGGCTTGACGATCTGAATGGGGAGCTCGACGACGTGCGCCATAGGCAAAGTACCCTACGGCAACAGCTCGGTGGGTTGGTTGCCGAATCTGATGTATTTCCTTTCTTCTCCGTCTTGAAGTAAACTAACACCTCTACAGGAACAAAAACGACGAATCCAACTGCGCGAACAAGCTATTCACGACATCAGTGGTACTCTTGGGATGCAGGGACTAAACCTTGCTCTTTCAGAAAACAATCGAATTTCGGAGTTCTTCCAGCGTCTCGACTTGGTTCAAACCAAACGCAAGGCAGAGTTCGAGAAGCTTCAGGTTCGCCGCAGCGTAACACGACAACTATCTCACTAACCCTGCTATGTAGAGTGAATTGAAGTCGAAAACCGAAGAATACCAGGCGAAGCTGAGAGTTCTGGATAATGAGGTCTCCCGTCAGAACTTGCAGAAGCAGAGTCTCAAAACCCAGATAGCAAGTGCACTTCCACATTACGCTTTCATGATAATAACTATGCCCACCATCTAGGTTGACCGGCAGGAGAAGATCAAGCAGACGACGAGGACCTTAGAGGATCTGGACTCCATTCCGGTATCCCTTCGCACTCTGCGCGCCGAGATTGAGGAGAAGAAGGAACGCCTCGAGAAGCTCAAAGCTACAATCGCCTCTGCTAAATACGACTCGAGGCTGGCTGACTTTACGAAGAAAGCTCGAGTGTTGGAAGAGCAACGAGAGGAGCTCAATAACGAATTCCAGTCACTGACTCTGCAGGCTGATACGAGAGCTCGACTTGATCTGAAAAGGGCCGAAGTCAAAAGCAAAATGGCTGAGATCGACAACCAGTGGGTTTCAGCATTGTTTCTTTTTCTGCTCATTCTCACCACCATTGCCTACTCAATCGCAGTATGGAATTCATCAACAATAAATTCAAAGCCCTCACGAGCCACGAAGTAGACGCCGCATCCATCGAGGAAGAGGTGGACCAATTGCTCTCGTTAGTCCTCATTGCTCTTGTCCTTGATCTATTCTAATATCTATCAGGGAGAAGGAGCGGGAGCAAACAAAGCTTCAAGCAGAATCCAAAGCATCCAGTGGTAAACTCCAGAATTTGGACTTGGATCTCAATCACCTCAATGGGCAGCTTCAGCAGAAGAAAACCGAACTCAAAGGTATGTTTAATGGAGTAGTTCTCATGCGCGCTGTTTGATTTACATTCCGTGTCCACTAAAGGTCTCGAGAGTCGACTCAGAAATGAGCTTGAAGGCGGCACATCTTTAGCTCAGTTGATTGAAGATACGGCCCGTGAGGTCGATCACCGGAAGAGGTGAGCATTGACATATGATCACACCTAACTCCTCTAAACGGAATTGCAGGCATGTGGCATCAAAATCTGTCTACGAAGTTATACTCAAGGACAGCAAAAAATCCAAGAAATGCGTCGCTTGCACGCGACATCTCAGCGGTGACGAACTCAAAGTGCTTGAGAAGAATGTAAAGATAATCTTATAATCTGCGAGCTCTCGATATACTCACTCGCTCATTGACAGATCAAGAAGACCATTGACGAAGTCTCCGAGGACAACCCAGAAGAGCTGGCAGCGGAGCTACCGGAATGGGAGGCCGAACTGGAGCGCCTCCAAAAGCTGCGGCCGGTACAAATTGCCCACGACACTCTGAAAGTGAAAGAGATTCCTGCCTTGGAAGAACAGAAGAAACAGAAAGAATCGCTTCATCCAGGTATCAGCTTGGAGGCAGAAGAAGTATGTAGTTTCTTGAAATTAAAGCGATCTCGTTCTAATTCTATCCAGGTCGGCGAGAAACTCGAGGCCATCAACCGTCAGCTCAAGGACATCCAGATCCTCAAGCAGCAAGCTGCCAATATTGGTCGCCTGCAGAAGGAGATTGAAAAGGCGAAACAGGAGGTCTCTCAGCTAGAATCCAGTTTACTCGCAACAGGTTCAACGAAAACCGCCGAGGATGTGCAAAACGAGATCAGTCAATTGACGGCCGAATTGTGAGTGACTTGCCATGATGCAATACGGGCTCTGTCTCATCTTTTGTAGGCGCAAGAACGATCGAGAGAGCAAAGTCCTCAGCAGCGAAGCGGAGAGACAATCCAAAGCATGTCACGTGATGGAGGCGGACCTGCACCGCATGGAAAAAGAGGAGATGGGTCTGTTAAGTAGCCTCCGCGACAAGGAAAGGTTTGAGGAGGAAGTTAGTCGGATGCAGGAAGAAATCACGTCGTTTTTGGCACAGTCTAAGGCAAGCTGCCCTCTGCGTCAGTCTCACTTGATCTAACATCTTTTTCGTTTGGCAGGAAGTAGATGGCAAACTCACTGAAGCGCGAGCCCCTCAAGAGGCTTTGCAAAGAGCATTTAGTCAAGTCGAGGCTGATCTACAATCTAGAATTAAGCAAGCGCAAGACAGCTCAGCCGAAATTAATCGCAGTATCGACAAGCTCAATGACATGAATAAGAATATTGAAAGGTACGCGGTTACATTCCAGCTGTAACACCAATCATTGACCGAGTGGCCTTGCAGATATGTCAAAAATAGAAGGGCTCGAGCCCTGGAAGAATGTTCATCGAATATCCAAGAATGCGACGAACGCGTGCAGGGTCTGTCAGTCGAGATCGATGGTGTCCGGGATGTGTTATCTGGCATCGACAAAGAGATCAACGAGAGTGGGGCTACTATCTCGAATCTGCGTGACAACATCATTGTCCAGAGGTTAACCATGAAGATGATGAAAATCCAAGAGGAGATCAACTCATACGACATGGAAGAAGCTGCCAAAGCCCGAAGGAATTACGAAGATAAATACGAACCTGCGAAAGCCAAAGAGGAGAAGTTAAACGAAGCGGTCTGTGCCTGCCTCGTTTACCCACTCGATTTGAGCATTTTCTTAACTCGCCTTTCTCGTTCTTTTTTTAGTATCATCAACGGACGGGAGAGCTTGGCTCTCTGAAAGCTCAGCTGAAAACTCTGGAAAGCGATGCCAAAGAATTCAAAGACGTGTATAAAAAGTACACTGACCAACTTATCCGAGTCAAAGTATGTGACCAGGGCATATTGATCTAGACCACTTCCATCAGACACTAATCTCCTGTTATTAAGGTGTCAGACATGGCGAACAGCGACCTCGAGAAGTATGCGAAGGCACTTGACAAGTGAGCCGTAAAATGCCTCTCCAAAACTCCATCTCTCATTATCGCAGTGCTATCATGAAATACCATGGGCTAAAAATGGAAGAGGTCAACGACACCATGAAGCACCTATGGAACAAGACGTATCAAGGCACAGGTGTGTGTGCCAACGCCAATCTGTAATTATGTTGCTCACAGCATTCGTTGCAGATATCGATGGAATAAAAATACAGTCCGACGTTGAGGGTGGTGCATCTAAGCGATCGTACAACTATCGGGTTCGTAATATCTACCTTTGAAATAGGTCAACGATAACAAACCTTTTTGCAGGTAGTTATGACAAAGGACCAGGTGGAAATGGACATGCGTGGTCGCTGTTCTGCTGGTCAAAAAATGCTCGCTTCAATTATCATCCGCCTTGCACTCTCGGACTCGTTTGGTCAAAATTGCGGCATCTTGGCATTGGACGAGCCGACAAATGCCCTTGATACAGAGAATATTGATGCTCTCGCCGCCAGTCTTGTGGAGTATGCGTACAAATTTATTTTACAATTTATTTTATGCTAAATCTCCACTTCCTAGCATTATCAACGAACGCAAGACGCATTCGAACTTCCAGCTAATCATTATCACGCACGACGAGAACTTCCTTCGGAAACTTGGACAAAGCGATGTCATGGAATATTACTGGTATGTCCCATCTGTTGCGCGCATGTCGTTTGAATGCTCACATTCCCCTTAGGCGCGTATCTCGGGACGCGAGGCAGAAATCCCTGATCGAACGGCAAAGATTTAGATAGTATTATTATATGTGCTCATCTTTCAGCTATTAGCGCTCTCGTCCTTTTCTAGCCCTGGGAATTTTTAGCAACTGCTCCGGTTGCTATAAGTGGTGCATGTGTCTATCACCGCTCGCGTGTCTAAGATTTTCAGGCACCTGAACTGATCCTTCGTGTGCTTCCGACTCGACACAGATAGTCTTCTATTCTCCATCGCTCATTCGCAGGGGGATATCTCCTACGACACTGCCTTGGGGTTGCCTTTCGACAGCTCGACCTCTTTATAAAAAGGGTAAATTTATATATTTCTGGAGATACATTTTCAAGATCGTGAGCAATGCTGTTAAACCCAGCCTACAGGAAAGAAAGTAAAGAGCATCTGCACGAAGTGGAGGAAACCAATCCAATGGGCTGGCGCTCATATTATTCGCGTGACGTTTCGTGTAGGAGTGCTCAGGCCTATCTAGCTACCTAGGATTGTCCGCAGTGCATTGAGGCCGAGATCGGTCATTGGACTGCCCTATCTTGGTGTGCCATCGACGCTCATGTGGCGCATGGCGGACGCTGAAAATAGCAATTGATCGGGGATCGACGTGACGTTCGGCCATAAGAGGCAATCGGCCTGCTCAGAGCGGCTAATTATATGTAACCACCTCAATCATGTCCGAGGAATACTTGAGTTTGACAGGGTACAAGATTCTAATGTGCTAAGACAACGATACTATAAAATCGTTTGATTTACCATCAAATAGTACACGTATGATGTTTGTCAGTATTATTCGAACGTGCGTTGACTACAACAATGCAGCTGCATTCCAAGGTACTTGACTGCTCATACGCCCATGAGGTCTCCAAAAACATATCCTTAGTCGGTTTTGAGCACCGTGGACACGGTCACCACCTGGACCCCAGTTTGCTCCATGTCAACACCAGAGGGTCCTATAGCCCTGTAGCTTCTCCTAGGTACTATTGGAGCAGTGTGCGTGCAAGTTTATCTCCTAAGAGTTCTCTATGATACTGTCCGCGCCTCTTTGAAATCTCACACTCCCCCGCAATGCACTTCTTTTGGTGGTCGGCCCTGATCCCTTGGCTCTTGTCCTATGACGATCTACTCGTCCCCAGCTAGAGCTATTACCCAAAATAGAACACCCTACGTCGCCTATCGTGATAAGTATCTGTGTCTCAATATCCGACTCTTTGGCATTCTGACTCTCGTACAGGCCGACTGGAAACGGAAGTACTTGGCGGGTCGAGGTAGAGGCTGCGCGTACGTCCATTCCGACTCCCGGTGGCCAGTAATGAGCCGATTCTCCTGGAAGAAAATCGACTCCCTCTCTCAAGCCTATAATTACACGTTGATATAGTTCACTTCGGCGTGCCATGTCAATATGCCGTCTAATGGTTTATTTCTCTTGGCTTGGCAGCACCTTACGGAGGTGTAGATCCTAGATTCACAATATCTCCAATGGCAATGACTCTTGTGGTAGGCTTTAAAAAGAGAGAAATTTTCGATGGTCAACTAAGCGCCTTCACCGAACAAGACGTCTTCTACCAGGCATATCTACACTGAGCTAGACTAAAATTCCTCAAACAATGGAGGTGAGTAAACTCGACGTTCTTTGAGAGGTAATCATACTTATTCGTTTTGAAAGCACATAAACACCGTTGATTTAGGGGCCACAATTACTCTTCCACCACTTGCATATGACCCAGAGTCGCAAGTCGACGACTATACCAGCACACGAGCTACATCAGAGCACTCTGCGGATCCTACCACAACTCCTGGGGGCTATCCTACCTCAGATGCCTCGTCCCTCGCTCTTGAGAAACGAGAACCTGAGCTCCCTTGGTCCGGCTATCTAGAAGACACTCTGCCTGAAAAGAAGCAAGGAAAACATCTACGAAATTTGCGTCATATTGTTTTCACCATATACCACCGTCTTTTCGGTATCGTCTTCATCGCCAATCTCGCCGTCTTCATTGCGACCCTTGTGAACGGCACTAATGCAAACCATCTCGGCACTGTGGTCATTTCGAACATCTTCGGTGCTGTATTGATGAGACAAGACTATGTCATTAATTTTATCTTCGACGTCTTCACTGCCGTACCTCAATCGTGAGTGCTTGCAGTCGTTCTGAATCCTCATTTCTAACTTTCTCACCAGGTGGCCACTCTGGATTCGAAAGCTTGCCGCCCGTGTTTATCATCTTGGAGGATTGCACTCTGGTTTTGCTACTTCCGGTGTCGTATGGTTGGCCTACTTTACCGGCCAGGCAACCAAAGAAATGGCTGGTAACGGCAAAGTTCGTGGATTGGATTCATTCTTGATGTTTTCTTAACATCTTTTCTCTGCTAGACTTCCATAGCCACAGTGGCAGTCAGCTACTGTATTCTTGTGTTCTTGATTGGGATTATAATCTTCGCACATCCTACCTTCCGATCCAAATACCACGACTCGTTCGAGCATATTCATCGATTCCTCGGATGGACAAGCGTTGCACTTGTCTGGGTCCAAGTAAGACGATTTTGACCTCATCATGGAGGACCCACTGACTGATTCAAATTTCTCTAGTTCGTTCTCCTATCCAACGACTACAAGCCGGATGGCATATCTCTTGGGCATAGTATGGTGAAGACCGCTCCTTTCTGGCTTCTTGTGGTTTTGACTTGTGAGTTGTGACACCAACTTGCATTGCGTGAATGCATGCTTATACACACCAACGTAGGCTCGATTGCATTGCCCTGGACGAGATTGCGCAAGGTCCCCGTCAAAGCAGAAGTCCTTTCGGATCACGCTGTGCGCCTCTACTTTGATTACAGTGGGTATTATTTCTCAGAATAGAAAGGCTTTCATTGACAAAAATTTCAGCCAACAAACCCGTCCCTGGAAGCTTCGCTCGCATCTCTGACAACCCGCTCTTTGAATGGCACTCTTTCGCTACGATTGCGGTTCCGGGAGAGAAAGGGTACTCCATGGTCGTTAGCAAAGCCGGGGACTGGACCATCAGGAACATAAATAACCCTCCAGAGAAGATTTGGGTCAGAGGAATCCCAACTTCCGGGGCCTTGCGCGTCGTGCCACTCTTCCGGAGAGTAGTCTTCATTGCCACTGGATCTGGAATTGGGCCATTCGCTCCTCACATCCTCGAAAAACGAACAAAATACAAGCTCCTTTGGACTGCTCCAAATATACGTAAGACCTTCGGCGACAAGCTGGTCGACACTATCCTTGAAGCATCACCAGATGCTATAGTATACGGTACGTCAATTATGTCTTTATTTCGCAAATCATGCTCACTAGCATCTAAAGACACCCGTACACACGGCAAGCCAGACATGGTTAAACTTACCTACCGCCTCGTCAAGGAGTTTGATGCAGAAGCAGTCTGTGTGATTTCCAACGAAACGCTGACGAAGAAAGTGGTGTATGCAATGATGAGCCGAGGCATTCCCGCCTTTGGTGCCATCTGGGACTCATAGTCAAATTTTTGGTTTTATATGCAAATCAAACCTACACCACGGGGAATAAATGAGGCTTGGAGTATCAGAGAAACCGTAGAGCTGTGTAGGTTAGTATCTGTAGAACCCTATTCACATTGTAGCATATCGTAATGAGATGATGACGAAACTATTGCATGCAGAAACTTCCGACGTTCAGGATGTTTAAAAACTAATGCTATAAGAATGAGTGATGAGTGGACTATTTCAGGCTGGAAAGGCTTGAGAGAGATTGAGGCGCTCGTATTAAGCGCCCATCGCGTCTCGGAATCGGGCACATTTCGGCAACGGCAGATCGGCACGTGACTATCATCCGGTACGTGTCACTCTCAAACTGCCGGCATCTAACGTGTTGTGTCTCTACTCTCTCATTTCACCACCATTATTGCAATATGCCGGTCGGTATAGAGGCGTGGATCACACAAATACCACCCATAACGCGCGGATGGCTGGTGCTCTCTGTTCTAACGAGTTTGGCTGTGGTCAGTGACTTTCCTGTGATGCTGAATTGCGGTTCATGGACGTGATCATTTCTAATATATTTCAAAGCAATCTCAACTAGTGACGCCGCTACAGCTGTACTACAGTCCAAAAAGCGCATTTGTAAACGTTCAGGTGTGTGTGTGTGACGTTGCATTACTTGTGGCCTACATACTGAAGAGGGTTGCAGCCATGGCGAGCGGTCACGACGTTCTTTTACTTTGGGACAATATCTTTGGACTTTGTGTTCCATCTATTCTTCTTGTGAGCTGATCTTTTCGAACAGTCAGTATGGTTCTGATAGTTCCCATAGCATGCGGTATAGTCGCATGCTAGAAGAGTCCTCATTTGCCAACAGGAAAGCGGATTACTTCTGGCTTCTGCTTCAGTCTTCTGTCATGCTTCTTGTGAGTTTGCGCTTCAAAGATTTCAACACCTCTAATCCAGACTCCGTATTCTAGTGTCTATCGCCTCTCTTCAACCTGCCTTTCCTTTCTTCCCCACTCGCATTTGTTCCCATATACGTCTGGTCAAGACGACACCCGTCCACACCTATATCTCTCTTTGGTCTCATCACAATAACGGCGCCATATCTCCCCATAGCACTTGTCGCCTTCTCATGGGTTCTTAACGGGACTTGGCGCGCCGCAGCGGGCGACCTCGTTGGGTGTGCTGTTGGTCATATGGGGTGGTTCTTGAGGGATGTATGGACAAGGGAGATGGTCGGTGGAAAGACAATATTTAGCGAGGCACCTGTGCGTCTGTGAGTACATTCCATTCCATGTCCCCTTCTGCACGTTCTCAAACTGACAGTTTCCTTCAGAAAAAGACTGTTCGGAGAAGATGTGTAACAGAGATGTCTTGCTAATTTGTATCATATAATGCACCAAGAAATAAATCTCAGCAAGGGCTGGGATAGCTACTAAACACCAAGAGAAGGAGACATCAAAGAACAACGAGAAGGTAAAGGGTGGGATATGATAATCTTGAACGAAGTCGACAAAGCACCCGCAGAGCGTTTCGAAAGGAGTTCGTCATAATAATACAACACTGCGGCGAAGAGGGTGAAAGACAATAGGAAATTTGACTGGCAAACACTGGTCTATGAAGATGGACGGATAAATATTCATGCACGTCAAGTAGAACACAAGAAAATGCAAGATCAGCGTGCCCAGAGCAAGCCTAGAGCCACCTTGGAGGCTTCAACTTACTCTTGTCCTTGTGCTCATTCACAAACCCAGAATCACCGCTCCAATGGCTGTGTGGCACTTCGCCCGCCTCCATAATCTTCGACATCGTTTTCACTCTGCGGTGGCCACCTGCCTTCCCATGGTCCTCTGATGGCTGAATACGATGGCTGGGCTTGACGGGCGGGAAAACATACTGGCCCTTGAGTTGCTTCAAAAGACGGTGCATCTCCCATTGAGCGATGTCCACAGAGCTCGAGTTGGCATTGGGCGTGCGCGGGGGTTGAATGAGCTGGCTCCCAGAGTCGCGGTGGTGCGGGTAGGAGTACTGTGACTGATGATGAAGCTGTGGCAGGGTGACTGAAGACCTTTTTGCCGCCATGTGCATGTGACGGCTGATGCTGAACCGCGCAGGGAAGGAAATAGACGGAGGTCTATTGATTTGGCTTGGTTTGAAGTTGTCAAACTCGCGCACAACAAGGATGAGGAGGAGAGTGATGGTGCAGATGCCAACGATGACCATTTGGGGAAAGTAGCCGATTGAGTCTGGGGTCGAATTAGAACATGAGCGCCTATAGTAAAACGAGAAGTGACCTACCAATCAGAACCCCGTCGAAACCAGGCGCATCAGGCATGCTGCCTCGCAATTGAGGAATCGCAATGAGAATTGCACCAGAGGAGATCAGATGAGGCAGGATCGACTTCAGACCCGACAGCCTCCTTGCAATAATAACGTGCCCGATAGTAACATGAGCCAGAATCCAGCTGACAGAGAACAACAAGATTGTGAATAGGCGTGCCTCGTAGGGTCGGCTGACATTCATATCGATGTCGCGGCTGAAGATCTCGGCACCTTTCTCTGTAGTGGAGTAGCTGTCAAGGTCGATGGTTCCAATGTCAAAGCTGGACACTATGTCGATGGTTGCAAGCTTGCTAATAGGGACAGTTTTGTTGTCGAATGTCTCCGCACGAATGGTGCTGGAAAGGAAGTAAGAGTCGAAGGGGTATAGACGCGCTTCGTGGACATCGAGGACATGGTCACTATCAAATCGAACCAGGTTCTGGATGCTAGAACAGTGTTTGCTTCTTAGTACAAGAGAGAGCCTGGAGTATGCAGATGATTTACCTCCTTCGATGACCACTGTCACGATTTATGGGTATATCAGCTGGATCATAGGTGGCCGTTGGATCGTCGTCGCTAGATTTCCCTGTCAAGATAGCTTGAAAAGTAAGGTATGTTTGTGACTTGCCTGTCAACGAAGAAACGGATTGCCGTTGCTGGAAGACCGCAAAGGTCACTTCCATGGGCGCCAGCGGACCCTGGTAACATAAACTGTTCTCCGCAGGCTGCGATAGACCAGCGGACAGTAATCGAGGGCTCGTCGATATCAACGTCGACGCTTTCGCCCAGCAATACAATCTGCGTAGAAGAAGCATTGGATTAGACTAGGTTTTAAAAGGTAGATAAATTCTTACCCCAGGGTTATTTTCAGCAACCGAGTCCAGGGTCTTCTTGAAGAAGGGTTCATCGGCGTCAGCGCCAATGAATGAGAAAGAGATGGCCATGATAAAGAACAAAGACGATATAATGGCCAATGTAGCGATTGTTTTACCACGGAGAGGAATTACCAAGTTGGCTGGTCTAAGAGGTGTCGTCTGAGGCTGGATGATCATCTTGTCATCAAACTCAACAGGAGCGAGGGACTTTGTGTCGTCCACTGGGGCTTGTGGGGGTGCTATTGCGTTGGCGGCTTCGGTAGGAGACAGATGGAAAGAGCGTAGGCGGGCAAAAGAGCGACGTTGTTGACGAAACACACCGGGAACACGGAAAGACGGCATTTTGGCGTCAAACCAAAGCGAACAAGGAGAGAATGAGACTTCTTGTCAACGCAATGAGTGTACATATAAGGCTTTCATCGAGCCATGGCGGCAAGCCTAATAGTCAAATCATTCCGTGTGGCGTCCGCGCTAAGCACGGCTTTGGAGACAGAAAACGCGGTGTGGTATGCGCGGCAAGACGAAAGGAGAATAGTATCCACGTTTTTTGACACAGTCAAGCCAGGCAAGCCTTGCACCATCCAATGAGAACGACCATATCTGGACTCGGCCCCAGAGGAAGCAGATGTGTGCGAGGACACGCGGAGGACGAGTACTCCGTTCCGACGTCGAGAAGAGTTGTGCGTCCGAGGGTACGCCGAGTAAGGTATTGGAGTAGACGACTGGAGCGTCCAAACAACTGGTGGCGCGATGGTCATAAGGCGGTAATAGAACGGTGGCAGAGACTCGATGCTGCGAAGTTTCAGACTTTACACTGAAGCGAATTCGGTACACCATCCAGAACGTTCTCAGACCCTCGTGTGAGTGATTATTCAGCAAAACTGGCTTCCACACAATTGACGGTATTACGTCGCCTCTGAATTTTTGAAGAGCAGAGTTTCAAGTACGCTTATCTCTTGTAACGGTCCACCCACATCGCCTTCCGGCCCATACACTTTCAGGACGCGATGCGCCAAATTCAAGAATCCCTGGACTTGAGTGATCATGGCTTGATCCTCCGCGGGGGTTAAATCGGTTGCAGAAATCCTCGCATTCCATGCAGTTTTCGTCATCTCTAATAAATGCATTCCTGATGATTCGTTATAAGACGAGTTCAGATAAAAGATAGGATAGTCTCACCAATTTGTGGGTAATTTTGCGGGTAGGCGAGATCATACAGGGCTAGCAGTGTCAACCCGCTATCAATTGCGGCAACATACTGTCCTTCATGAGAGGCTTTGCTGAACGATTCCGAGACCTGGCTCATATACTCCTCTCTGAGTACGCAGTGCAGTGAGGGCGGGATGTTGTCCCACTGAATTTGCGGCAGGCTTTCTAGACCAGGGCTAATACCAACAAAGGCACGAAGTTCTGTAGCCAATTTTTCCACTTCCGCTATGCCCTCTGGCAGATCCGGAAGGGGTTCTAAACGGGAGAGAAACCTGCAAGAGGGACAAGTGCAGCTGAAACCATATGTGATCTGCAAGATTTTGGTTCGAGTTTGCCAGAGAGCAGGATCAAGGTAAGGAAGACAAATCTGGATCACGAGGTAAGTTCAGGTTTGGGGATGGTGTTGCCACAAAACGTACCTCTTCTCCAGGGAGAATGTCACGGAGCGCGACGACCTCCATAGTTACAGATCTTGCCCATGGGGAGAAATGGTATTTGGCTGCAGCGTTTGGAACGCACGAATGGTTGAAGAGACGACTTGCGAGAGAAAATATGCCATGACCAATGGTCGTGAGATGAGAGTGGATGGCGAAGTTGTTATTGCCAAACCGTGCGTACAGTTTGTTAGCAAGTAAAGTAGGTGGAGGAGGCTTTAATTGACACACAGGCGGAGCGTCGATAGATTCGCTTGGATGAGGTAAAAGGGACAAAAGGACAGACGCAGGCGAATCAGGCTCAGGCAAGTACGGTGTTGGTAGAAGCGACATCTCAGCGAGTGTATGTGATAGCAAGATAGAATCAAGCTGCTGATGTGGTGGAAGTGCTTGGTACTCTGCTGAGGCCAGGTGGGTGTTGTATGTTGGGCATATTCGCTTGTGATTCAGCTTCCAGTGGAATGTTTGACCTACATTATGACATAAGTTGCACGCAAAAGATATTTGAAGTAATATCCACACATTGTGTATTACAGTACCAATAAGCCCCGCAGCTAGAGCATTTCTTGAGTCGCAGGTCTTCAGATGATAGTCGAAAGCAAGCGTCGCAGCGTTTTCCCTTTTCTGATGGAAGGAGTATGGTGGCATAGCTGTAGTTG
>Ga0247741_1000595_pt1 | contig 20263 bp, 23 predicted proteins | sample UWRJL213509R2_FD_180945 | JGI IMG/M metagenome (GOLD analysis project Ga0247741, IMG submission 180945) | Plant litter microbial communities from Arlington Agricultural Research Station in Wisconsin, United States - UWRJ-L213-509R-2 | ecosystem: Environmental > Terrestrial > Plant litter >... | reverse complement strand
TGGATTGCTCAGTATGAGTGCAATGGTGATGACCGTTCTTTCGTGGCTAATGATCACGAAGTTAATCTCAAGGCAGATATAGAAAGGGGACAAAAACTTACACCATATCATACGTGAGTAGATGTCCTATGTCGTTCGAAACGTCGGTGCCGCATACTTCCTCGCCGTGTTCTCTCTGAATCAATCGCTGCAGGTGGTGAGCTTGGTGGGGCTCAAGGCTGTGTTTGTTTGCTGGGGGGAGAGGTGCGAGCTCGGTAGGAAGGGCGTTGGCAGAGGGAATTGGCCTGTAAATACTCTCATGTGCTGACTCTTCTGTGAGGGGATCTCCTGCGGAAGGATGTTGCTCCAGCTTAAATTGAAGAAGCCCATTGGATCCCGGACTGGCGGAGATCCTAGTTGCGCTTGCGTCTTTGGAACACCCGGGTGTGACAATCTCCTCAGGAGCTGGAGATCGAAGCGTCTTCTTGATCGTAGGCGGAGGGGTAACGAGCTGATTTGGCCGCAGGGCTTTTTCTTTCCCTTTGGGACTGGGGGTATGTGGGGTACTTCCCGTGGCCACTGCAACGTCTTTGACCCTTGTCGCTAGGTTTGACTTCTCCGGTGTGACTGGTGGGCTTGGGAGGTGGGTCTTCAGCTTCGCGAGGCGTCCTTGTCAGATCGTTGGTAAATAGGGTATAAAAGTACTCACCTCTGTGGTACCACATCGAGGGGTGGAGGGGACAAGTGCACTTGAATCAGGAATGGCATGAGGATTGAATAAGTTGGTCGGTTCAAGGCCGCCGAGAATCGGGGAGACAGGCTGAAGCACCTTGGAGGTGTCAGCTAGAGCTCAAAGCGAAGGGTAAAAAAAACCCACCTGTCCTTCTAGAACTCGGGACTTCCTCGAAGACAAGGAGGGCGAGGGATATTCGTCGATGAAGGGATCGAACTCCTGTACGTGCCTCAAGTCCTGATCTGAAGATAAATGATGGCGATGCGATGTACTTGGGGACATCTTTGGTTATCCTCCAGAGGCTGTCTTTGGTGAGGGGGGTTTCGTTTGGTCGTTACTAAGTCTTCAGCTGCACCAGGCAGGAAGTTCAAGGTCTCCGTCAAGGAGAATGGGTGGAGAATGTCACAAAAAGGCCCTTAAAGTGCGTCTTTTATACTCAGTCGGGGGCACGAGACGGCAGATCATGCCTTAGTCCATGTCCCTGGCGAGTCGCACCTGCTTTGGTTGGTCTTTGGTTGACGTGCACCGACATACCAAAATCATGAGAAAAATGATGAACGTCGGTTGCTTGTCAAGACTTCCTGTGACGATAATAGTGGCAAAATCAAGGGCCAAATCCTGTGTCTTCGCGATAGACGGTTACAAAGCCGAGTCCACGTCGATTCTTTCCGACCATGCCCCACAAAAGCTGTGGCCAGAATGAACGCGATGGCACTTTTTCTTGCTGGTATTTCCAGAGCCATAACGTTTCAGAGCGACTGGGCTGGGAGTTCGTGTCAGAAAATTGTATAAAGTTGTTCCTGGAATTCTTACCATGACCTCACCACTACAGTACATGACAAATTAAACCTTACAGGACAAGTGACAATTGGTGGGTGTTTATCATACCAAAGTTCAATCCGTCGGTAATTATTTAACGTCACTGGTCAGCTGCTGAGGTTACAGTGACGAAAGACATATGTTTGGGACCGGGTGACTTGGGGCCACTGGACTGCCACAGAGGAATCAAACTCGGAGCGCAGAGCTTCGTTGAAGCCATAGATTCACTGGCAGTGCAGCGGTTCAAACGGGCGATGCAATGCCAATTGCCGTGACCTTTACCGGGGGGGCAGATTGTGAAATAACTGCAGCGCAGGACTGGAAAGCAGGTTAATATTTTGAGAGTTTTATGGATAAAGGCGCTTCCAGTTCAAGTTGTTGACTACGATTGATCGATGAGTCAGATTGCTCCGGATGGGATAAATTCCCACTACCGTACGTACTTAGGTGAACACAGCCACATTTTGAACAGAAATCGAACTTGGGGCTGGGGTAGTGACTCGGTATGGAACTGAACATACACTGGGACAGCTGAAGCATCAGAGAGAGGAATTTCGAGCTCGGTTTTATCTAGTAGGTAGCGAATTTTGAATTCACAGAAGTAGAGCGGTTGTGGGCATCACCACGCACAGAGCGACAGCCCTATCACGATTGTCATGTAGGTTATGTCAAGGGTATGTAAATACAATGTGCAATTTGGGCTTCCTTTCGACCTGTGGGAGGCGAAAGGCTGTGAGTAGTATCACGCAGCCTGAGCTTGAGGCAGATATAATTGGTAAAATAATAACGGATTTTGCTCAGATAGCGCCAGTTACACCGCTGGAAGGACACCCGACTTTTTTGGTTCGTAGATACCGTTTCGCGCTCGGATGTTTTCCAGGTAGGTAGGGTGGTACTGCCAAGAGCTAAACGCGGCTGGTGGCATGCTGGGAACACATATAAACCGGGATGCGCGAGACGAGAATCGCAGAGCGAGTCGGGTTCACGGTCTGGGACGAGCTCTATGATGCGTTGATGGATGATAAGGTGAAGAAACGTGAACCGTCATGCGCGGTGGTATACACGTGTATTGATTTTTCTGTGAGACGATTCAACGATCTTTACGGGTGAGAAGATATAGGCACACGTACCTCGGGGAGTACATCCGATATCGATGCTGCCGTTTGAATTTCGAAGCCGCCGACTATGAGCGTTTGTCGTCCCGCGTGTCAGAGGGAAAGCGGCGACTTCATTGGCAGCCTTGCCTGGGCTCGGTAATGTTGACGAGTGGGTAGGGTTCCCAAGAGATCTCTGTCAAATAGAATGGCTAGGCGTCGGCTCTACTGGACGTGACCTAGACAGTGTCGGTCCAATGTAAATCTGAGAAGTGTTGATGATGTCGTTTGGCGTCCAGTCCGTATATATGCGTAAGTACTCGACGATGAGAGTGTCATCCACGTTGTTCGAACATCTTCGTTTGTTCCCTCTCGCAGCCGCATATCCGAATGATATGAACTTGAAGAGTGGGCTCCAAGGATGAGTGCTTGCTGATGACCGCGTTGGGGAAGATGGTCAGGCTACCATGTATCGAGGATTTATGGTCGGGGTAAGTCACGTTCCGAGACAGTGGACGAGGTGTTATGCAAGTGTAGGCGATGCAGAGACCTTTCGCAGGAGAGGGTTAAGGTTGATGATAGCACGAGAAGCCGCTGTATACGGAGTTCGGAGCGGTATGTAGGACACCTAGAAGGTTGGGTCGTCAGCGACTGGACTAGATAGAATAGGATCTGGGTCTGAAACGTACTGTTTGTAGTATACCAATGCAACTCGTGGTCGTCGCACAGGACTTTGGCCGCCACAACCACGTCGCTTCAGATTCCTCGTGTCAGATTTTGGATAGGTCTCCTCGTCGAACATGCCGCAAACAGAGACGAGATGGCTAAAGGAAACTGTAGCAAGCGTCACCATGTGGCAGATGTTGACGATAGAGGCTGGTGGATTGTGAGGGAGCTTGGGCGGGACTTGCACCAATATTGCCCCGCGTACCAAGATCACATTCTCCAGTGGGGCAGAGTAGAGAATGTGTTGGCCTGTGTAGGAGAGATCGAAGGTAGATCGGGCTAGAAGAGGACAATTGTCAAATCGGCTTTCGCTGTCAGAATAGGGACTGAGACCGACCTGTGCTTCAGCAAGACTTGCCTGCAGCTGCTAGGACAGAAGAGCATCGAGAGGTATTGTGTCCTAACTCTGCGAGTCACTGGGCAAAAGGAGGCCGCTTGCGCCATTCGGGTAGCACACTGTATAAGACTGGGTAAATCATGTCAATGGGCGGTTGAATCGCTGGGAAAAAAAGAATGGTTGGAGGGAAGCTTTGGAATTTGAAGGTATCCGGAGAATCGGACCGGTTATGTTCCCGCGCCTGGACAGAAACCAAAGCATGGCAGACCTTCCGAGTCCGCGTCTCCCAACTCTCACCAACTGCGGTCCTTTTTCATCTCTAATCGCAGCAGCATCCATGAATCCGAAGAATTTCCCAGTCGCACCCCTGGACTGGAAGGAGATCTAGGGAGCTATTATCTTTACCTGAAAGGTAATGTTCACCAACCCCATTTTGAGCTCGTCTCACTCCGTCCAGACTTTGCAACAGTATATCAAGAGACCTCTGAGCTTCGCTGAAACGTTGATTCTAGGCTTATCGTATTCTACGTAGGTTTTTGACTTGACTTTTCTTCAAGCTTTCTCCTTGCTAACAGTGAATTTTCGTAGTTTCAAGCCATGACCTGACTCGAATGCTCCTATGGTCATATAAGTACCCTCAGCATGGCCTTGAGCTCGATTCAGTGCATGCGATGGAATACGGCTGTCAAGGAGATTGAGGGAACACCCCACAACAACCTGATTCTTGACCGTGACTCGTTTAACTCCGTTCCTTTTGAGGTACTTGTAAGTACTTGAGCTGGCTGCGACATGAAGCAACTCAGGTGAGTGTTCGATGATCTTGCCTTGTGGAGAAATTGTTTTGATTTTCGTTCTGCAGAGGTGAATTCGAAGTACATAACGCAAACGGAGGTCAAGCAGTCGGTCAATATCGTTTCTTGCGGCTGGAATCCCTCGGAAATCGTCTGCGACGCGCTTGAGTCAAGATGGAGGATATCCTCAAGTAATTTATCAGGACGAGCGGGGCGTGGTGTGGTTAGGTTTCATCAAGGTGTGTCCTATCTAACTTTTACTAGGATTGTGATCTCATGACTTTCTAGCTCCTGGCCACGCCTTGCTAGTGACCAAGGACCACAAAACCAGTCCCAACTTCCTCTAAAACTCGGGCCTCGGAAAGGAACACGAACGAGGGACGAGGAACACGCCAATGGAACAGCCGGATGGTCGAATAATGTTATGAAGAGATACCAGCTTTATACGATTCAGTATGGCATGCACCTGTCGTTATGGTTGGTTCTCGAGGCTAACCTATTGCAGGCTGCATTTATACAACACTTGGCACCACAGGAAGAGAATGTCGTCCAGGCTTGAGAAGCTCACCCTTTGGTCGTCGATAGCAGGCGTAGCGAAGACGACTCGCCATCTGTCAAGATTCAGGACGGTCCTCGAGCTTCCTCAGCATATCAATGATCGCTCATACTCAGAGGCAAAGACGGTTGTTTTCTCGCGGTATATTGTGAAGTTGGATCTGCTTGGTCCGTTCTTGAGCGAGAAAAGCGTCACGTATGCTGGATATGTGTATGATTGACTGCTCTGTGCCCGCGAATCTGACCATTTCGACAGATGATGGATCTACACCGAAGGTTCGATAAGCAAAATCACGAAAAACGTTATACCTCTAACATCATTCCCAGTTGGGGATACAGGTACGTACACTCAGTATATCTTGAGCGCTTATAACATACTGAAAGTTGAATAGGACTGAACGCCTCGAAGCACGACCACGTATGCTGTGTTTGCATTCGCCCACTACATATACCCCTATTTCAGGACGGAGCGTTTGATCATTCATATGTCCTCAGGCAGCAGCGCAATTTCAATCTATCCGAGCTCAAAATCGAACGCTTTGAAACCTCGCCCTTGGAAGCGTGCAAAGAACACAAGCCTCAAGTCCCTTTGGTTGCGATCTTCAATTCAGGGAGGAATCTCCGATCATAGATCACTATACAATCTAGTACTGACACAGTGAACGCTGCACGATTGTGTAAGTGTGCTTTGCTTGGTGTGGCATGACAGGGAATGCGATGACAAATTGAGGTGAGAGAACACGTTTGGTATTCACAAAGAAAGTCGCTGACTTGAAAGCTTCTTAGGACTGTCACCGACATTAGCACCGACCATGCGTCACGTATGAAAGAATATGAGGATACCGATACGACGGCCATATGGAGAGCAGTCGTTATGCTTGAGATATTGAGAAATAATTAACATTTCTTCCCTCGGGTTCTCTCCTGCTTGGGTCTCGGAGACACATCTGCGAATACAGCTTGCACTTCCGTATAATAGGAAACAATTTTAATGATCTGTTCTCGTTTTGAAGAATCTGTACCATTAAATTCTGACTTCCGTGTGAAACCAATGTGGACGGATGCAGCGAGCGTGCTCGTCACACCGCAATCCTTTCGTCTCAACGATTACTTCTCCTCTGAAGGAAAACCAGCTGTGAAGCACCTTGCACTAGGTGATGCCTTATCCGTCGTTCTCTCGCTGATTGTGTCACTAACTAGTAGTGTTCTAACAGATGGCGGTGGCATTCGCGGAATGTCCCACCTACTTATAATCAAGGACGGAAATTGGACGGTCGAGAGCGTCTCAGCAGTCTCCCAAAGCCATGCGACTGCTTCGATCTTATTGGCGGGACGGTACTGGCGGGTGCGTCAGGTCTTACATCTCCATGAGCGCACCTCTCATAGGCTATCTATTTTACGCCTTACAGGGTATCATCGTAGTGCTTACTCCTACTTTCCTTCCGAGTGTCGTGGGAATTCCTCGCTCTACGACGTCACCTAGAATTTATGCGGAGGCTCGTGGGATCTTCGTCGGACCATGCTGCAGCTGCAGCGGCTCTCGTTACTCTTTCTTTAACTGATTTGGTCAAAGATCAAATTGAATACTCTTGTTCTCGTCCTTGTTCCGATTTCATCCCGGCGGAATCTTCGAGCTCCAGTACGGAAAGCTTCTCGTCATCGGTGGACAGTTCTGGGTCATGTAATACTGCAGAGACGTCTCTCCCCAACACACCTACGTTACAGCAAGCTAATCAAAGAAGGCCTGGTACTCTCGACGAAGGGTTGGCTGGACGAACCCCCTCCTATGCCTGCGGTGAAGTAATTGGTATCTCTACTGTTGCTTCGAGCCATGAACGCGATAATGTGGTGCCTGGTCCTAACTATAGAACGCTTGGCGCCAACGACGGAGAGGAAACCTTGATCAAACCGATGGACATCCAATCGAGGAATGGACCGCGAATACTGCCACTCGCAACTCGCCTCCTCTCCTACGGTAGGGATTCATTAGTAGGAACTTGTGGTATCTCCAAAATCCAGTCAACTGGCTCCGGAATGATCAACTCGAGTTCTTTGAGTGTTGAATCTGAACCTACCTTTATCTTATCACACAACAAGTTCTGGCGAGCTTCGATGGCGATCATCCTCATGGCATTTCGGGACGTCCAGTCAGAGGATCACGATATCGACTTCAGGGATCTCTTGCTTCACGAATCATTGCTCTCTCCCAAGATTCTCTGGCGAATATTCTAACGGATATTGAGGATTCCGATTCTGGCATGGCACTCTAGAGAGCACCGACTTTTCAGCTTCAAATCTCATTGATGGAGGGTTCGAGTTTTCGCTAACCAGCATTCACCAAATGCTACCACCTCAATCTCGCTTTGCCACTCAGCTCTGAAGGAAAATGTCTCAGAACGGTCAGGAGGGTCCGCTCATACTGCGAAGAAGAGGTGGACGAACAAGAGTTGTGGAGGGGTGTGCTTCTGGATGATTACTGGGCTTGAAGATTAACCAGCATTTGTTTCGTTATTTCCTTCATATAGCCTTGCTAACTATTCAGTATTGATAGGCTAGCCTCAAGGCAGAAACGGTTGTGGAAGCTGTGAAGCTCCATGTTTCGCCGATAACTGCGCTACAGTGCTAGGCGCGTGACAGCCGCATTGTGGCCCAATCAGCTTCCATATAATGGGTGCCCACGATCCTCACGATCGCTTCTGACTTGAACCACCATGAGCAACCGAAGCAACCGTCCTAGAGGCAGAGGCCAACCACGAGGCTCATCAGACACTGCAGGACGCGGACGTGGCCAAGGTAGTAATGCACCACCAAGCAGCCAAGGAAGTTTCCGGGGAGGCGCCCCATTTGACCGCGGTCGAGGCGGCAGTAGTGGTGGCGACCCTGGAGGAGGTTCCTATGGCGGTGGTGGGGGTGGCAGAGGCGCAGGTGGAGGAGGTAGTCGTGGTGGGCCCGGTGGTTCTCGTGGCGGTCGTGGTGGCTTTGGCGGCCCCGTGATCTTCAAAGAGGATGTACCCGCCCAGCTACCTCCTCGACTCGCGACTGCTGGCCTCCAGCAGCTCATTACTGGCTTCAAGTCTCTCAAGGTCAAACCCGAGAGGCCACTCCGTCCTGGCTTTGGTACTATCGGAACAGAGATAACCCTACGTGCTAATTTTTTCCCCGTCAAAGTTCCTCAAGGGCTTGTTTATGACTATGTCGTTGACATCAGCCCCAAGACGGATATCAACAGGTTGAAGATCAGGATTTTTGAATTGCTTGAAAGGAGTCCACTTTTTCAGCCTCATCTCCCTTATACCGCCCACGATCGTAGTCAAAGGGTGGTGTCATCCAGGAAATTATCCCAGCCTCTGAATGTTCCCATTCGCTTTTATGACGACCACGAGACTGGGCCAGGCCCAAATGCGAAAGTCTATACGATTTCCATCAAATTCGAGCGCGAATTGGATCCTCGTCAATTGACAAGGTAAGTTATTATGATGGTATTTGCAGTACGGTGGTATTAGCTAACATCCTTCGCAAGCTATATGGAAGGTCAACCTGCATTCCGAGACCACGATCCTCTTCCCCTTGTCTCTGCACTCAACCTTGTTCTTCAACAATATGCGAATCGTCATGGCGTACGCGTGGGGAAGAGCCGCTATTTTTTCCCCTCGACGACGCAGAAGTTTGATCTAGGACCTGGCCTAGTAGCAATTCAAGGTTTCTACGCTTCCATAAGACCGGCACACAAGCAATTACTCGTCAACGTGTGAGTTTTCTCCCCGTGTGTGTGCTGGTTCTATTGACCAGAAATATCAGTAATGTTTGTATGACGGCATTCGTCACTCCAGGAAATCTGGCGGACAAGCTCTTGGAATTCGGTCAAAACTCCCGAGGTGCGATGCCAACTTTACCGAGAGGGATGGTCAAAAGTATCCGAGTCAATACACTTCACCTGGGATATCGCAAGAAGCTGCTCGCAGTAGGAACCACGTCACCCAGGGATACACATTTCGACTGCGAAAAGTATGGTGGCAAGATTTCGGTCGAGCAGTATTTCCTCAAAGGTACCCTATTTCTTTCAGATCTCGTCATATTTTCTCATCCGTTGTTTGTTAGAATATAACCGCAAACTGAAGTATGCGGCGAACCTTCCGGTAGTCAACATTGGGTCGGTGAAGAAACCGAATTGGATCCCTCCTGAGCTATGCGTGGTCGAAGAAGGAAACGCCTATCGCGATAAACTCAACGACAAGGAGACTACCAACATGATCAAATACGCCTGCAACAAACCAAAGATTAACGCGGAGGCCATCACCCAACAAGGATTCCCATTCCTGGGTCTCGGACCCATCGAACCTCCCACCGATGGCTTTGGCATCACTATTGACAATGACATGTCTGCCATCCCCGGCCGTGAGCTTCGTCCTCCGAATCTTGTTTACCGTGTCGGCAACGCAAGAGTTGCTAATGGCAGTTGGAACATCCTGAACGTGAAATTCCATCAGGCTGCACACATCGCCAGCTGGTGGGTGATGATCGTGCGGGACAACAGAAATGTTTTTCATGGGCCAAATGACCCCAGGCTTGTACGCCTTGTTCAAGGATTTGGAAACAAGCTTCAGTCAAAAGGAATTGTCTTACCCCAGGTCCTACCAGTTCTTATGCCCCTGGCAGATCTGGTGAACCCAGATAAGGATCCTGGAAGACTGCAGAGTTTGAGCGTCATCCGAAATCTCATAAAGTCAAACCTTGCTATACGCCCAAAACCTTCGTTCATCCTGGTTCTCCTCGAAGCGAGGGACAACTTCATATATCCTGGAATCAAGGTAAGTCTCCTGATCAGTCGTTAAATCTTTTCCGCGGATCAATCTTCTACGTTGATCTAGCGCATCGGTGATGTCGAGCTGGGCATCCAGACCATCCACATGCAACTCTCGAAGGCACTTGTCAGCAACCAACAGAAACAAGACCAGTACTTTTCGAATATTGCGCTAAAGGCGAACAGTAAGCTTGGGGGCATAAATCATCTGGCATGTCCTTCTCATTGCCTCATGACGACTGAAACACTGATACTAGTACTTATCTTGACAGCTGGATGATAGAAATATGGAATGGTTGACCCGGAAGAAAACTATGATGGTCGGCATCGATGTCACCCACCCAGGACCTGGCAGCCGAGTGGGGACTCCTTCAATAGCAGCTGTTGTTGCTAGCGTCGACGATTCGTTTGTCCAGTTTCCTGCAAGCCTCTGGATCCAGGAGTCGCAGAAGGAGGTGTGATCAACCGGGCGATGTGTATATGTGCTTACTGAAACCTTCAATGGCAGATACTTAGCCAGCTGGAAATAGCCATGGTTGAGCGCCTACTCGTCTACGAGAAAAGAAATAAGGTCCTCCCTGAGAGGATTCTCATTTACCGCGCAGGAGTGTCAGAGGTGAGTTTCTTATCTCAGCGGTTGTATGCCTAGATATTAAAGTGCTGCATATATACTCTCACCAGGGCCAAATTAACGCCGTGCTGGAAGAAGAACTTCCTCAGATGATAATGGCCTTCGCCAAGATGAACACTCAGAAACAAGGGGGTCAATCGTACAAGCCTACCTTGTCGATCATAATCTGCGGGTGAGATATTTCCACTCTCTCTGTAAGAGATCAAGCTGTTGACCAACTCTCATTTCCAGAAAACGGCACCATGCCAAATTCTTCCCGACTAACTCTCAATTCGCTGACAAGAACGGTAACACCCGTCCTGGCACTGTCGTCGATAAAGGCATAATAGGCGTGTTTGATTTCGATTTCTACCTCCAAGCGCACGCTGGTCTGGAGGGGCACGTTCACACGATGCACTACACTGTGATATATGACGAGAACGGTATGTCCGCGGACGAGATCCAGGTGGCCACGCACAATACATCGTATCTCTATGCGAGGGCTACGAGGGCAGTTAGTCTGATACCTGCGGCGTATTATGCCGACCTGGCGTGCCGGAGGGGGAGATGTTACTTGAATGATTTATGGATGGGGGTTGGGACTGACACCGCTGGTGGTGACTCGACGGTGGATTGGGGTGAAAGAGGAACGGAAGTGTTTGAGGCTGCGAAGAAATCTTGGGGTGATGGGGTGAGTCGCACGAAAATTTGGCTTGAATTCGAGACGAGTGTTAATGCCTTGTTTTTCTATCACAGCTACATGCGGATATGAAAGAAACAATGTTCTACATTTGAGCGAACTGCTGAAGCTCGATACCTGAAAGATGACTGATGTGCTCTGCTCGTTCGATGAATACGAGTATATAATCAACACATTGTATGTGCAGCCACCAGGTTCTGGATTCTACAGCGACGAGCAACCGCAAACCGGACGAAAGATTAAGGCTGTTCAATCATCGAGATAGGGACACGACGATGAAGGTTCCTGGATATAGAGATGCAACTCCTTCTCCTAGTCGTGGAGCAGTACTATGGAAGCAAATGGTGGCTGTGGGTTCTCAGGAGTCGAGAAACCTCGTCGCTGGATATTCAGATTTTAGCTCGTAGCGGGCTGAGCAATATCGCAGCGGTCGTCGAAGATAAACTTGAACAAAATCCGTGGACAGGTGAGCAAAGGAATTAGGGTGGGTCGTGAGCCTAACTGGTACTTTGCGAAACTGAATAGGAATGGGAACGAGTGTGAACTAGGTTCCCCCCTCGTGAGTTGGACTTGATCTGACTTGCTTTGACTGATCACGACTGGTGGACTGAGCAACAACGATAGCTGGTGAGCGGGGGGATCGATTCCACCACTGAAAATCTAGTGTACATGTGGTTTTTATAGTAAATAAAATGTTATAGGGGGAAACGGAGACGAGCACATGCGTGATGAACAACAAGTTGCGCATGTTTCGCTGTTCGGCCAGTAAGGGGACCTTACAGCATCGAAGTGGGCGCAAGACCAAGGTTTGGTCATTCGCCTTAACACTAAGTGGTATGGATGATGTACAGGGACGCAGGCTTTCGACGATGCTCTGCCAGTGCGAGTCTTTCATTATTATGTCTAACCGAGCATATCGGCAGAATAGGTCCAATCCGCATAAATACCAATGCTGCTACCTGTTGAAGCAAACGACCATGAGCATTGGCACGGCCAGAGGAATAGACTCGACTTACTGCATTCATGGCCTTCCTAGGCCGAGTATTTGGAAGAAACCCTCCTCATATCGAATAAATAGACGTTGGCTCTGCCGGGCACGAGCCCGACAGTGTCACTCAAAGGTGAAGAACGAGGAGCGCCAATGATGTCGTTCGAAGGCCTGTCCGCATGCCGTATGCTAGTAGATCTGAGTTGTCTTCGTTCAATCCTTCTCGCAACCGTATACGTTTCGAATAATGTGGACTTGAACCATGAGCTCGATGGACGAGTGTTGGCCGATGAGCGCCTTGAGGCTCAGGAGTATGACATAACATTGTGACCCAGTACTTTTTATGGTAACGTGCCTTCCGAGATAGTAAACGGGAGACATATATGTACGTTTCGGCGATGCAGTGTTTTGCGCAGGAGAGGGTTGGTGCTGATGACATGACATGAGATGGCGCTGTGTCCAGATTGCCACCTGGAAGGGCTGTCGGCGACTAGACGAGGAAGGGATTCGGATGCAAAACGTACTCCATGATATCGGAATTAACCCATGTCAGTGCCTCTCGTGGCTTTATACTGACTTTGGAGAGCTAGTTTCCAAACTGGTGCTGTTTTGGCGGAATGGGTCCAATGTGCATAAATGCCGATGATACTGCTGTCAGACGTTCTTATATCTGAGATCTGAGAGTCGAAGCAAACGATCGTAACCATTGTCATCCATTTCCAGGGGGATAGACTTGACTTACTACATTGGTGGCATTCTTAGGCCAAGTATTCGGAAGAGATCCTCGTCACATTCAGATGTTGGCTCTGCCAGGTATGGGCTGGACAGTATCGGCCCAATGTGAACTTGAGGAGCGCCAACGATGTCATTTGGAGCCCTGTCCCCCACATATACGTGTTCAACACTGAGAGCACTGTCTGTGCCAGAAGAACATCTTCTTTCGTTCCTTTTCGCAGCTGCATACATTTGATGATACAAACTTGAAGTGTGAGCTCGATGGACGAGTATTCGTCAAGACTATCTTGGGGCAGATAATCGAGTGATCATGTGTCACGCATGTATGGATTTGAGACGGTGGACGAGCCGTACAATCTATAGGCAACCATGTGCAATGCGGTGATTTTTCAAGTTCATGAGACCGATAAGACGACGTGAGGAGGGGCTGAATAGTGTTATGCAGGATACCTAGAAGGTTACATGGTCAGCAACGGAGCGAGATGGAATGGATTCTAGATGTGAGATCAAGCTGGAAGAGGATAATTTGTCAGATCGATGAGACTGACCTGTGCCTTGGCAAGACAATGATGCCCGCTGAGAGGAGGTGGCTTGCGGGCTGCGGCATTCAGGCATCGCGTCGCTCGAGACCAGCCGGAGATGTCGAAGGCAAGAGACACGATGATGGCAGAAGCAAGTCGCGCCATGGTCACGTGAACGACCAACTTGACTGCATGAATCTCAACTTAGTCTTATGCGTCTTTCACCTTTGTCTTGTGCTCAGCGCTCAGTGTTCAGCCCCTCAAGAGCTTAAGCGCTTAAGCGCTTGATGGGAATCATTTAATATCTGCACTCCTCTCTTCTTACATGAACTACTTCTAGGACACTGCTGCTTAAGGTTGGCTTCTTGTGTTGTGAGCCCTCAATATCATCATTTTGCCGATTGCTAACCAAATGTTCAAATTTGAATTAATCTCATACCAGTACTCTCCAAGTCTCCTATGGCTGCCTTAATAAAAGGATTTGTATAACAACTCAAAGGTGTTGAATGTCCCAGTCCATGCCAGAGGACGACGGACGAGGCCTCAAATTCTGCACAACTACGCGATAAGGGCAGTCCAGTGCACTCTGCAAAAGGACCATTCTTTCACTGCGTCGTCGCGAGTATGTGAGTTTGAAGGTATGTCCGTCCAATTCCCCTCTTAGAGTCTTCGCTGATATGTTTGACTGCTCAGACGTATACCTACTTTGGACAAGAAGACGCTGACTTAGCCACGGTCAATGGTCACCAAGAGCAGAATAATGCCTCTCCTCGGCCCTCGTTCCATACAATCGCTATGAAGCCCCGATACGGTTGACCGTCTCGATCAGAATCCTCAGAGATCCAACAGTCCGATGACTAGGTAGTGCCTACTCAAATTTTGTAATCGCTTTCTGATGGTAATTTTTGGAATGTGAAGATATGGATACGTTAGGGAATGCGGCCATGCTCTGCTCGCCACGAACCATCAATAGAATTACAACTTTGACCAGGTACTAGGACGAGCCTTCAGGCCTTCAGGGTGTCATTCGCGAGCATAACTCTTTGGATTCTAGAGATATAACGCCCATAACCAAAATCGCCACGAAGCGTGATCTCAAGGCCCCGCTAGCCTGGCAGCTTCGGTCCCGTTATATTGATTCTGTTCAGTCTCGCGCTTCATCTATTGCGTCCAATTGCCATGTTTAGCCAATAGACAAATTTGTTAAGTCATCAACATACCTATACATGACACTCCTAGAAGGCATCCACGATAACCAGACGATAAATGTGGACGGGATGGGGTTGACCCATGCCAGCACCGCCAGCCCAATAATCACAGTGCATTGGCCATATGAGGCGATTATCCTCAGATATTTGTCACGTTCTATGACCGCCATGTCCCCAGTGTCGACCGCACGATGTTGTTGGTGATTCAATGTACATTCCGCCCGGAAATTGTTCATCGCATGAAGGACTTGGGGGTTACAGAAATAAGGCTGGTAAAATGTTGCTAATGAACAGAATCGCACAGCAATGAGAGTCATGAAGGTGTGCTAGAGGCCGGAGAAACTCACAATGATAATCGACTTTCACCATGTGGACACATCTTCAAAATATGTGACATAATGACCATCCCAGAGGAGAGGTAATGCCTCCCAAAAAAGTTCGATAATAGGCTAGTTGATGCCCTGGGACCATGACAGGCCACGAGCGCAACTCAGCTCTACAAGAAGGTCAGGCGCAATTAAGGGCATGAAGGTAATAACTTGCCTGGTCTGCACTATCTCCGGGTCCACATCACCGTCCTCTGGGTCAAGTAGCCTGGTATACAATCTTTCTGTAAGGAGAAAGGTAATGAGCATCAACAGCCAAACCATCTAGTTCTCCGGCGTCGATGCTGGAGGTGCCAGTTTGAATTTCGAAGCAATCGATTATGAGTGTTGTTATCCGCATGCCAAAGAAAAGGCGGAGGCGGAGACTTCATTGGCAACCTTCCCTGGGCTCGGCAATGTTGAGAACTGCGTAGGAGTGATCTTCGAGTCTGTCGCGTGGAATGGTTAGGTGTTGGCTCTACTGGGCATGAGCTGAACAGTGTCGAGTCCATGTAGCCCTGGCGAGTGTTGATGATGTCGTTTGGCGTCCAGTCCGTATATATGCGTAACTACCCGACGCTGAGAGTATCGTCTACGTCGTTCGAACACCTTCGTTCGTTCCTTCTCGCAGCCGCCCACGTCCGAATTTTATGAACTTGAAGCGTGAACTCTAAGCATGAGTGATTGCCGATGGGGTTGGGGAAGATGGTCAGGCCACCATGTGTCGAGGATTTGTGGCCGGGGTAAGTCTCGTTCCGAGGCGGTGGACGAGGTGTATATGCAAGGCTAGGCAATGTGGAGATCTTTGGCAGGAGAGGGTTAAGGCTGATGACATAGCACAAGAAGGCGCCGTATACGGAGTCCAAAGCGGTATGCAGGACACCTGGAAGGCTGGGGCGTCAGCGACTGGACTAAATAGAATAAGATCTGGACGTGAAACGTACTGCTTGTAGTATACCAATGCAACTTTGGAAACTTGGCGGTCGTCGCTCAGGACTTTGGCCGTCACCAACCACGTTGTTTCAGTTTCTTCGTGTCAGATAGGTGTCTTCGTCGAACATGCCGCATACAAAGACGGGATGGTTGAAGGAAACCGTTGCGGGCGTCACTGTGCGGCAGGTGTTGACAATAGAGGCCAGTGGATCGTGTGGTCGGTGGTCGGAGTAAGGAGCTTGGACGGGACGAGGCTCAGGCGGGAATTGCACCCCCGCGCACCAGGACCAAGCATACTCTCCAGTGGGGTAGAGTAGGGAATGCGTTGGCATGGGCAGGAGAGATCGATCGGGCTAGAAGAGGATGAATTGTCAGATTATCTCTCCGAATAGGGAATGAGCCTGACCTGTGCCTGGCCAAGACGATGAGATACTTGCCTGCAAGGACGGAAGAGCCTCGAGAGGTACTGAGTCCTAACGGGTGATTTCTGCGAGTTGGTAGGGTCGCTTGCGCCTTTCGAGCGGCGCGTTATGCAAGAATGGGCAAATCATATCGAATGGCGGGCAAATCTCTAGGAAGTAGGTGCCAGCACAATCATAGGAAACAGAGACACGCCTGCCCGGTGGTCCATTGGCAATGGTTGGCGTTTGAGGGACCTTGGATTTTGAAGCTTGAGTGTATCCGGAGTGTCGGACCGGTAGTGTTCCCGCGCCTGGAAGAAATCAACGCATGACCGTCCGCTTCTCCCAACTCTCATCAACTGCCAGTGCAGTCCTTTTTCATCTCCAATCGCAGCAGCCTCGATGACTGCGAAGGCTTTCTCAGTCCCACTGTGGGCTGGAAAAAGATCTAGGAAGCTATTATCACTACCTGAAAGGTAATGTTCACCAACCCTATTTTGAGCTCGTCTCACTTTCCGTCCAGACTTTGCAACAGTATACCAAGAGACCTCTGAGCGTCGCTGAAAGGTTGATTCCAGGCTTATCTTATTCTGCGTAGGTTTTTGACTTGACTTTGCCTCAGGCTTTCCCCTTGCTAACAGTGCATTTTCATAGTTTTCAAGCCACGACCTGACTCGAATGCTCTCATCGCTCGCTGTATATCCTCAGCACGGCCTCGAGCTCGACTCAGTGCACGCGATGGAATACGGCCGCCAAGGAGATTGAGGGAACACTCCACAACAACCTGATTCTTGACCGTGACTCCTTTTGAGGTACTTATATTTTTCTTTTTCGTTGTGAGATCCATTGCTTATGATATTTTAACTCTCTAGATGGCCATAGTCTACGCAGAAAGCGTGGTCTTAACTCAAATGAGACAAGCGCACTAAACTCGGGTTCGTATGCTTGCTCGCTCTTGTGGCCAACGAGAGTACGAAAATGACAAGTCTCCGTCTTTCAGAGCACCTGAACCGGAATCGAGAGATGGACGCCCGCGAGTTCCGAAGTACCATGTTGTAGTGACGGATGCGACTTTATCAAACACGAGAACACGGCCTTCAAGCCACCAGCGAAACATGAGCTAGGTTCTGCAAGTCGAATGCCGCAAAACACTCCACCCGTGACCCAAGTCTTTTGTCAGAGTGCGCACAAGAGGGAAGCAAAGCTTTGACTCAGAAAGTGCATTGTACGGCGTCCCAGTTGATCATGCTGCTTTCGGTAGGTCGCAGATCTGTTCAATCTACGAGGTGTTCACCAATCGAGTAGAAGGCGGCGCATAAAACACGAATGCTTGCAATTAGGCACCTTCTACTTGCAGCGGAATCCAAAGGCTCCTTATTGGCACACCTTCGTTCGTTTTTTTCCTTTTCCTCCAGTGTCCATGCGGTTAACATATCGTCTCCAGCCAAACCGACGTCACGATTTTCGACTTGCACATCCAGTTTCTTCGCGTCAGATCTGAACAGAGATTGCGGATCACACAACGATAATTCTTTGGGCTGGCTGCGACGCGAAGCAACTCAGGTGAGTATTCGATGATCTTGCCTTCTCGAAAAATCTCGTTAAAATCTCGTTCTGCAGAGGTACATAACGCAAACGGAGGCCAAGCAGTCGGTCAACATCGTTTCTTGCGGCTGGAATCCCTCGGAAATCGTCTGCGACGTGCTTGAGTCAAGATGGAGGATATCGTCAAGCAATTTATCAGACCGAGCGAGGCGTGGTGTGGCCAGGTGTTATCAAGGTGTGTTTCTATCTACCTTTTGCTAGGATCGTGATCTAATGACTTTCTAGCTTCTGATCACGCCTTACTAGTGACCGAAGACCACAAAACCATTATAGAACCCAGGAATACGAACTCGGAACACGGAGGAGGAATACGCCGATGCAGCGGCCGGGTGGTCGAATAATGTTACGAAGAGACACCAGCTTTATACGATTCAGTATGGCATACATCTGCGTTATGGTTGGTCCTCGAGGCTAACCTATTGCAGGCTGCATTTAGACAACACTTGGCACCACAGGAAGAGAATGTCGTCCAGGCTTGAGAAGCTCACCTTTTGGTCGTCGTAGCAAAGACGACTCGCCATTTGTCAAGCTTCAGGATGGTCCTCGAGCTTCTTCAGGATATCACTGATTGCTCATATTCGGAGGCAAGGACGATCGTCTTCTCCCGGTTTATTGCGAATTTGGGTCTGCTTGGTCCGTTCTTGAGCGAGAAAAGCGTCACGTATGCTAGATGTGCGTATGATTGACTGCTCTGTGCCCGCGAGTCTGACCATTTCCACAGCTGGTGTATCTACGCCGAAGGTTCGACAAGCAAGAGCGTTATTCCTATAACATCATTCCAGGTTGGCGATACAGGTACGTACACTCAGTATATCTTGAGCGCTTATAACGTACTGAAAGTTGAATAGGACTGAACGCCTCAAAGCACGACCACGTGTGCTGTGTTTGTATTTCGCCCACGACATATATCCCTACTTCAGAACGGAGCGTTCGATCATGTATATGCTCTCAGCCAGCAGCGCAATTTCAATCCGTCTAAGCTCAAAATCGAATGCTTTGAAACCTCGCCCCTGGAAGCGTGCAAAGAACACAAGCCTCAAGTCCCTTTGGTTGCGATCTTCGATTCAAGACCCATTGAGGGAGGAATCTTCGAGCATAGATCACTATACAATCTAGTACTGACACAGTGAACGCTGCACGATTGTGTGCTTTGCTTGGTGTGGCATGGCACGGAATGCGATGACAAATTGAGGTGAGAGAACACGTTTGGTATTCACTAAGAAAGTCGCTGACTTGAAAGATTCTTAGGACTGTCACCGACACTTGGGACCAACCGTGCCTCATGTATGAAAGAATACGAGGATACAGATACGATGGTCATCACATATGGAGAGCAGTCGACGTCGATTTATGCTTGAGATATTGAGAAATAATTTAAATTTTCTTTCCTCGGATTCTCTCCTGCTTGGGTCTCGGAGACACATCTGCGAATACAGCTTGCTCTTCCGTATATTAGGAAACAAGTTTACTGATCTGTTCTGGTTTTGAAAGTCTGTGCCGGAGCACCAGTAATTTCTGATTTCCGTGTGAAACTAACGTGCATGCTGTGTCGCGGCCTGTCACACTGCAAGAGAGGTATTCTTTCGTCTCAACGATGACTTCTACTTCTGAAGGAAAACCAGCTGTGAAGCTCCTTGCACTAGGTGATGCCTTATCCGTTGTTCCCGCTGATTATGTCGCTAACTAGTGGTGTTCTAACAGATGGCGGTGGCATTCGCGGAATGTCCCAGCTACTCATAATCCGAGAAATCATGCACAGGAAGATGGTCGATGACAACGAAGAACGGAAATTGGACGGTCGGGAGCTTCTCACTAGTCTCCCGAAGCCATGTGAATGTTTCGATCTAATTGGCGGGACTGGTACTGGCGGGTGCGTTGGGTCTTACATCTCCATGAGCGCATCACTCATAGGCTATCTATTTTATGCATTACAGGATAATTGCCCTGATGCTTGGGCGTCTTCGGATGGATATAGACGATGCAATCAATCGGTATAATCGTCTAGCGGAACAGGTGTTTTCTGATCAGAAGCGTTGGGGAGAAGGAAAGTTCAAAGCAACGAAACTCGAATCATTCCTCAAATCCGTGGTGGGGGATGTGATGGGCGACCCGGAATTGCCGTTGCTGGAAGAAGATGAAGCTCGAATCTGTCGAACGTGAGTCTGTCCCCAACTCTACCATGCTGTTGAATTCTGACCGTGAAGATTGGATAGTTTCGTCTGTGCTAGGAACGCGCTCAGCATGAATATTCCTGTACTCTTCAGGACGTACGAGTCTCGCCAAACACCTCTCAACTGCAAGATCTGGGAAGCCGCTCGAGCGACATCTGCGGCGCCCACCTTCTTCAAGCCCATTAAACTCG